>Ga0208942_1000466_pt1 | contig 16247 bp, 14 predicted proteins | sample GreLakmeSU08MSRF_FD_187704 | JGI IMG/M metagenome (GOLD analysis project Ga0208942, IMG submission 187704) | Freshwater lentic microbial communities from great Laurentian Lakes, MI, USA - Great Lakes metaG SU08MSRF (SPAdes) | ecosystem: Environmental > Aquatic > Freshwater > Lake | place: Great... | reverse complement strand
CTGTGCTTAGTCGGCCGTTCGCGCAAAGTGCAATGGCGCAGGCGCGCAAGCAGTATGCAGCGATGTACTGGATATGGCCAGTTTATTCCTGGCCTAACATGCCGCCCATCGGCCTCGTAGATCGAACGATCATCAGCCTGGCGTGGTCCATCGCCCCGGTGTGAGGATGTGCGTGTTTGGTTCTTTTATTTTACACAATAATAAACACACCCTCGCTTGCTCCACGGTCGGGGTTGCAGGAATGCAGGCCGGCTCAAACGAAAGGCTTCAGGCCTTTTTATTGGTTGTATTGTTTTGCGCTTGGACGGAGAGCATCATTGTGTTCACAAACGGTCCGAACTCGATCGTGGTGTTCAAGCCGTAAACCTTTGCCGCGGCGGAAGCAACAAGCTGTGCGTGTTTTTGCAAATTGGGCTGGGAATCTGTGCACTCCTGGCCACCTTTTACGTCCTTCAAGACGCATCCCATCACGGTACTGTTATCAATGATTTGCACAGCAGACTGTGCCTGCAGGGTGACCTGCGGCGTATCTTTGGGTCCGGTTAACGTGCATAAGGAAGCCAACTTCTGACGAAGCTGCAAAGGCGCCAGCTTCCCGGACGTATTTGCGTTCATTCCCGCCGAGAGCCTACCCACGGACATCAAGTGGCCCAGCAAGTGGCACGCTTCTGTCTCTTGTGCTGTCATCGTGGCTTCCAGCGCCAAGTTCATTGTCTTTGGAATCTGTTGAATGTCGAGTGCTATTCCTGGATACAACATATGGGTGTTGAGGTCTAGAGTAGCACACTCTAGTTTTCCCGCCGTCACCAGGCACCTGTAGAACGTTCCATCGACACAGCTTTCATGCGGAGTGGAGTTCAACTTGTAAATCTGGCTAGCATTCACGTTCAGCATGTTTCCCTGCTCGTGCAGGGCGGTGCGCAGCTCGCTCGCCAGGACCGTCCCCCCGATGTTCATAGCCATTACAGTAGACAGAGGTTTCCCAATCTTGTCCAGTTGACCCTGCACATTCTGGCGCAGTTCATTCTGGCGTTCCAGCAGCATGTTCATCTTCACTGTCGTGTTGACGCCTTCTAGCTTGTATGCGCATGAAGTGCCCTCCAGGAGATTTAGTCCCTTCACAAAGCTCAGGATCACACCATTGTGCTCGCACAGTGGTATCGTTTCAACTTGCACGCATGCTGAATGGCCCATCCACTGTTGCGGTTTTGAGTCGTCCGCGTTAATGTTAGCTTGCCACTGTTCCGTGTATTTCTTAATGTCGATTGTGTCATTCGAAAGCTGGAGCCCCGTCTGCATGTTGCAATCAAGTTTCGGAGCACTCGCGACGAGCGCAGCAGTCGTCGAATGCATCGTCGTCTCAGACGCCGTCTGCATTTTCGTTGTCATGCACGTGAGCATCTGCTCGCGCGTTTGCACTGACACAATGGACGTCTTCTCTTTGGACGAATAGGCGTCGTAGATCATCATGCCCAGACAGAGGATTTGCGGCGTGAGGTGTTTGTAGTCCGACGCGGCCGCCGACTTCGCAAACTGTTCGGGGATTTTCTCCAGAGCCGTCGTCAATGCGCACGAAAGTTGCGCTCTCGTCAGGGTCTGAAATAGTCTTAACTGTGCTGCGTTTCTCGCTGCGGTGTCCTCGCAATCGCCAAAGTTCTGCGACGCACGCAGTTTTTCAAAGTTGATCATGGTCTCCACTGCAGTCCCGCCAAGGATTTCCTGATCCTCGCCAACAGTTTCGTGGGATATCTGTAGCTGGCCGCCCGTTGACACCCAGGCTGGGTCCGACAGGTATGCACTCGTGCACACAGTGCTTTTCTCCACACAGTTGGCGTATTCTGCTTGTTTCTGGTGGTCAGTTGAAGCCTGGTCCCAGAGCTGCAAGGCGGAAGAGGTGGACATTTCAGACGCCAGATGGCCATTGAATCTCTGTGTGATGTTGGCAAGCATGCCTCCCAGGTTCAAAGCTAATTGTTGGGTGTAATATGGCATGTTAGCCTGTATGCCACCCTCTTGAATCTCTGCGGCCATGTGCATGTCAATATCCAAATCCGGAGCAGAGCGGGTGGCGCGCAGGTTCCAGGACGCAGTCCCGCCCATGCCAAATAAAGCTTGTGTCGTCTGGTGGATTTTAGTTTGGCGATCCACCCTCCCTTGATGCACGATATGGACCAGATTCTCTGCAGACAGGAGACGCGCCCCGTGGGCCATCTCGAGTGTCTTGGTGTGCTGTTGTAGCTGCGTGAGGGCGGTCGCGCACACGGAACTCGTGTCTCTCGCGTTTTCTCCGAGTGTGTAACTGACACTTAATTTCTGGCCGTCTTCTAGCGTGTGGGTGTCCAGGACCAACGAAGCGCCAGTACAAAAAGCATGCAGCATATTCTGCAAACCCACATACTGCGTGCACACATGCTGGTGCAAAGACCCATGATGCTCAGAGGCTGTGTTTTGCTGGACAAGGCCAACTGGGTCAGCGGGGCTTTGGCCTGGCGCAGTGAACCTGAAGTGCATCCCGGGCTCTAGTTTCGATGGCAGGGACGTGCTGTTGCCATTGAGTTCAACTGTCGACCTGGGGAGGTTGAATACGTTTTCACTTCCCACCGTCAGGATGGCGATGTTTTTCGAGATAGACGGAAATGAACCGACACAACATGCGCTCCCATTAGACAGTTCTACATGCTGAGGGCCGGCAGTAATGTGAATGTTGACAGCCGGTATTGTGAAAGTCGGCATAACACTGACGCTCGTAAATACACGAGGTCTGAAAAAAGTATTAGTTCCAAGATCAAGTATGTGCACTCGGATCGAAAAAATGGAAACAATGCTCTACACCGACGCGGCCCACTTACAAAGTCACGATATTTTATCTCGAGTGCGCTTGTATTTAAAACATTAAATGCACACAACCCGATCTATGAACTGGTAGTGGACTCGATCCTAAAAAAGTAATGGACAATGTTGCATATATCTTCCGATGCTTTTGGATCACGGCTCATACACAGTGAAGAGTATTGATGCACATGTAGAATTAACAACGATACTATAATGACCCAGCCGGTCCACATCATCTTCCTCGGATGCTGGTCTTTGAACGGCGCCACCGCTCCATACTTCATCTGAACAAGCACCTCGAAAAATATATCGAATGTTGAAAGAATCAAAAAGGCGCAGATGGCGAAAATGCGAACGCGCTGGTAGCCGTATAGCACATCCGCGGTCCATATTTGGAGAGAAGACGATGCCAACATGACGTAACCCAACAGCCCCACCGCTACGAGCACAAGGACCAACACACGGTTGTACGCTATTCCGATGTTTGCGGTGGTGGTTTCTTTTGTTACATTGAGCATGCGTGCTGTGTACAGCTGCATCATACGCACGAGGTTGGAACAGTGCTGTATCAAGCCTATCGTGAGAAAAAGCACAAAACACGCCGTCACGACATACTCGTCGCTTTCACCGCGATGTAGCAACAACGAGACGCCAACGTTTGCAAGTCCGCCGATGACGCACACATCTTGTGAAATCTGCGAGCGCACATGTGTTTTCTCCTCTTCGCCTTGGTCTTTGGTCAGATAATACGTTTCGCTAACAAAGTTGCCGAGGAGCACCAATGCAAAAACCCACCACACCGCCGTAGTGAAAGTCAGAATCGTCATTTTCTCTGCGGCAGTGTCGGCTCTGAGGTCTTGGCTTATCGAGAGGAGTGTCATCGCAAGACTTACGATTATCGCGGCTCTTGTTGTCAATTCAAAAAACGCGATTGCCCACTCGAAACCCTTATTTTTTATATCAGTCGCGCCGCTCTGACCACTCACCTTTTTATCTTCACCCTGCATTTTTTTGTATAGTACCGAAAACCCGATGATCGCTGCTCCCAGTAAAAAAGACATCCCCAGCTTTGAAAACTTCGTGGCCGCAAGCAGCACGAGCTGTTTTGTCTGATACTGTGGAATTCCATTGTGTGCACAAACCTGGAACGAACTCCTATATTTAGTCATGTACAATGCGAATGACTCCTTTGAAACAATCGGGGGGTAAGACGACAGATCTTTATCCGAGTCTATGGGATTGTTGTGTGCTTTCGGTGTTCGCAGTTTGTTGTGTGGATACATACCGTTAATGCGAGCATCAAGATGATCCATTAAACCTTTTAGATTCGATACTGACGTGTTACCAATAATTGAGATAAGCTGATTGATTTCTGGATGGGATTTCATCGCCTCTACGATGCTGACACTCTCCCAAGTGGCTGTGCTGCTGGTGCTGTTGTCATTCTTGTAGTATGCAATCAACAATTTCGTGTATTCTTGTAGTTCGAATTTCATGGGGTCCACGCGTTGTCTTATGTCGTGGGTGGCAGGGTAGTCCACGAGGTTCTGCAACAAGCATGAGTCGTACGCGTACCGCTGCACCCCACCCTTAGCCGGAATTGATTTCATCAGTGCGGGGGTGGCGAAATCTTTCATGCACGAGCATACACTCCTGTCGTTTGAAATTTTAGCAATTTCACCCACTCCCGCTTGTTTTCGATCATGGTTGTTATACGTGTCTTCCCAAGTCTGTAGCATGATGTTCAACATGAAAGCCGTAGAGGCGTTATGAGCCATCTTATACACGTCAGGGTTTTTCATTTCGGGAATGTCGAATGGGTCTCCGTAGCACCCCATTATAACCATGGCACGCGTATGTGGAGACATGTGATTTTTGCTAATGCGCTCGAATGTGGGGAAGTCCTCCTCTTCTGTGAATGTGTGTTCTGTCAGGAAATTATATACGGTCGAGTCGAACGTGGGCTCTAAATCCCATCCAACCAGCGTGAATCGCGGCATGGACATATCTACACTTGCCGGAGCATGCCATGCAATCTTGTCTTTCAACGGGTCTTTTAAGCGCGTGAGCCAGAGCGTGGTTGGCACGAGTCCCTGTCTCTGAAGCTGTTTTCCGTGGTAGTTCAACGGATCCGAGATCAAGAGGGATATGGTCCAGATAAAGACGATGGCAAGTTGAACCAAGTAACGGGTCTGTACATACGCATGCTTGGACATAGTTTCTATACGCCTTTAATACTCGACTTTGATAAAACGCATCAACAAAATCAACCGGTGTGAATCTCCGCGAAATAATTCAAACTATGTGCTTCTAAATAAACGCAAAATGGGTGACTCCCTTTCCGTCTAAAATATACCCGTAGTCCTTGCTATGCGGGTCTGGAAATTCATTGAGAAGATTCCAGTACGCCATGGTCCACACGATATTCAGAGAGTGGGCGTAGGCGCGCTCGGGATCCCACAGCACCGAGGTGATGCGCGGCGACACGGTCTTCGAGGCTTTGATCCGATTGACGACGGACCTGTAGTGCTCCCGAGCGTCGCCCTCCGTGAGGAGCCGGAAGAACTCAGTAGAATTGGTCATGCCTGTGGGTATTGTGTTCTTCATGATGAACGTGTCCCAGTACAAAATGGTGATTGCACAAAGAAGCTGTGCCGGTTGAGACAGGTCCAGGTTTGAGAGTCTGTGTCGCAGTTTCCAGATCGTGCGAGGCCCCAGACGGGGAAGGTTCAACGCAAAGTCGCAGCCGCTCAACGCTACCAGCGCGCAGAACTGATCGACTGGGGGTTGCACACGAGACGGCAAAAGCCGCTCAATGCATGTCGAGAGCTTGTTGATGTGCACAAACTCATACTCTCTGCCCTTTTTGCGCGCGCTGTCTGTTTCTTCTTTTGTTTCTTCTTTCGCCGTTTGGACAAGACGCTGTCGTTTCGCGCTCGGTTCTTCCGCGGAGTCTGACTTTGTGCGCAAGCGGAAGAGAAACACATCGCATGTCGCCGACGCGGGTGTGAGTGTTTGCGCTTGCTGCTTGCGAAGCATCTGCAACATGGAAAGTGGCACGAAGTCGCCGTCGGTTGAAACCACTAGCAATCGTCGGCTGTATCGCATCCAGAAAAAAGCCTTCACGTCGCACTCGCCGCGGCCCCGCCACGAGACACTGTCCGTGGGTGGGAGACACGCATCAAGGTCTGCGCCACTGCGGATGCCACAGTGAGCCTCGGTGGTGAGCACATCGCCGCCTGTTTCGCGTTTGACCGCGGGCCCGCCTGCGAAGAGCACAAGGGGCCTCTTCTGGAAGTCCAGAACGAGAGTGCGCGTGTGCCAGGCATGGTCCAACCGAATTTTTTCGAGAAACCACTTGCGAGTTTCGGTCATGATCTTATGGATAACCTTGACTTTAAAGGTGCGATTGCGCATAGCAGACCCCCAGTCCTCGGGCATGTAGGCAGGCAGATGGTCTGCATCAGAGAACTTGAGATCGGGGACTGTCTTGTTGCGCTTCACCTGCGTCATCGTCTTCGACTTCGGCACGTAGGTGTAGTCGTCGAACCCGAGCACAACTACACCAGCGCCATGCTTGAAGCAGCGCTCGATTGTTTTGAAGAACATCACGTTCAAAAAGACAGGCCATGTCTTCACGTCGTCTGCTTTCATCAACTTGACTTGCCCGTCAATAAAGACTGTGTCTGGTCGCAGTTCGGGGATCAATGTATCCGTAAATGCATCCGGACACTCTCTTTTGAGGATTTTGACGTAGTCACTGTGTATTGTCATGTTACTGGGTTGGTTCCCACGCAGCCCGTCTCGAAAGCTTTATTTTTTTTGAAGTCGTGCTGGTTTCTGAAGTCGATTACTGTGCAGTGTCTCGTACATCTGTAAGAACGAATCGAAAACATATTTCAACGCCCGTCTGTAGACGTCTGCGTCGACTTCTTTGATCGTCTTCACAATATACCGCTCGTGTCGACGCGAGCGCTCGAGTGCAAACATGTGCGTGGACAGCCATACGCACTTCACCCATTTTTCATAGCGCATGCTTACGAATATAGAGTCATTGATGTAAAGTGTCTTACGGCTGGGTATTCCGCTTATGCTGCAGACTTTCCATGTATTGGAGTACGAGAAGCTAATACTCGCATGGTTGCATATGGCATTGAACACATGGATGATATTATCGAACCCGACGCACTCGAAAAACCTGACGATTTGATCAAATTGACACAAAATAAAGCTAATTGAGTCGGGACCGGTATCTTCGCAGTCATTTTTGACAAAGTTGGATATGACCTCGAAAAACCTAGCTCTATTGTCGAGGATCTCGGGTGCTTGCTCTTTCATGAGGGGGGTGCACTGCAGTCCACGATCGGTCATTTTATTTCGACTTGTTTATTAGCGTTCCGTCTATCACCGACATTTTGAGCATGACCCAGCGTCCTCGCTCTCTATGCACGTTACCGTGCATTCACACACACAGTGCGACGCGACGCAAACACGTGCTTACACAAAAAATGTCTCGATGTCGCTGGACCAGTTCCAGTCCTTCTGTGGCATCAGCACCCAGTGGTCTAGGTCTGTACATCCATCGGTAACAACCGGATCTAACTCCATGGCCGCACACTCCTCCTGCAGGTCAAACGCGACGGGCGAACACCACACAAGACATGTTTTCTGTTGTGGGGTTCGCGGAGTCGAGACGTCCTGGGTGTTTGCCCGGTCCAAGCTGCCCCCTTTCAGGATATCAGTGAAATTCAAATAATCACAATGGTTTTTGTGCATGGTGTTGAGAATGCGCACGGTCAATTCTTCTTCCCTTTGGGAAATTGAGCTATGAGTTTGCCACTGAAGGACAATGGCTGAAAGTGCATTCTTGTCCCGTGTGCTGCCATGCCGGCGAATCTTTTGCATGTATGTGAAAGCAGGGCCCTCGATGTCTTTGGGGGGGGCTTGCGGTACACACTGGGCGCTCACTGTCTGCTTCTTCAACGTTTCGCAGTTCTTGTGTACAGTCGCATACACAAGCTCCGAGGCCTGCAAGAAAAATGCGCGGTACCCGAGGGCACTCGGTTTACCAATCGAAGCCATGGCGCATGCTCTTGTAGTTGGGGGATGCACAACCACCGAACTTCTTTTTAGCCCGTGCCGAAACCGTTGGAGTCGAGCTGTAAACCGGCGTAAAGCCGTTTGGCCCGAGCTGTAAACCGCGGTAAATCCGTAATACGGTTCCATCGCGAACTTGCCCCAAACTGCCTATATTCCAAAATCGACACCGACAGCAACCCCGTCACGCACGCATGGCGCAGCCGACGACCGCGTCGGCGCCGAGCCCGGGCTGGACAAAACGCTGCTTTGTCTGCATGGAGGAGGAGAGCGCGGTGCCGCTGCTTCCGTGCGGATGCGTGTGCGTGAACATGTTTGCGTGCGCTCCCTGCTTCCTCGTGGTGATGGCAAACGCCCTCAAGTCCAGTGATGGGAATTCCATCGCCTGCACCGTCTGTCGCCGCGAGTTCGCAGCAGAAAACGTCGTGTCTGCTTGCAACACCGCGTCCGACGGCGTCGCCGAGCTGCCGTGGACCGCCCCGGAGCGCCACCGTTTCGAGCTCATGATATTGGATGTGATGCTCGAGAAGGCTCCGGAGGCTGGCTACGAGCGGACCGAGCACGTCATGCAGGAGTGCCTGCGCTCTCTGGGGCCAGTACACGATGCGACGGTGAAGTGCGCGTTCTTGCGCGTACGCAACCTGCTGCAGAAGAACCAGTTCGAGGAGGCTCTTGCGTTGACGAGCGAGTGGGAGGACATTTTATCCGAGCGGGCGCGCAGCTTGTTTGAAGAACAAGACATGCACGCAACGGGGAATGCGCTTTTCCTGATGTTCCAATTCAAGTCGCAGAAAGCCTCGTGTCTGGCGAGGTTCGAGTCGGACGACCTCCGTTTGCAGGCAGAAATAGAATTCAGCAAAGCTGCCGAAGGACTGTACGAAAGCTCGAATAGCGCCAACTATGCGTTTACCAAGACCATGATCCGCTTCGGGTTTTTTATGGCCAAGCGCACGGAGCAGCACTTTCTCGAGGAGCGCCGCCACACGCGTCAGTCGAGTCAACTGTGGAAGAGAGCGATGTCAGTAGTGCAGACAGCAGTTGCAGCTTTGCTCGAGCACACCGGAGAGGACAGCGTCGTCATGGAGAATATGAAGCGGAGCTTGCTCATACTCCGACAGATTGGACGGGATGCAGCATACGAGCAAGAGTGACTTGGTCCTGCCATGGCAACGCGGCATGACGCGCGCATCCATTTGGTATTTACGCACGCTCTCGAAGCCAGTGCTTGACGCAGGCGTCCAAGGGCTGTTTGGTGCTCCGAGAGCCTACGGCAAAAGTATGTTGCGGATCTACGAAGGCGCGTTTGCATACTTAGCACTTACCAAGTATGCTTCTTGAAATACTCAATGATGTTCCACGGGACTCGTATGGGGTTCTTGTTGGGCTCATGATATCATACGCGATTTTATTCACATTGGTCTTGAATCCAATGAACCTCTCAACATACATTGTATGCACGCTTGTACTTTACATTCAGGGGTCGTTGATATTCTCGATTCTCGGCTCGTGACTGCTCATGGACCGAATTGTTCTCGAACGCTGAAGTCTAACAATGCTTCACATCGAATTAATCAGTCGTTTGTCGTCTTCTTTGTCACCCTTAGAAGTTGTGGAATCGCAAAACTGGATGTCGCACATCTCCTTTTGCTCGTCTTCTACACCGCATTTGCTCTGGTCTTTCCATTGATCGTATTTCTGTCTGTCTACAGTCTTTCCTCGCAAAAACCTGTGGCATTCAAAGATTCAGTGACACGCGTGGTTCGCGTGCATATGCAAGTGCAGTCGGAATACGCACCATTCAGTCGTGTAGAAGTTAACCGAGATGTCTGCGAGGATTCGAATAAGTGTAAAATCAATCTGTTCCAAAACTCGGAGTTAGTGACGAGAGTCGTGCATACACGTGACACACTCCAAACATACCTGTGATAGAGCGACGAATGTGCCGATCACACCGAAGCAAACCCCTGCATGCATGATGGCGTGTTAGTCAAATAATGTTTCGTTGGGTCTCAAGCCCTCTAGCAATACAAACACAGCAGCAACGAGTTACCGTATATGGTTTGTACTTGTATGATCATCAGGCACGTGGATTTGCTGTATGGAATGTACTTTGTCTTGGGGTCCATGACAACGTTTGTGAGGAACGGCCATATTGCATCCCCGGAAAAAGCCGCGATGCATGTCGAAAAAAAAGTGTATAAGGCAACCGCCCACCATTTAGTCCACGTATCCATAGCAACGCCAAACAAGAGATTGTGTGTATTGGGCCCACATGTCAAAAATTTCGAACCATCCTGGACCATGATCATGACAAATATTACACCAGAAATGATAGTCCATATTGCTAATAGTGCCGACAGAAGTCTCTTGTCGTCGAACAGGAAAAGCCAGCAAGCACACATGGTCATGTCTAAATACACGTAAATGCAAAATTATGACAGAAATAAAATTCACGCGCTTTGACATCGGATCTTTTATTATTCTATTTTGCCGAGTCCTCGTGTGCCTCGCAGTCGAGTTCCCTGATCGCAGCGCACCCCCAGAGGTCATGATGATACTCCTTTTATTGTTCTTACAGAAACAAAGTTTATATTCAAGCGTGGGTCTGCGAAAAGTTCCCAGAAGGCGGGGGGGGGGCGAGTCTTTGTTTTTTCGCACAGGCCATCCTGTGCATCGGCATGCCTCTTGCATGAAAACGAATTCCACACAGATCACAGATGACATGGGGTCTCCCACTTCCTACTCCCGCAGCTGACATCTCGTCGACCCCGGTAAGGATGCTACTGTAAGAATTCATCACGGGTTCATCGTCATCTAGAATATCCAGACTTCCCCGGAGACAATCGTAGATATATTTCAGTCCATCCGACCCATGGTGATTCGAGATGTCAGGAAACATCTCAAGCTCTGGGAGCTTCGTGATGTCAGGAAGATCTTCAACCTGTAAAAACACAAGGGTTGAGAGTCTTTCGTGCATACAAGCGCGTACTACATGCAGCGTAGATACCGAGGTCTGCGTTGACGGTGTGTGTTTGAATTTGCTGGTCTTTTGCATTGGTGTAAGATCGGATGTCCCGAAATAAGAGTCGTTGTCGAGGAAATTATACGTGGTGGTTTCTCCGCAGTCGCCGAAGTCAGCCTGCGCACATACACAAGGCCTGTGAGTCTTTCGTCTGCCAAGGCGCGCATTTCATGAAGCGGACGTACCTCGGTCTGGATTGACGGTGTGTTTTTCCGTTTCTTGGTGCTTGGCATTGATGTAATATGGTATGACCATAAATCAGCCCCATCGAGGAACTCAGACATCGCGACTTGGTCGTATTCACGGATCGCGTGGATGCCCCCCCCGTCGCCGAGCTGGTATTCGCCGATCAGTTTCGCGTGGATGTCTTCCCCGTCGCCGATCTGGTCGTCGCCGACCAGTTTCGCGTGCATGGCTCCACCGTCGCCGATCGGGTTCGCGTGCACCAGGCTGTCTGTGTCGATCTGGCGCTCTTCGCACATTTGCGAAAGGTGAACGTACACGCCGTTCTGCACAAAGACGGCATGTCATGATGGGACTTGGACGAATGCAGTACACGCGGTTCAATCTTACCTCGCCAGGCCTCATGCCCAGAACACTGCTGTTGTTTCCCTGCGCGCCCTGCGTCCCACCCTCTTGTGGCACTTGCGCCGCAGCACACGCGTGCTTCTTCTTCTCGCACATCTCCTCCACAACACACATGGGAAAGATTGACCGAAAGAGGTCGAACAGTTGCATCGGCATGCTGCGGTCGCTGTGTTACCAATGCGTGCGCATCCACAGCCTTGCTCGCGGTGTTCGGTTGCGAGCGAGCGGCGCTTGTCTGCCGGAGCCGCCCGCCGCGTGTCTGCCGGAGCCGCCCGCCGCGTGGCTGCCGGAGCCGCCCGCCGCGTGGCTGCCGGAGCCGCGCGCCGCGTGTCTGCCGGAGCCGCGCGCCCTCGCAACAGCGCAGTTCGCTGGACACGTTTCAGGACACGAGCTCAGGGTTTCTTTTTAAGTCCGTGATTTTGATCACGCGATTTCATGCAGGGTTTCTTTTTAAGTCCGCGATTTTTATTACGCGTCATGCAGGGTTTCTTTTTAAGTCCGCGATTTTTATTATACGTCATGCAGGGTTTCTTTTTAAGTCCGCGATTTTTATTACACGTCATGCAGGGTTTCTTTTTAATTCCGCAATTTCCGTGTTTACTAAAAAGAACCCCTGCAGATCCGTGTTTACAGCAGACGATTCGACGGAGTTTGTGTTTCTATGCGAACACGGTGTTCGGTCTGCATTTCAGGTCCCGTCCCCTTTCAGAATTTATTTCTTACCACAGACCGTTCAATCCAGGATGTTTTGGACCAAATTTCTGATAACTTGTGAAACCTGATACTTGTTTTGATTTTTGAACTCCTCGATGTGCATCCGGATCGTGTGATTGAAGACGGGCACCACGTGTCGCCAGCAACTTTCGACGATACTAGGATGCTGGTAAATCGAAATGTAGAGCTGTAGGACCTTGGTCAGCGTAATTTCCTGCCGCATCTTCTCGTTGACGCCGAATAAACATTTGTGTCTGAAATCGATGAGGTTGGTAATTTCTCCGTTGTACGTGCGGAGATTACCAAGAACTTCGATCACACACCCGACGTCTATCTCGTGGACTTTCATCGTAGAGACTCGGCTCAACAAGTCTGCATGAAAGAGGTTTTGGTACTCGTGTACGTCTGGAATGTGTATCTGGACGCATATGAAGTACAACAGCTTTTGTACATATGTACTGGTCGTGATCGGAAAGTTCGCCTTACTCCGCCATATACTCCAGTTTTCAGAGGACGTCTTCAAGATCTTTGTGTGCACAGCAGCTGCTGCGTATGTGCGCAGAAGTGGACGAATTGTTTTCGGACCCACTGGTATCAGAGTCTCCTTCCGTTGACGCAATATGTTCTCCACAAGCCTCTGAAAGTTTTCTTTGACATCAAAACAGCGGAGGACCAAGGACATCGTATCTGTGTAGGCAGTCTCGATGTCGATCTTGTCGTTGAATAGCGACATGGCGCGGAGACAACGGAGCTCCGATTCACGAGCATTGGGGTTGATGGAGCAGTACAGGCGTTCGAGCATAGAACCGGCGGGCGTGGTGCGTGGGGACATGTACAAGAATGCCCACAACGCTGTTTCCAGGGGTGTGGTTTTCTCCCCAAGGACCTGCGCCTCCGTGAGAGCACACACCATGCGCTGGAGACACTTGCTGTTTTCGAGTTCGGACATCAGCCGCTTGTTTGACTGCAGCTCCCTGGTGTCGAGGATAGCTGTCGAATCTTCCGATGTTCTTCTATTCAGATTCAGCTCGAAAAAATTGAACAGGGAAATCCAATCCGACATTGTCGAACACATGGTCGAGCACCGGCTGTACATTTGCGGACTCCCCTCGACATTTTTGACACATTCCGGGCACTCGAGGTCTTCGGTGAACTTTCTGGCGACACCCATGGGGTTTGTGTTCTTGCACATGAGGATGACAATCAAGTGCAGAGCCCATTTTTGCAACGGGTCTATGTTCAGAAATAGTGACATTTCACAAAACTTGTTCACGGAGATGGAATTGTTGTTCATCTTCACCAGGTCTGTGTCTTTGTGGTTGTTCTCGGTCAATATCATAAGCAATTGCTCGCCGGAAACATTGAACGCGTCGTTCATTCCAAAACGGCCGTCAAATAACCAAGAACGCGCCGTCGTAATTTATTGTGTGTTGGCAGCCACGTCGGTTACGTATGCGACGAAATTTAAATTGGACATTCTTGGCAATTTCCCATATATTGTATAAAACCAGGTGCGTTGTATGCAAGCTCTGGCATTTCGGGTATTGACTGTCACGGCAATACTCGTGCGGTGCACACACGCCCTCCACGGACTCGAGGTAGACCTGAGCTGCCAACAGTGCAATGCTTCGTTTTACTGCAACACTGGCATTCGCTACCAGTGTCCCCTGAACTCGCTCGCCGTCTCGTGGCCTGTCTCGCAAATCACGGGGTGCACTTGCAACGACGGGTTCGAGGCTACCCCCGAGAGAGACGGGTGTTTCGTTGGCGAGACCCCGTATTATTACGAGGACGGCGATGCCAAAGCGTGCCCTGGAGGCCTGCGGCAGACCATACACCCGCAGGCGGACAGTGCATACGACTGTGTGTGCCCCCCTGGGTATTACGGATTTCCTGGATCGGGAGCGTGTACAAAATGCGAGCCTGGGTCGTACGCCGAAGAGTTCAACACCTCGCTGTGCACGACGTGTCCTCCGTTCTCTCACTCTGGGGAGGGTCAATACGCTCGCACCGCCTGCACGTGCGATGCAGGGTACACGGGGCAGGACGGCGGCCCGTGCGTGGCGTGCGCTGCGGGCTTTTTTAAGGACGCGGCGGGCAGCGCTTCCTGCGCGCAGTGCGGCGCGGACACGTACGCGGCACCGGCTGCTTCCGCGTGCACTCGGTGTCGCCACAACTCGTCGGCTCCGGCTGAAAGCTCTTCGGAAGACGCATGCCTCTGTAATCCGGGGTTCCACCAGCAGAGCGGCGCGTGTGCCCAGTGCGCACTGGGGTGGTACAAGGCCACGGTGAGCAACGAGCCATGCACGCCGTGCGCGAGCGGGGGGTACTCTGGCGTGCTCGGCGCCGTGGAATGTGTCGGGTGTCTGCAGAACTCGCAGTCGTCTCCGTCGGAGGGGGGCACCAAGTGCGTGTGCAGCGCGGGGTACTTTCAGGAGGACGTCGCTCTGGAACGGCCCTCGTGCCAGCCGTGCGCGGCGGACACGTACCAGCACCTGACCGGCACCACCGCGTGCAGCAGCTGCCCCGCGAACGCGTCGTCCCCGGCGGCTTCTCCTGTCATCGACGCGTGCATCTGCGGGCCCGGCCTGTTCGATGTGGGCACGGGCGAGTGCTCCCCCTGCGCCGCGGGCTCGTACAAAGAGCAAGCAGCCGACGACGACGGGGACGTAGCCGCGTGTGCCGCGTGCAGCGAAAACAAGACATCGGTGCAGGGATCGTCGAGGATCGAGCAGTGTGTGTGCAAGCCAGGGTTTTTCGGCGCGGGCGCCGAGTTGGAGGAGTCCGAGGCGCTAGTTACGCCCCAGCTCTTCAGGCCGGGCGTCCTTCCTCAAACGCGCGGATTGGCCCCACAGACGTATTCTTACCAGGGACAGGGGGGGTTTTATTTTGACCCCCGCGTGCATGGAAATCAAGGATCTTGTATAAACACACCCACGGCGTGCTACAGAGTTTATGTTGCTGAGACAAATTTGGAGACTTGCCAGGCAATATGTACAGGCTACCCCAGCTGCACAGCAATCGCTTATGGTTCGCAGTGGAGCGAATGTTTCATAGGAGGATGTTCTGGAACACTGCCGTTTTCAGGCGGGTTTTACCCTGATACGTGTACGCCATCACTTCCCTCGCGATGGGATTCCTCTACCACCACCGCAAATTACCCTAACATACACAACGGGCCTGGCCTTTGGCGCGATAATGGAAATGCCTTGCTGGTGTTCGGCAATTATGCTGTCTACACAAAAAATGTTCGCTCGTGCAACTCGGGATTTGTGGGAGCTTACGGCGGGCCATGTCTTCCAATGTCTACCCCGTGCCTGGCGTGTGCGGCAGGCGCCTTCAAGCCCACCACAGGCAGCGCGCCCTGCGCGCTGTGTCCCGTCGGCACCGTCAGCTTGCACGATCCTATCTACGGCACAGTTGCGTGTACACCGTGCGCCGAGGTGTTGAACTCGCCGTTTGGCATCACGCGCCGCGAGGGGAGCGTCTCGGTCGCCGCCTGCGTGTGCAACGCGAGCGCGGGCTTCGGCGACGGCGCGCCCGGGGACAGCGCGACAGGCTGCGCGCTGTGCGTCCCGGGGACGTTCGCGCGGTTCGCCGACCCCGCGGAGTACGAGTCCCCCGAGAGCGTCTGCGTGGACTGCGTGCTGGGGCAGTACGCCGACGTCGCGGGGCTCGTGGCGTGCAAGAGCTGCCTGCCGTTTTCGTCGTCGCACGAGTACCCGCGCGTGCGGTGCCGCTGCGACGCGGGCCACACCTCCAGTGAGCACGCTGGCGCCGAAGACCGCGTGGCCGGCGTGTGTCAGGCGTGCGCGGCGGGGGCGTTCAAGGACATCTTCGGCGACCAGGAGTGCTCGGCGTGTCCCGCGAACTCGAGCTCCCCGAGCGCGAGCGTGCCGGTGACGAGCTGCGAGTGCGACCCGGGGAACTACGGCAGCGACGGGGGCCCGTGCACGTCCTGCGCGCCGAACTCCTACACGTCCGAGAAGGGCCG
>Ga0208942_1000463_pt1 | contig 16278 bp, 18 predicted proteins | sample GreLakmeSU08MSRF_FD_187704 | JGI IMG/M metagenome (GOLD analysis project Ga0208942, IMG submission 187704) | Freshwater lentic microbial communities from great Laurentian Lakes, MI, USA - Great Lakes metaG SU08MSRF (SPAdes) | ecosystem: Environmental > Aquatic > Freshwater > Lake | place: Great... | reverse complement strand
GTCGTACCACGCATGCCGCGCCGCATCCGCGACGTAGCGGACTTCTTTGTCCGTGATCCACGGGCCGGCGACGGGGATGCGTTCCACGATCAATCCTCCACACACTTCAGCCAGCCATCAGGCGCGACAGTGATGAGTAGCTTGGCTTCGATGTCTTTATCCACGACGAAGCGCTTGTTCGTTTTAAGGAATTCCCGCACGGCCGTCTTCGGATTGTTGCCCGGCCCCCACGGCCGGTCCTGCACCAGATCCGCCGGCATATCCTCGATGAGCGTGTCGAACACCGTGAGATAACTGCCTTTGGTGACGTGCGGCGAATAGAGCTGCAGTTCGCGCAACACGTGCGCGTGGGTGTGATTCGAATCGAGCACGACCAGCACGGACTTGCGGCCGACGGCCAGCGCACGGACTTGCGCCGCGGTCGCGTCATCCACCGACGAACCTTGGATCATCCGGATGCGCCGGGCCAGCGGATGCTTCTCAATCTCGGCGCGGTTGTGCGCGCGGATGTCCACGTCCACGCCGACCACGAGGCCGTCGCCCCCGAGCAACTCCAGCATCGAAGCGTGGAAAATGAGCGAGCCGCCGTGCGCGATACCAGTCTCGATAATCAGATCCGGCCGCACGCGCCAGATGATCTCCTGCAGCGCCATCAAATCTTGCGGGAACTGGATGGCCGGCCGGCCGAGCCAAGTGAAGTTGTACGCGTATTTGTGGCGCGCGATCTCTCGCACCCAAACACGCGAAAGCGCCTGCAGATCCCGGTCGGCCTTCAACCCCTCGATGTTGAAAGCGACTTCCTCAGCAAATTTCGCAGGTTCACTCATTTCAGGAAATCCTTCCAGTAAACCGCGTCCGAGGCAATCACTTCGCGGCCATCCCGTCCGCGGTTGGCAATCAGGTCCAGCGCGGAGACGAACGGCGTGAATTCGCCATGCAACTGCGGATACGGCGTCTTGTGGTAATCGAGATACTCCACGCGCACGCCTGCGGAATCGAAACCCTCGTGATCGAGATAATTGCTCGCGCCGTGGCCGGTGACATACCGCGTGCCGTCGAGTTTCTTCACGACTTCCAACACACGCGGCGAACCGTATCCGTCCACGCCGAGTTGCGAGGAGAACAACCATTCCGCCGGACGCTCGAAGCCGAAGTAATCGCGCAGCGCTCGCAGGCTGGCGATCGCCAGCTCGCTGGTGGTTGCGGCTGGTTGGCGATATACGCCCTCCACTAACGCCAGCATCTCGTCGCAGCGCGGTGCTTTGGTGTAAGCCTGCGCCAATGTGGTCAGGTGCTTTTTGCGCCAGTCTTGGCGGTCATCCACCGCGACATCTTTTATCAACTGGCCGAGCCGCAAGTCGCGCAAGGGCACCGTGAGCCAGTGTGAGCCTTGCGCGGTCTTGATCTGCACGCGATTGGTGAAGCTGCCCTTTGAAAACTGCACGTCATCGTAGTGGACCCACACGTCGGCCAACCGCATCTGCTCCAGCAGGCCGACCCACGGGAAGAACATCGGCTGCGAGATCACCACGACCTTCATCGGGAGGTCTCCGTCCGGCTCGCGAGAAATTTCTCCATCAGCAGTACATCGCGGAACTTGCCGTCCTGTAGGAAATGCCGCCGACACACACCGATCTCGCGAAAGCCGGCCTTGCGATAAAAGGCGATGGCGCGCCGGTTCACCGTCAACACGCGCAGCATGATTTTGCGCAGCTTGAACTCGCGACGCGCACGTAGTTCCAAGAGCCGGAATACGGCGGCGGCAATGCCTTTGCCCTGCGATTCCGCCGCCAGACAGATGCCCAAGTCCGTCGTGCCGTTAACGGAATCCATCTGCGTCAATTGAACGAAGCCGAGCGGGCGGGCGTCCGCCGCGGCGACCACATAGAATGCCCCGTGCGGATCGCGCGTCCGCCGCCGAAGCCACGCGCGAACGTCACTCGGCGAATAGTTGCGCGGCTGGACCATCAACTGCCGCTGCAAACGAGCGTCGTTCCGGAGCGCGGCAAGGAAGGTCAAATCGGCGCGAGCAGGGGCGCGGAGCTGGATGGTGGGTGGCGCAGTTTTCACGGATAGAAAAACACGAGCCGTTCATGCGACAGTGCCGGCACTGCTTGAATTGTCGCCCGCGCGTGGGCGGGGTTCAACCCGACATACACCGGGCGCACCTCAGCCGGCACACGCTCCGGCGGCAGGATGGACTTGCCAAGCAAGGTCTGCTTTTGACGGTGCGGATTCTGGTCGAGGAAACAAGCGGCCGCTTCCGGCCGCTCCAATTGTGTCGCGATGAACGTGCCGTAGAATCCGCCGCCGTAGATTGCGGCTGTGTCGCCACGATGCGCCTGTTCAAACACACGCACGCGATCGCCGAAATCGCGCCAGTAGTCGGAGATCTCAGCCACCCGTGCCGCAGACGCATCCACCGGCGCAGCGGACGCAGCCGCGGCTCCCTTTCGGGCGACAAACACCCAAGCGCCCGTGTGAGCCGCGCCCTCAATTTTCTCCAATGCCAAGCCAGCGACCGCGCAGAGGCGGTGGAGCGACGGCGCGGTGAAATGGTTCACGTGATCTGCGACCACGAAGTCCGCGATGTTCGTGAAGATATTCGGCACGATGCCGTAGAACACCCCGCCGGACCGGAGCAGCGAGGCGGCTTGCGCGAGCACGGCGCGCGGTTCGGCGACGTGTTCGAGCGCGAAGAACGAGGTGACAACGTCAAAATGACCCTGCCATTCGGTCTTCGGTTGATAGGTTGCTTGGTTCTCTACCGGAACAAACTTTTCCCAGAACCCGCGATACATCTCGCTGACATCGAAGACGTGCGGCTGGATGTCGGGCCGGCGCACACAAAGCGCCTTGAGCGTCCCGGCCTTGGCGCAACCGAAGTCGAGCACGCGCGCGGCGTGGGGCAATTCTACTAATCGCAGGAGCGTCTCGACCTGATGTTCCGTGCGAAAGATGCGCCGACTATTGACGACGGCGTAAAGCTGATCTTCCTCCTCGCTGCTCACGAGAATCTGATAGGTCTTGTCGTAATAGGCGGCGAGGTCGGGCAGCGCCGTAGTCTGCACGTGCTGGCAGCGCGAACAATGAAACACTTCCGTTTGACCGCTCAGCACTTCGCAAAGTGATGTGACCGACAGCGGCCGCGGCGAACGGTACACTGGCGGGCCAAGCGGTTCCTCGCAGATGTTGCAGGCGGTCATCGCTCAGTCCACGACCAGTTCCGGATGGACTTCCCGGATGTTCTTGCCGGCGGCGAAGGAACCAACCCAACCAAGGCGGATGCCTGTCGGATCGCTGAAGTTGAAATAGCGGATCTGTATCGACCAGCGGGAGCGTTTCCCACGGTTGTGGCCGGAGGCGTGCAGGTTCAGGAAATCGATCATGACCAGATCGCCCGTCGCGGTCGTCGGCGCGATAATTTTATAACGGGCCAGACGCTCGGCCTCATTCTGCAACACCAGCGCGTAGGCGCCGCTCTTCTCCAGATTGCGCGGATCCTTCGTGTGCACGGGCGCGAGTCCGTCCTTGTGCGAGCCGACGCAGAACTGCACCGGCCCCAGTTCCTCCGTCACCTCCACCAGCGGACTCCAGAAGACGAGTCCGTCAAGACTTCTGAACTGACTCGGGTAATCCTGATGCCAGTTCGCGCGGAACTTCTCTTCATGCGGATTATCAATGCGGACACCGTAGCCGCCGCCAGCGACCGCCGGCAAATCGGTCCCTCGAATCTGTCGCATCAGCCGGTCGTGCTTCGCGTTCGCCGTGAAGCGGATGAACGCAGGAATCTGCTTCACCGCGTCATACACCTCGCCGCCGATCCGGCGGTCGTGGGCGATGAGTTCCTGATAGCCCGAATCGAACGTCTCCGGCGCAAACGGCACCTGTTGGATAACCACGCTGTATTTACGGATGAGAATGCCGATGATGGCGTGGATGTCGCGCTGGATCGGCTCAATCTCCGTCGGCCGGTCGTAAAATCCGCGCACAACGAGGAAGCCGTCGCGGTGAAACTGCGCGACCTGTTCAGCGGAGAGCAGCGGTTGAGTTTCGGCGGACGGCATGGGTGCTAACTAGGTTTGCGGCAGCGTGAAATCAACATAATTCTGATCGCGGTCCGAAATCAGCGGTTCGAGCAGCGGCCACTGGATGCCAAACGCCGCGTCATCCCACCGCACTCCGCGGCCGCTGGCTGGGTGATACTCACCGGCGATTTGGTAAAGCACCTCGGTGTCGTCGGCCAGCGTTTGGAAGCCGTGCGCGCAACCTTCGGGGATGTAGAGAGCGCGTCCGTTGTCGGCCGTCAACTCGGCGGCGAACCATTTGCAGAAGGTCGGCGAGTTGGGGCGCAGATCCAAAGCCGCATCGTACATCGCACCACGTGTGCAGCGAACCAGTTTGGCTTCCGCGTGCGGCGCGACCTGATAGTGCATTCCGCGCAGCGTGCCGCGCCGCCGGTTGAACGACGCACTGCTTTGCGAGAAGGCGGTGTTCAACCCGTGCGCCACGAACTCCCCCGCGCACCACGAGCGGGCGAACCAGCCGCGATCGTCTTCGCTGCGCTCCATCTCAACGAGCCAGACGCCCGGGATCGGTGTCGTGGTAAATTTCATACGACCCGCACCTCCGGGACGGGGGAAATGAAACGCCCGCCGGCCGCGCGGTAAGCTCCCTGCTGCTCGAGAATCTCGTCGGCGAAATTCCACGTCAGCAACAGAGTGTAGTCCGGTTGGCGGCGGAGCAGTTCCTCCGACGGCACGATCGGAAGATGCGTACCGGGGGTGAATCGCCCGTGCTTGTAGGTGCTGCGGTCGGCCACGAAGTCGAGCGTCTCGCGGCCGATGCCGCAGAAGTTCAGCAGCGTGCTCCCCTTGGCCGAAGCGCCGTATGCGGCCACGGACTTCCCCTCGGCTTTGAGCCGGGCCAGCAACTCGCACAGCGCCGCTTTGGTTTCCTGCGCTTGGCGGGGAAACGTTTGGTAGAAAGCGGGGCTGTTGATTCCCAACCGCGTCTCCTGCGCAAGACGCTCGGCCACGGCTGGCTGGACTGGATTCTTCCCAGTATGCCCAGCAAAGAGCCGCAGCGAACCGCCGTGCATCGGCGTCTTTTCAACGTCGAAAACCTCCAACCCGTGCCGACGGAACAGCGGCAGCAGCGGAGTGAGTGTGAAGTAGAAAACGTGCTCGTGATAGATGGTGTCGAACTCGTTCTTCTCGATGAAGTCCGCGCCGTAGGGAAATTCAAGGATGACCCGGCCCTGCGGCTTGAGCACCGCGCGCAGACCGGCGACGAAGTCGTTGGTGTCCGGCGCGTGGGCGAAGACGTTGTTGCCGAGCAACAGGTCGGCTTGGCCTTTTTCCTCCGTCAACCGCCGCGCGGATTCCGCGCCGAAGAATTCGCCCACGGTCTCGATTCCATTTTCACGCGCGACCTTGGCGATGTTAGCGGCCGGTTCGATGCCCAAGCACGGCACGCGAGCCGCCACGAAATTCTTGAGCAGATAACCGTCGTTGCTGCCGATCTCCATCACGAGGCTGTCGTGGCCGAGCGCGAACTCGGCAATGTAACGCTCAGCGGCTTGTCGTGCGTGGCGAACCCACGCGTCCGAGAAGGAGGAGAAATAAAGGTACTCGCTGAAGAGTTGCACTGGCGGCACAAGATCGGCGATCTGCATCAGCCAACAGCCGCGGCAAACCGCCAGCCGCAACGGAAATTTAGGCTCGGGCTTGGCGAGGTCTTCGGGACGCAGATAATTGTTCACCAAAGGCTGCAGTCCCAAATCCAAAACCAACGCACCGTCGCGTCCGCCGCAGGATTGGCACTGGAACTCGATGTTCATCAGCTTGCCCAAGCGAGTTGTTTCAACCGCGCAGCGGCCACGTAGGCTGCAATCTGTTCGCGCGTGAAATCCGCCATCTCCTCGCGACCGGCATCGTGTCGCTGCCGATACCATTCAACCGTCTTGCCAACCGCTTCTGTAAAGCGCCACGTCGGCTGCCAGTCGAGCAACTGTTTCGCTTTCGCAGCCGAAAGCCAGAGCAGCTTCGCTTCGTGCGGGCCGTTGGACGGTGGCGTGGTGTGAAACTCGCCCGGCCAGTGGCGAATAATCTCCGTCACCACATCACCTACTGAACGGCGCGCGTCCTCGTCGGGACCAAAGTTGAACGCGCCGCTGATTGGTGAATCTTTGCCTTCGCCGACGAGGCGCGCCGCGAGCCAAAGGTAACCGCTGCAACATTCGAGCACGTGCTGCCACGGCCGGAGCGCATCCGGACTGCGAATGGTAATCGGTTGTTTGGCGATGAGCGCGCGAATGCAATCGGGCACGAGGCGATCTTCGGCGTAGTCACCGCCGCCGATCACGTTCCCCGCGCGCGCGGTGGCGACGGGACCGAGTTTCGCGTCCGTCTGAAAAAACGATTTGCGCCAGGATTGCACAACGAGTTCCGCGCAGGCCTTGCTCGCTGAATAAACATCGTGACCGCCGAGCGGATCGGTTTCGATTTGCGCGCGGCCGGTCTCGGGATTCTCGTAGCACTTGTCGGTCGTCACCACCAGCACCGCGCACGGCAGGCCGAGACGGCGGACGGCTTCGAGCACGTTCGCAGTGCCGAGCACGTTGGTTTGCAGCGTCTCGATTGGCTCGGCGTAGGAACGGCGCACGAGCGGTTGCGCAGCGAGATGGAAGATGACGTCGGGCCGCACGCTCTCGATCACCTTTACGACAGCGGCCAAATCGCGCACGTCACAAAGAACATCGTGCTCGAAGACTTCTTCGGCGATGAGTTCGTAAAGGTTCGGCTGCGTCGGCGGCAGTAGGCTCGCGCCGAAAACCACCGCGCCAAGTTCTTTGAGCCAGAGCGAAAGCCACGCGCCTTTGAAACCGGTGTGGCCGGTGACGAGCACACGTTTGCCGGCGTAGAAATTGTTGAACGGCGCGCTCACCAGATTTTCCACGGCGCGCGACCAGCGGCCCACATCCCTTCGAGCAACTGCTGTTCGCGATACGTGTCCATGCACTGCCAGAAGCCTTGGTGGCAGTAGGCCTTGAGCTGGCCGGCTTTGGTGAGGCTCTCCAACGGCGCGCGTTCGAGGATGCACTCGTCGCCGTCGAGATACCCGCCAATCTTCCGATTCATTACATAAAAGCCGCCATTGATGAACGTCGATTCCTGCTCGGGCTTTTCTCGGAAACTGGTGATGGTCGCGCCGTCGAGTGCGAGTTCGCCGAACCGCCCCGATGGCCGCACGGCCGTGAGAGTTGCCACGCCGCCCTGTTTCTTATGAAATTTAATCGATGCGTTGATGTCGCTATCGGTCAAGCCGTCGCCGTAAGTGAAAAGAAAATTCTCGTCCTCAACAAACTTCAACGCGCGCTTGAGCCGCCCGCCGGTCTGCGTCTGCGCGCCCGTGTCAAGCAACGTGACCGTCCAGTCCTCTTCGTCGTGGCGATTGTGATAGGTGATCTTCGGCACGCGCCCGAGTCGCAACGTCACGTCGCTCGTGTTCCAGTGGTAGTTGCGGAAATATTCCTTGATGATGTCGCCCTTGTAACCGAGGCAGAGCACGAAGTCTTTGTGCCCGTGATGGGCGTAGTGCTTCATGATGTGCCAGAGAATCGGCCGACCGCCGATGGGCACCATCGGCTTGGGACGAAACTCCGTTTCCTCGCGCAAACGCGTGCCCATTCCACCGCAGAGAATCACCACTTTCATCGGTGCAGTATTTCTGCCAATTCACAGGCCAACAAGCAAACCGAAACCCGCGCTCATCGCGGCGACAATGTCCCGCGCACAACCGATTCCAGCAACGCCAACTCCTGCCGCGCCACCGTCCGGTGGTCGTAACGTTGGACAAAAGCACGACCGCGTTCACCTTGCTCGCGGCGGCGCGGCGCGTCTCCGAGGAGCGTCACCAATCGTGCCGCAGCAACCGCGTGATCCCCGAGTGGTGCCGTATCGAGGAGGTCTGGAAACACGTGGCGGAAGACGAGCAAATCATACGCCACCACGGGCAGGCCCGAAGCGAGGCACTCGTTCACCGCCAGCCCCCAGCCTTCCTCCGACGAGAGGCTCAAGCCCACGCGCGAGAGCGCCAGCAGTTCGTTCTTCCGTTCCTCGTCGATACCGCCGGTGCACGTGACAGAATCCTGCAACCCCAATTCGCGAAACATCGCTTCCATCCGCGCGCGATGTGGCCCTTCGCCAATGACCACCAATCGCGCGGCCGGTCGCTGTCGTAAGACCTCCTGCCAGACGCGCGGCAAATCGAACACGCCCTTCAACGCGTGCATCCGGCCGAGGAAAACGACATCGAATTCCTTTTGCTCCTCCGGCGCGGTTTTGAACCGTTCCAACTCCAACCCGCAGCCCACCACCGCCGGATACAGCGGGCGCAATTCGAAACTTTCCTCCAGCCGCCGGTAATCCTCCGCCACCGGCGCGCTCAGACAGAAAATCGCGTCGGCCCAGCGGTTCACCCAGCGGGCACTGAGCCGTTCGCCGAAGAGGTTCATCCGGTTGAGCAGGCCGACCCGCTGCTTCTGCGCGCCCAGCACGTGCTGCACTTTCACGACCAACTTCGCGCCTAATCGCCGAGCGATGACGCGCGCCGGATAAACTTCCGCAGGAAACGGTCCCGTGGCGTAAACCAAATCGTACCGCTCCGGCAGACACGTGAAGTGCGCCGTGAGGCAGCGCCACGCGTAAGCGGGGAGATAACGCCACGCCTGATCCAAATGGCCGGTGGCATTGAAAAATCCGTCGCTGCAGATGAGCCGAACGCCGGGCGCGAGCCGCTGCAGTTGCGGAAAGGCCGCGCGCGCAACGAGGAAATCCACCGTGTGCCCCAGCGCGCGCCACTCGTGCGCCATGTTCACATACTCGCGCAGCACGCCGGAAATCGACGTGGAGTCGTTGAGAATATTGTGGACGAGGAGCAGTCGCATCAGAACGGCTCAAACTCGGCGACCCACACGACGTTCGCGAATGGAAACGGCGACCCGAACCTCGCGCCGATCGCCTCCGCACGCGGCACCTCGCGCCATTCGCGGCGGGCGACGCGCTTCACAAAAGACGCGTTCGCCTGACCGAGTTGGTCGCGCTCGATCAACGCGTCCAGCTCGGGATTGTAGCCGAGCGGCACGGTCACCACGAGCTTGCCGCTCGGCGCGAGCAACCGCCGGCACGATGCGATAGCCGCGAGTATCTTCGCGCTGGACGAGCCTTCTCCCTCGTCATCAAACCCGATGTGTTCGAAGGTCGAGATGGAAAGGATGAGGCTGAACTTTTTCCCCGGCTCGTAGCCGACGATGTCCGCATTCACCACGCCCGGCGCGTGCTCGAACTTGTCCAACACGGTGTGGCGCGCCGGAAAATAGTGGCCGAGCACGTTGCCCACCTCGAGCGTGTCGCCCGCGGCTTGCTCAAGATAGGCGCGCGCGATCGGCACCTCCACGCAGCGCTCGTTCGCCCAAGTCACATTGTAGCGATGGTAAAAATAGGACAAGGCCGCTCCTCGAAAAGTGAAGTGCCCCGGCCGGAGTAAACGCAGCACGAGCGGCGCAGAGAGAATGCGCAGCGGTAGGCGAACCAGCTCCGCCGCGCCGAAGCGCCGGACAAACCATCGCACGCGGCTGAGTGTGCCTTCGTAGAGATGCGCCATCGTCAGGATTGTTGTTCAAGCTGAGCGCAGTGGCCAGTCATTTGCGGCCGGCCTGCGTCTCGAGCCAGTCGCACGCGCGCGGCAGCACGTTGCTCCAATGAAATTCTTTCGCGCGCAGCCACGCCGCGCGACGCCAACGCTCGTAATCCTCGGGGCGTTTCAGTGCCGTAACCAAACTCGCGGCGAGCGACTCGGGTGTCTCGGCCTCGGCCACCAAACCCGTTTGCTCGTGTAATGTGGACTCGACGAGGCCCGCGACGGGATACACCGCCGCCGGCGCGCCCATCGCGTTCGCTTCGATCACGTTCAATCCCCACCCTTCGCGCAACGACGTGTGCAAAAGAAAATGTGCGCGGCGCAGCACATCGTCCTTCTCTCGCTCGGACAACGCGCCGGCGAAGCGGATGTTTTCTTCCACGCGCAACTCGGTGGCCAAACGCTTCAACTCCGCTTCGCACTCGCCCGCGCCGACGATGGTCAACCCCGCTTTCACGCCGCTGTCCGCAAGCCGGCGCACGACGCGGAGGGCGTGGTCGATGCGCTTATTCGGCGCGAGACGCGAAACCGTCGCCAGCCGCAGCGGTTCAGCGAACGGCTTCTCGTTCAGCTCCGGCAGAGCCGTGGTGTCCACGCCGTACGGGATGATGGTGACATCACGAACGCCGCGCCGCTGCAGCTCCTCCTTCGTGAATTGCGATGCGGTAAAAAACGGCACGCGCCGGTAAAGCCAATGCGTCCACCGCTCCTGTCCGCGACCGATAGCGCTGAGCGGCCACGGATAGAAGGAGCCCCAAATCGGCCCGAGCACCTCGTGGACGTAGGCGATGCAGTTTGTGCCGCACCACCATGGGGCGAACCACGCAATGCCGTGGTGTTGGTCTATCACCAAATCAAATCGCGGTTGCTGATGGCACCAGCGTCGAGCCGCGAGCCACGACGTGAATCTGTTCCCTTCGCGAACAATGTGGACGCCGTCCACAATCTCTTCGTGCGTCGCGCTGGGGAAATCATTCGCGAACCACCACGCCTCATGCCCGCGCCGCACGAGAGCAGCGAGGTAGGCGAGCGTCACGCGCTCGGCCCCGCCGCCGAGCGGGTTGCGCGGATCGCGCCAGTTCAGCATCAGGAAGCGCACGGCACTACATCGCGGGAAGCGGCGTTCAACCTCAAGTGAATTGTGGCCATCACTACCGTATTCGCTCCGATCTCGAAAGTGACGTGCGGAACATGCCTTCGAAGAATTGCCAATGGCAGAAAAGAAAAAGCCTCGGCTCTCGCCGAGGCTTTGAAAGAAATGCGTTTGCCGACTACTTCAGCCGATCGAAGTTCTTCTGGAGAATCTGCCAGTCCTTCAGACCTTTCACTTTTTCCTGATGGCTGCTGACGATCTTCGCCTCGTTGGCGTTCTTCGTCGCGCGGGTGGTCTTGTAGAAAATGCCGAAGCTGCCGGGAAAAGCCTCGCCAGCGAGCTTGTAGGCGGCGGCTTCATCGGTCACGTCGTGATCGGCGGGGACGGTGTTGAACGCGCCGCCCTTGCGCGGGTTGCTGGCGTCGAATGCGCCTTCGTAAAACTCGACGCATTCGCTCAAGCACTCGATGAAGCTGAAGCCGTCGTGGTCCATCGCGGCTTCCATCATCTGGAGGACGTGGTTGGGGTTCGTGTGCGTGGTGCGCGCGACAAACGTGGCGCCGGCGCTGATCGCCTGCTTCATCGGGTTGATGGGATGATCCATCGAACCCCAGCCGTCGGTCTTACTCTTGAAGCCGATCGGCGACGTGGGCGAGGTCTGCTTCTTCGTAAGGCCGTAAACCCAGTTGTCCATCACGCAGTAGGTCAACTTGATATTCTTGCGCGCGGTGTGGTTGAAATGATTTCCACCAATGCTGAACGCATCGCCGTCGCCGCCGAAGACGAAGACGTGGAGATCAGGACGCGAGAGCGAAATACCGCTGGCGAAGGGCAACGCGCGGCCGTGGATGTAGTGCGCGCCGTGCGCCTGCACGAAATACGGGAAGCGCGACGAGCAGCCGATGCCGGCCACGGTCGTGATCTTCTCGTGGTGTATTTTGCGCTTTTCGATGAGCTTGAAATAGAGCGCGAGCACGGAGAAATCGCCGCAACCGGGACACCACGTAGGGTGATCGGCGGCGACTTCTTTTTTCGTCAATCCTTTGCGATCAGCGTCGGACAGAGGCGGGACGAGGCCGGTGTTCAGATTGCCGGTGCGGGGGAGAACTTCAAAAGGGAGAGTGAGGCTCATGGTCGGATTTGTTAGGGATTCAAAATGGGTTACATCTTCCGCAGGCCCGTGGCCACGGCGTCATTCGCACGGGAGAGGATGTCCTTCACCTTCCAGTTCAGGCCGTCCACTTTATTGATGCCGCGGATTTTCGGGTCGCAGTAGCGCGCGCGCAGCAGGCTCGCAAGCTGGCCGTAGCCGTAAATGCCCTCGTCGTTCATCTCGACGACGAAGACGTGGTTGAAGCCGGCGAAAATATTTTCCAAGCCGTTCGGCATCGGATTCACGTGCCGGATGTGAAGCGAAGAAACGCTGTCGCCGGCGGCGCGAGCGCGGGCCGCCGCTTCCTTGATCGGACCCTCCGTGGAACCCCAGCCGACGAGCAGGATATTGCCTTCCGCTGGACCGTAAATTTGCGGCAAGGGCAAAGCCGCACCGAGCGCTTGAAGTTTTTTGCGACGCTTCGCGCTCATCTGCGCGTGCAGTTTGGGTGAGCCAGTCGGGTGGCCGAGTTCGTCGTGTTCAAGGCCGGTGACGACAGGATATTTACCGCTGGCGATGCGCGTGCCGGGCGCGACGTGACGCGTCACACCATCCACCGGAGCGAGGTCGTACGGCTTGTGATCCGCCACGGGCGTGAAGTCCGGCGAGATGTCCTGACAAACCTTTTCGAGATTCGGCTCCTCGAAGGCTTCGATGCGGCTGGCAATGCCTTGATCGCTGAGAATGATGACCGGCACGCTGTATTTGCGCGCGATGTTCACGGCCTCGATGGCCATGTAGAAGCAATCCTCGACGTTCGCCGGTGCGATGACGACGCGCGGGCTATCGCCGTGGCCGCCGAAGACGGCGATGTTCAAGTCCGACTGCTCGACGTTCGTCGGCATGCCCGTCGAAGGTCCGCCGCGCTGCACGTCCACAATGACGAGCGGCATTTCCGCCATCACCGCCCAACCGAGCGCCTCGGTCTTGAGCGAAATACCCGGACCGCTGGAACCGGTCACCGCCACGCGTCCGGCGTAGCTCGCGCCGATGGCCATCGAGATGGCGGCAATTTCATCCTCGGTCTGCACGAAGGTGCCGCCGTATTTCGGCAGCTCACGGCGGAGCAGTTCCATGATGTCCGACCACGGCGTGATGGGATAGCCCGCGCCGAACCGCACGCCCGCCGCGATGAGCCCGAAGCCGAGTGCCTCGTTGCCGTTCATCACAATCTGCGGGTGGCCCTTCTTCTGGCTGTCCACGAACTTGAATACTTCGAGCACGCTGCCGAGCGAGTGACCGTAGCCAGCGTGGAAGGCCGCGAGCGCGTTGTTCAAGATGCTCGGATCTTTGCCGGTGAAACGTTCGCCAATGAGCTTTTCGAGCTTCGGCAAATTCAGATCGAACATCTTCGCGATGAGGCCGAGCGAGAAAATATTCTTGCCCTTGTCCTTCGCCGTGCCGCCGATCGCCTCGACTGTGAGTCCGGAAATCGGCACGCCAAGATGGTGATACGTCTGCTGCCACTCGGCCTTCGGCTCCACGTGGTCGGAATCGTAAAGCACGATGCCGCCCTTCTTGAGCGAGCTGACGTGGTCCTCGTAGGAATGCTGGTAGAAACAGAGCAGCACATCCGCCTCGTCGCCCGAGCTGAGCACTTCGCCCGAGCCGATGCGGACTTGGAAAATCGAGGGGCCACCGGAAATGGTCGAGGGGATGGTCATGAACGTCATGACCTCTTGCTCGCTGCGGCCCGCGAGCCGCGCGAGGAAACCGCCGATTGCCTGGATGCCGTCCTGTGAATTGCCGGCGATACGGATGATCGCCTCGGAAACGTTCGAAACCTTCGGTGCCGCTCCGCCCGCCGCCGTCGTTGCTGTCTCGCTCATCGTAAAATCCTTCAAAAACAATTTCTAATCGCGACGGCTGTTGAACACGTTCCCGTCACGCCCTCTTCAAAAAAGGTCATTTAAAATATCACCGAACGCCGCAGTGTCAAACTGCATTATCAGCGTGTATCCATCTGAAAAACAGCGGGTTACAAAACCAGTCTGAAACCGACATCGAAGCGACCGACGGCGACGATTAGGTGCCTTTATTTTCCGAGCCGTGCGCTTAAGCTCCGCCGCGTGCGATCGCCAGCGCCGCTTGAAGCCCTTCGGCCACCGCGTGCCCGCAGTGCCGCTCGCTCACGCGCCCGCCTTCGCTGAGCACCTGCGCCTTCACCGCCGGCATCGCGTTGGAAGGCGCGACCAACCAGTGCGCGTGCTCGCGCCGCAGCATCGGCAGGTCGTTGTAATGATCGCCCGCGGCGAAGATGTGCTCGCGCCCGATGCCCAACCGTTGCGCGACCTCGCTCAACGCCGTGCCCTTGTTGTAATCCGCGTGGGCGAAGCGCGCGTACACGTCGTTGCGCACCCACGTCAATCCTGGCACCTCGCGGCAATAGTCCTCCACGAAAGATTGGATCTCGTCCGCGTCGGGGTTACTCGTCGCCGTGATGCAGAGGGGCGACCACGCGTCCTCGTAGATCTCCGAGTCGTAGCGCGACTCGATCCATGCCCACAGACGAGGCAAGTCGCGGCGCACGCGCGCGAAAAGCACCTCGTGCGTCCGCGCACAGGCGTCGTTCCATTCCGCCACGGGCGAGTAATTGTGGTCGTGATGCCGGTAAATCTCGCGCTCGACTACCACCACGTAATCCGGCTTCACGCGCAACCGCGCTCGAGCCTTCGCCTCCATCAAACTCGAAAGATGGCGTCCGGTGTTGATTACCCACTTCGTCCCCTGCCCCTGCAGCTCGGCGATCAAATCCTGCAGTGCATCGGGCACGGGCGGGTTTTCGAACTCGGCGAAAATCGTTCCGTCAAAATCGGTGGAGATGAGTTGGATCGGCGGCTTCATGATGCGCGGGCTCCGCGCTTGCGGCCCACAGCAAACGTGCGATACCGTTTGCTGTCAAAGTCATTTATGGCCGCGCTTCAAGAACGTTACGACGACGCGATGTTCGCCTTCAGCCAAGGCGATTATCCCCACGCCATTGAAGCCCTCCGTGCCATTCTCGCCGAGGACCCGCAGCACTTCGACGCCCAGCTTTCGATCGGCATGGCTCTGTATCGGCAGGGCGATTTCGCCACCGCCATCGCCGAAGGTCACAAGGCCGAGCAACTCCGCCCGCACGAACAGCTCGTCCACACCAACCTCTCACTCTTCTACATGAAGTCCGGCGACAAACAGACCGCCGAGCATCACGGACTGCAGGCGCGGATCGCCTCTTGGCGCGGTAACATGGACAAGCCCGTCGCAAACGTGCCCGCGGCGGATGCCGAATTGAAGATGGCTGGCGCCGCCCCGCCGCAGCCTTTCAAACTGCCTGAAAAGTTTCCCGATATGCCGTGGAAAAAGAAGAATCCCGACGCCCACGGCGGCGACGCAGCCAATCCATCCACCTCTCACCACTGATATGAAATCCGCCTACGAACGCGCCATGGAAAAGTTTGGCACCGGCCCCGTCGCCAAGCTGACCGACAAACAGAAGAAACAGCTCGCCGAACTCGACGCCCGTTACAAAGCCAAGGTCGCCGAGCGCGAAATCTTCCTCGAAGGCCAGCTCGATAAAGCCATCTCCTCCGACGACGACGAGGCCGTCGCAATGCTCCGTCGCCAGCTCACCAGCGAACGTAAAACCCTCGCCGCCGAGCTGGAGGAGAAGAAGGAAGCCGTGCGCAAAGCCAAAGGCTGAAGGCTCGCCCGGATACCTGAATGGCACTGCACCCCGAATTCCCAGCCTCGCCCTACGCGCCGCTCCTCCCCGAGCAGCGGTGGTTCCCCGCCGATGAAGCCCTGCGCAGTTCGGCCTACGACAAGCTCCTCCCGCCGCTCGGCGCGAAAGTTCGCAAGGAAATCTTCGCTTGGCGCAGCCAAGGCTATCCCGGCGCGTCCGCAACTTCCGCAGCCTTGCTCCACTATTGGTTTGAAACCGAGGACCTGACCGAGAACGCCGACGGTTCGCTCTCGACCTTTCGCTACTACTTCGCCTAGCGCGAGGCGGTCGAGACCGTCATCTGGCTTTACGAGGTGCGCCGTGCCCGTGACAAATACGACCTCCTCCGTTTCGACGCCTCGGGCGCGGTTTCGAGCGGCATGTTCGACGAGGATTGACCGCGCTACGTCCTGAAGATGGCAACCGGCGCGGGCAAAACCAAAGTCCGCTCGCTCCTGATCGCGTGGAGTTTCTTCCACAAGCGCTACGAGACCGACTCTGCGCTCTCGCGCAACTTCCTCGTCATCGCAGCCAACATCATCGTGCTCGTCCGACTCCGCGCGGACTTCGACGGCCTCAAGATTTTCTTCAACGACCCCATCCTGCCGCCGAACGGCCACGACGGCC
>Ga0208942_1000458_pt1 | contig 16356 bp, 2 predicted proteins | sample GreLakmeSU08MSRF_FD_187704 | JGI IMG/M metagenome (GOLD analysis project Ga0208942, IMG submission 187704) | Freshwater lentic microbial communities from great Laurentian Lakes, MI, USA - Great Lakes metaG SU08MSRF (SPAdes) | ecosystem: Environmental > Aquatic > Freshwater > Lake | place: Great... | reverse complement strand
ATTTAAGGTATTCATTAGGTGATAGTCAAGTTAAGATTTTGAAAAATACTTTTGGAATTAATAATTCTTTACCAACAATCATTCCTATAGAAAATACAAATGGTGTTGGTATTGGCACTGTCCAATTTAATACAGTAACCAAAAGTGTAACTGTTACATTATCAGTTGGATTTAGTACAGCAAATTCATTTCCATTTAATGTAAATGATAAAGTTTTAATTGAAAATGTGAGCGTGGGGGTTGGGTCTACTGGAAAGGGATATAATTCTAAAGAATATAACTATAATTTATTCACACTTACCTCTGTCACTCCAAATTTAGGTGGAATAGGATCTGTAAGTTACAGCCTTTTTGAATTTTTAGGCACATCAGAAACTCCTGGAGATTATGATTCAACTAATTCATCAGGAAGAATTATTCCTCAAAAACATTTTCCAATTTTTAATCCAGTTTTATCTAAAAACAATTTTTTAACTGGTGAAACAGTAACATCAGATTCTTCCACAGGAATAGTTGAAAATTGGGATTCTAAAAATAATTTACTTACTGTAAGTTCGAGTGATAATTTCTATTCTGAATCCATTATTAAAGGATTTACTTCTAAAACTCAAGGAAATGTAACTTCTGTTGAAAGAACAGATTCTTTCTTTGAAACTGGAGTAACTTCTAAGGTTGAAAAAGGTTGGCAAATTAATGCAGGATTTTTAAATGACAATTTGCAAAAAATACAAGACAGCTTTTATTACCAAAATTTTTCATATTCAATAAAATCAAAAATAGAGTATAATACTTGGAACGATGTAGTAAGTACACTTAACCATACTTCAGGATTTAGAAAATTTTCTGATTATCAATTAGAATCCTCTTTACCACAACCAAATAGAGGGGCATTAATAGTAGGTCTCTCTACTGGGTTAACTTCGTTTGAAACTTTGAACACTATTGTTGGTAGTGCAAATTTAAACTGTGTTTATGATTTTGATTTAGTAAAAGAAAATTCTTTACAAATTGGCAATTCATCATTTTCTGATGAAATTGTATTTGCAAGTAGAATTCTTGCAGATTATCAAGAATCAGTAGGAAATAGAGTGCTTTCGATTGATGATATTAGTTCACAATTTAACAGTAATCCGAGAGCAACTCGTTTTTCAGATATTCATAGATTTAAATTATCAGATGCAAGAGTACAAAAATATCTTATATATGCTAAAGATAAAAGATTCACTGATGAAAGACAGTGTGAGTTTGTAACACTTTTACATAATGATGTAACTGGATTTTTAAATCAATATTCAAAAGTTTATAGTGTCAATGATTTAGGATCCTTTGATTTTAATGTTCAAGGAACAGATGGAATATTAGAATTTTACCCAATAAAATACTCTGTAAATGATTACAATATTTCTTTAATCTCATATAATATAAAAGGTGTTTTGTCTGGCATTACCAGCAGTGTTAATTATGGTGGAATTGTAAATATTGTTGGAACAAGTGTAACTTCAGTTTCTTTAGGGTCTACTTGCACGATTGTAAGCATTGCAAATACATATACTTCTGCAAAAGTTTTAGTTGAAATTAGTGGAAGTAATGGGCAATATGAATTTGATGAATTAAATGTTATTCACGATGGATCAAATATTCACTTTTTAGAGTATGGACAATTAACAAATGATTCTATTCTTCCATATTCAAGTTCTGGACTAGGAACATATAACTCATATTTTTCTGGTTCAAATCTAATTATAGATTTTATTCCAAACATTGGATTGGGAGTTACCTGCAATACTTTACATATCTCAATTGCAAATGCATCATATACTGGTGTAGGAACTTTTGATATGAAGTATTCGTTGTTGGAAGCAAAAACAACTTCAATTGCTTCATCCACATCTCCAATTGCAACTCCAATTGGACAATATATTAATATTAATAGTGATAATTTTGATTATGATTGTGCTCATTTCTTAGTTCAAGTATCAGATTCTGTAAACAATCATCATCAATTATCTGAGGTTATAGTTCTTCACAATTCAACAGATACTTTTATTTCTGAATTTGCAAATATAGAAACTGCATCTGGACTTGGAACTGTTGGTGTTTCGAGAACAGACACATTTACAAAAATTACTTTTACTCCAAATCCAAATATTGGAGTTCAGGTAAAATCGTTTATGAATGCATTGCAAATAGCAGATGAAGCAAGTGATATTACAAAAATTGATTTAACAAATTCCTCCATAGTCACCAATAGTAGTACTTATGAAGGAACTGAATCTACTGTAAAAAGAGATTTTAATTTACAGCATAAAACTAAAGATATATTCAGGAGAACTTTTGATGGAAGTGATCCTGAAATTGTAAATGTATTAAATAATACCATACAAATTCCAAACCATTTCTTAGTAAGTGGAGAAGAAATTGTATATTCAAACACAGGTATAGGATCAACTCAGGCAATTGGAATTGCATCAACTAGTTTTGTTGGAATTGGAACTACTGACAAATTACCGGCAACTATTTATGTTGTAAAAGTAAGTGATAACTTAATTAAACTATCTTCTAGTGCTCAAAACGCACTAAAACCAATTCCAGAAGTTCTTAATTTTACTTCTGTTGGTATTGGATCTTCTCACACTCTTAATGCAATAAATCAAAATGCAAAGATTATTGTTGCTATTGATAATATAATTCAATCTCCCGTTGTATCCAGTGCAATTAGGTCTTCATTATCTAAACAAATTTTATTATCTGAAAATATTGCATTTTTTACAGGAATCACATCATTTTTTGGGGGAGATTTAATTAAAATTGATGATGAAATTATGAGAATTGATAATGTAGGAATTGGATCCACAAATGCAATTCTTCTCAGGAGACCTTGGTTAGGAACTACTGTTGTAGGGCATTCTACCGGTGCTCTAATTACAAAAGTAGTTGGAGACTACAATATTATAAGCAATGCTTTAAATTTCTCTGAAGCTCCATATGGAAATGTTCCGGTAAGTTCACCTACAAATGAACCAGATGAAGTAGATTGGACTGGATTATCAGCATCTTCTTCATTTCAAGGAAGAGTATTCTTAAGGTCAGGAATTCCTAATTCCAGTGATGAAACATATCACAAAAACTATGTTTTTAGTGACATTTCTAATAATTTCAATGGTTCTAAAAATAATTTTACTCTTACTTCTAGTGGATCTAGTGTTACTGGAATTAGTAATGAAAATGCAATCATTTTAATTAATGACGTTTTTCAAGGACCTGGACCAAATGCAGATTATATTCTAGCAGAAAATGCTGGAATCACGAGTGTTAGTTTTACTGGAACAGCATCATCAGTTTCATACGATGTAAATGTTTCAACTCTCCCAAGAGGTGGAGTAATTATCTCTGTTGGATCAACAGGAGGATTTGGATATCAACCTTTAGTTTCTGCGGGGGCAACCGCTACAGTTTCTTCTGCTGGCACTATTTCAGCAATTAGTATTGGAAACAGTGGATCTGGGTATAGAAGTCAATCAACATATGAAATACTTGTCGATACTTCATTTCCAGTAGGGATAGGATCAACTAATATTTACTTAGAGAATTTCAACAGCGTCTTTAGTATTTTAAGTTTACTCAATACTGGATCAAATTGTAGTGTTGGTGTTGGAACATTTATTAAAATTGGTAATGTCATTACTTCTATTGGGTCCACTTTTGTTCAAATAGGATCTGCATCAACAAGTCAATATAATATTCCTTCTGGAACACAAGCAGTTGTTAAGATATCGAACCCAAAAATTGGAATTGTTAAGGTTGGTGTGGGTAATAGTTCTGTTGGTGTTTCTACAATTACACATATTGGATATTCAACTATTATTTCTGGTAAAATATCTACATCAGTTACAATCACAAATTCTGGTAGTGGATATACTTCAACAAATAGACCAGAAGTAATTATTGATGATCCACTCTCATATTCGAACATACCATTAATTTACAGTGCTTCTTCTATTTCAGGTGTTGGAAGTAATGCAACTGCAAATATTATAGTAGGACAAGGATCAAGTGTAATTGATTTTGAAATTGTAAATTTTGGATATGGATATAGACAGGAACAAATTTTAACTGTTGCAATTGGTGGAACAGTAGGAATTCCAACTACAGGATCTGCCTCTTTTAAAGAATTTCAACTTTCAATTGAAGAAACACATTTTGATGAATTTTCTGGGTGGTCAATTGGTGAATTACAAATTCTTGATAATTTTAATTCTTTATTTGATGGATCAAGAAAAGAATTTCAAATTACAGTGTCTAGTGTTCCAATTTCAATTCGTTCTTCGCCAGGGTCCTTAGTAAACGTTCAGGATGTTTTATTGATTTTTATTAATGATGTTTTACAAAAACCGGGAAGTGGTTATATCTTTAATGGTGGAAGCATTATTGCGTTTACTGAGGCACCAAAATCCGGAGATATTTCAAAAATACTCTTCTATAAAGGAAGTGGTTCTATTGATGTAATCGATAGGAACATTTTAGAAACTGTAAAAAAAGGTGATGATCTAACTATTAGTTATGATTCTTCTCGTGGACAACCAATAACTTTCCAAGAAGATGAAAGAACTGTTACCACAATTACATCCACAAATACTGTTGATACACTTTCATATTTTGGTCCTGGAAATACAAATGATTCAAATTTATTAAGACCAGTTGTTTGGTGCCGACAAACTGAAGATAAAATCATTAATGAACAAATAATTGGAAAAGATAGAATTATCTATGAACCTCTAATTTATCCAACTACATATCTAATTAAATCTGTTGGAATTGGATCTACAGTCATTTATGTGGATAATATTCGTCCATTCTTTAATCCGATAAATGAAAACAATGGGACTTTATTAAATTTAGATTTCCAAAAAAATATTACATTAATTTCTCAAGATGGTAGAGTTGGAGCAACTGCGACTTGTATAGTTTCCTCTGGAGGAACAGTTACCTCAATTGTTATTAGTGATGGTGGAAGTGGATATACAACCACACCAACAGTATCAATTTCTCAACCAATTGGATTTGGAACAACAGCAGCACAAAATACTGCCCTTGCAACTGCAACCATATCTGGTGGAGTTGTAACAGGAATTGCAGTTACATTTGAGGGGAGTGGGTATATATCTACTGCTGTTCCACAGGTATTAATAGAATCACCGACTTTAATTTCAGAATCAGATTCTGTTACTACTTATAGTGGAGATTCTGGTGTTATTGTTGGATTTGGAACTACTACAATTTCTTCAATTGATCAAATTATATTTGATCTTTATATTCCAACCATCTCATATTTAAGAGATACTTCTGTGGTTGCAACTGCAATTACAGTTAGTGGAATTGGAACTGGTGACTATTTCTTGGTTTATAATTCAAATGTTGGTGTTGCAACAACATCAATAACGTCAAGAGACACCAGTAATAATGTCATAGGAATTGGAACCAATTTTGTAGATAATGTTTATCAAGTAGAGAGTGTAAGTAATGTAAGTGTTGCAAATACTACAATTGGAATTGCAACAGTTGGTTCTGCAACCACTACAGTAAGAAGAGTTTTTGCAAAAATTAGTGGTATTTCTACTATTAATTTTTCATCAACAAATATTACTTTTGATTCAACTGTATTTACTTTTGACTCTACTGGAATTGGTTCTGGTAGTGGTTACTCCGGAGGTATCACAACATCAAATTACTTTGGAAACTTTAGTTGGGGCAAAATTCAATTAACTGCGAGAACCGAAGAGAATGAATTTAATTTTTATGGTAACGTTGGAGTTGGTGGAATTTCTACATCTGCGTATGTAATTCGCACCGTACCTCTAAAATTCCTTAGCTACACTTAATCAATAAATAGTTAAAAACTTTTTAAAATGGCAAGAATAGGAATAAACACTGGAAGTGCAGCAAATGATAATACAGGTAGTACTCTTCGTGCCGCTGGTGGTATTATTAATGGCAATTTTAGTGAGATTTATACTCATTTTGGTAATGGAACAAACTTAACTTCAATTGGTGGAACCTGGACATCAACATCTGTAGGAATTCATACTCTTAAGAACGTTGGTATAGGAACCACAAATCCAAGATTTACATTAGAAGTCGGTGCGGTAGGAGCATCAGGAACAACACTCTTTGTAAATGGTGATGCAAGAGTTACTGGTATTGTTACCATAGGTCCTGCAAGTATCACTCTTAATGGTATTACAAACATTATTAATGTTGGTACTGGTATTACTATTAATGGTTCTACTGGAATTATCAGTGCAACAGCAATTGTTCTTGGAGGAACAACATTAACTGGTTCTGCTGTTACTTTTATTACTGCTGGTTCTGGTATTTCTGTAAATCAAGGTACTGGAAATGTAACAATCACTGCGACAGGTACAGGATCAACCTCTCAATGGGTCACAACAGCAGCAGGTATTCATACACTCTCTAATGTCGGTATAGGCACCACAAACCCCACCAGTGCTCTTACAGTGACTGGTAATGGAACCTTTACTGGTGTTGTGACTGCTACTACATTTGTTGGGGCACTCACTGGCACTGCAACAACTGCTACTAATGCTCAAGGACTTACTGGAACTCCTAATATTACTGTAGGGGTTGCGACAGTATCAACACTCAATGTAGGAACTGGTGGAACAGTTATTACTACAACCACTGCTGGATTGGTTGGAATAGGAACAACAAACCCAACAAGTAAACTTACTGTATCTGGTGATGTTCTTGTTTCTGGTAAAATAGTTGCTGGACTGACTAGTAGTATCATTCCTTTTTATTGGGAAAATTTTTCTGACCTTCCCTCATTTAGTACTTATCATGGTGCTTTTGCTCACGTTCATCAAACTGGAAAGGCATACTATGCTCATACTCGTTGGGTAGAATTAGTTAATAAACAGGCAGATGGAACTGTAGGAACTGGAACTGAAAACTTTAATGTTGGACTTGTAACTGCTACTACACTCAATGTAGGAACCAGTGGAACAATTATTACTACAACCACTGCTGGATTGGTTGGAATAGGAACAACAAACCCCACCAGTGTTCTTACAGTCAAAGGAAATACTTCTCTTGAAACTTTAAGTGTTTCTGGTATTTCTACACTTGGAACAGTACAGATTTCTTCTGGTATAGTTACTGCGACTTCTGGGATTGTTACATATTATGGTGACACCTCAAATGCAGCAGATGGTAGATGGACATTAGGTGCAAGTGGAAATAATGACTATACATTCACTGGAATTGGATTTACTCAAACTACTAGTGATCCTGTTTTATATCTTGCAAGAGGTAGAGTTTATGAGTTTGTAAACAACTCTGGTGGGTCTCATCCATTTCAAATACGTGTAAGTAATGGTGGTTCTGCATATAGTGATGGAGTTACTAATAATGGTGGTGCAAGTGGCATTATAAGATTTGAAATTCCTTTTAATGCACCAAATACTCTTTACTATCAATGCACTTCTCACTCTGGAATGGGAAATACCATGAGTGTTTATCCATCAACAATCTAAAATACCTAATAAATAATAAAAAAACTATCATAAAATGGCAGCAATTATAACTGATCAAATTAGAGTTTTAAATGCAAAGAATTTTGTTTCTGGGATAAACACTGGAACAAACTCTTACTATACTTTTATTGGTCTTCCAAATCCAGCAGATTTTCAATCAGATTGGGATACAAATCCTCCTTCACCAAAAGATAATTTTAACGAAGAAAATAAATATTGGGATACAATGATTGCATTAAAAAAAATTAATGCAAGTGATGCCCGATTGGTGATTCAAAGAAGATTTTGGTCTTCTGGAACTGTTTATGATATGTATCGTCACGATTATAGCAGTTCAAACACGGCTCCAATATCAGGAGCAACTAATTTGTACTCTGCAAATTATTATGTAATTAATAGTGATTATCGTGTTTATATTTGTCTTCATAATGGAATTAGTCCTGACAATCCTACAGGAAAACCATCTCTTGATGAACCAACATTTACAGATTTAGAACCAAGATCTGCCGGTTCCTCTGGAGATGAATATATATGGAAATATCTTTACACTATCAAACCTAGTGAAATTGTAAAATTTGAATCCACAGATTTTATACCCGTACCTACAGATTGGGAAACAAGTTCTGAAAGTGCACCAATTAGAAATAATGCAATAGATGGTTCTCTGAAAATTGTAAAAATTACAAATAGAGGAGTAGGTTTAGGAACTGCAAATAAAACTTATACAAGAATTCCAATCAAAGGTAATGGAAGTGGTGCAGAGTGCACAATTGTAGTTGATAATGATCAAAAGGTACAGTCAATTACAGTCTCAAATCAGGGATCTGGATATACTTACGGAAATGTTGATTTAGTTGCTGGTGGATTTCCAACAGGAACTACGAGACCCACCTTTGATGTTATTATTTCACCTCAAGGAGGGCACGGATATGATATTTATAGAGAACTCGGTGCAATTAACGTTCTTGTATATTCAAGAATTGAAAATGATGTTCAGAATCCTGATTTTATAACTGGAAATCAAATTGCAAGAATTGGAATTGTTCAGAATCCAAAATCATTTGGATCTACACAGATTGTGTCACTAGATAAAGCAAGTGCAGTTTATGCATTGAGACTCACAGGAGTTGGATCTAGTTCAGCAATCTTTGTACCAGATAGTTATATTACTCAAATAATTGGCACTGGTATTACTGCTGCCGGAAGAGTTATAAATTATGATCAAACAACTGCAGTCTTAAAGTATTGGCAAGATCAATCTGTAGCAGGATTTAATACAGTTGGAACGGCACAAACAACTCCTGTATATGGATTTAACTTAAATGTTTTTACAAGTTCTCCATCCACTGGTGGAAATTTATCGATCATACCAACTAATGGTACAACAAATCTTTCGATTGATACAACATTTACGGGTATTTCTACTGTAATAAATAATAGAACATATTACTTAGGTCAATCTTTTGCAAATGGTTTGGCAAACCCAGAAGTTAAGAAATATTCTGGAAACATAATCTATGTTGACAATAGACCGTCAATCACCAGATCATCAAACCAAAAAGAAGATATTAAAGTTATTTTGCAATTCTAGGAAATTATGCCTCAACAAACTAATCTCAACGTATCTCCATACTTTGACGATTTTAATTCTGACAACAATTATTCCAAGGTTCTATTTAAACCTGGATATCCTGTACAGGCAAGAGAACTTACAACATTACAATCTATTTTACAAAATCAGATTGAAAAATTTGGGCAACATTTTTTCAAAGAAGGTGCAAAAGTTATTCCAGGGAATACTGGATATAGTAGACAATATTACGCAGTTCAATTAAATAATAATTATTTGGGAGTTCCTGTTGAAGCATATGTATCACAATTAATCGGGACAAAAATTACAGGACAAACTTCTGGTGTAACGGCTACTGTTGAAAATGTATTATTTGCAGCAAATTCTGAGAGGGGCAATCTCACTCTTTATGTAAACTATCTTTCTTCAAGTACTACAAATAATTCAACAAAAACTTTTTCTGATGGAGAAGGACTTCTTACAGGATCAACAATAAATTCTGGTCTTTTAGGAAATAGTACAATTCAAACAGGACAAACATTTGCAATCACTCTTGCAAATAATGCAACTTCTATTGGATCTGCCTTTACAATTACTGAGGGTGTTTATTTTGTAAGAGGTCAGTTTGTAAGAGTGGCAACTGAAACTTTAATTTTAGATCAATATAGCAATACTTCAAATTATAGAGTTGGATTATTTGTAAACGAAGAAATTATAACACCAGATATTGACGAAAGTTTAAATGATAATTCTCAGGGGTTTAATAATTATTCTGCACCTGGCGCAGATAGATTTAAAATATCAGTATCACTTTTTAAAAAAAGTTTAGAAGATTTTAATGATAATAATTTTGTAGAACTTGCTTCTGTAAGTGATGGAATTTTAAAATCTCAAAAAACCACTACAGATTATAGTAACTTAACAGACGAATTAGCAAGAAGAACTTATGCAGAATCTGGAGACTATTGTGTAACTCCATTTGATGTATCGGTCAAGGAGTCACTAAATGATCAACTTGGAAATCGTGGTATCTTTAATGTTGGCCAATTTACTTATGGTGGATCAGTTCCAACTGATAATTTAACAGTTTATCAAATTTCTCCTGGAAAGGCATTTGTTCGTGGATATGAAATTGAAACTATCAGTACAACATTTTTAGATTCATTAAAACCAAGAACAACAAAAACTTTAGAAAATCAAGCAATTAATTATAATACTGGACCAACTCTAATTTTAAATCGAGTTTATGGATCTCCCACAATTGGAATTGGAAATACCTATGTATTAAGTTTAAGAAATGAAAGAGTTGGTATTTCACAAACAATTGCTCCAGGAAAAGAAATTGGTGTATCTAGAATTTATGATTTTAGATTAGAGTCCGGATCTTATAATGCATCAAATTCAAATATTAATCAATGGTATATTTCACTATATGACATTCAAACAATTACTGAGATTAGTTTAAACGAACCTATTACTCTTTCTGTTCCGACTTTTATTAAGGGAAATAACAGTGGTGCCACTGCATTCTTAAAAGAATCTGTTTCAAATTCTTCACTATTAACTGTTTATGAAAAAACAGGGGAATTCATAACAAATGAGTCCTTTACAATTGATGGAATTGTAAATGGAAGAGTAGCAACAGCAATAACATCATATGGTATTTCTGATGTTAAATCTGTTTATGGTACTGTAGGATCAGGATCTACGTTTACAGCTGATACTGTTCAGTCAACCTCAATTATTGTTGGATTGGCAACAATCACACCTCTTCAGTATAATTCAAATGTATCCATTTTAGGAACCAATATTACATCAACAGTTGGTGTTGGATCAATCAAGATTTTTGTAAACAGCACTTCCGGAGTGTCAGTAGGTAGTTCTATTAGTATAGGTACGTCAATTACAAACGCAGTTGTGACTGGTGTTGGAAATACTTTTGTAACTATTGGTGCTGGAGCAACAATAGGAAATTTACTTAATTTATCAATCAACAATAGTGTAGGTATTGGATCTACTCAATTATTTGTTGCAAGTAGCACAGGAGTTTCTATTGGAGGTTCTTTTAATCTTGATAGGGGAAATTTAGTTACTACGATTACTACTGGGCAAACTGTGGGAATTGGGTCAACTCAAATTTTTGTGACAAGTCTTTCTGGAGTTGCCATAGGAAACTCTGTTACTGTAGGAGCAGCACTCACAAATGCACGTATTGTTGGTCTAGGCACAACATCTGTTTTTATTGGAACCGGAAATACTGCATCAGTAACCATAACCGCAGGAACAGCAGTTACATTCTCTCTTATAAATTTTGGATTATCTGTTGTTAGTTTAGGCGCAACTTCTATTTTTATTGGAGCAGGAAATACAATATCTTCTGCAATTGGAATTGGTAGCACTCTGGCATTTACAAACACTTCCACTTTAATTACAGGGACAGCAGTAACTTTCAGTAATCCACTATTCACAAGTAATGTAATATCACCAAACAAGTTATTTCCAGGAACAATTGTTAAAAAAGACAATATAGTTTCTTATGGGACAACAAATACCGTGGACCCCTTCTATGGTAAAGTCATATCTGTAGGAACAACATCAATCCAAATTGGTGGAATTAAACTTCCAAATGTTGCACTTGGAATTGCAACAGTTGCCGGAGTGTGTGATGGAGCACTTCCAACTACATTAATTTCAGTATCTGATTTTGAAATTTTAACAACAAATTTAGAAGACTCTACAGATAACACTCTTTATACAAAACTTCCAAAGAATAACATATCTTCTGTTGATCTTACAAATGCAAGTTTAACAATTAGAAAATCTTATACAGTTAATATTTTAAACAATCAACTTTCAACAGCAGCAGTTGCCGGATCTAACGAAACCTTTTTACCTTTTGATGAAGAAAGATACTCACTAATTCGTTCTGATGGATCCACGGAAGTTTTGACTTCTGATAAGTTATTATTCACATTTGGATCAACTCAACTTGAAATTTATAATCTTGGATCAAATGATACTGGTGCAACACTAATTACGACACTCACAAAAAGAAAACCAAAGGCAAAATCAAAACTGAAAAATAGGGTGAATAGTGTTATTGTAGATAAATCAAAATATAATTATTCTGGAATTGGTGGAACTACAATTAATGATGGACTAACTTTTGGAAACTACCCATATGGTACAAGAGTTCAGGACGAAAATATATGTCTAAATGTTCCTGATGTGATTCAAATTCATTCAATTTACGAATCTTTAGATACAACAGATCCATTAGCACCAACTGCTGCTTTATTCTCAATTACAAGCCCATCCACAACAACTTCTGAGTTGATTATTGGAGAAAAAATTGTAGGACAAACAAGTGGGGCAATTGCAATCTGCGCAGAAAAATTAACAAATACTCAAATTTCTTTTATATACAAAAATCAAAATACCTTTAAGGAAGGGGAAACATTAGTATTCCAAGAATCAAATATTAGTGCAATTGCAATAACATTAAATGTTGACAGTTTCAATATTTCTTCAAATTATACATTCTCGACTGGACAAGAAGGAACATTTTATGATTTTGGTGTAATCAATAGAAAATCAGATTCTGATGAACCAACTAAAAGATTAAAAATTTATTTCCAAAGTGGTTACTATCAGTCCTCTGATGATGGAGATATTACAACAGTAAATTCATATAATACTTTTGATTATAGTAAAGAAATACAAACTGTAAATGGAATTTCAAATTCAAATATTATTGATATTCGACCAAGAGTTTCTTCATATACTGTGTCTGAAAATTCTCCATCACCATTAGAATTTAATGGTCGAAATTTTAATGCATCTGGAAATTCTGCAACAAATGTTCTTGCCTCAGATGAATCTATTCTTACAACTTTTTCTTTCTATTTGGGAAGAATTGACCGAATTTATCTTTCAAAAGATGGCAAATTACAAATCAAATATGGAACTCCTGACGAGAGACCTGAAAAACCAGTATCTGTTGATGATGCAATAGAAATTGCTACAGTTAATCTTCCACCATATCTTTATAATGTCTCTCAAGCTTCCATAGAATTTTTAGATTACAAAAGATATCGAATGGTTGATATCAAACAACTTGAGAATCGTATTAAAAATTTAGAGTATTATACTTCACTTTCATTATTAGAAACAAATACTGCAGGTCTTTTTGTTCCAGATTCAAACGGATTGAATAGATTTAAATCTGGATTTTTTGTAGATAATTTTACTTCACTTCTTGCACAAGAGGATGGTGTTTCTTACAAAAATAGTATTGATTTGAGAAATAAGGAATTGAGACCTCAACACTATACAAATTCTGTAGATTTAATTGCAGGACCTGTAATTAATGTCGATCCAAATGCAGATCTTCAATTTTTACCTCCAGAGGGAGTCAACATTAGAAAATCTTCAGATGTTATTACTTTGGATTATGCAGAACGTGAATGGTTCAAACAAACCTTTGCAACAAGAGCTGAAAGTGTGACTCCATTTTTGGTTAGTTTTTGGCAAGGAACTGTAGAACTTACTCCTTCATCTGACACTTGGGTAGACACTACAAGAGTAGAAGCAAAAATCATTAATACTGAAGGAAATTATGCAGAAACTCTTGCTAATGCAAGTAGGACTTTAAATGTTGATCCACAGACAGGATTTTCACCAACAATATGGAATGCTTGGGAAACAAATTGGACTGGGCAAGATATTACGTCAAATACAAGAACAAGAACTATTAGTGGAGGTGGAGATCGTGAAGAACAAGGTGATGGAGGTAGGGGACAAGTTAGACAATATAGTGAAACAGTATTTGATACTGTAGTTCAAGACACTCTGAGAGAGGTAAGAGACACAGGAGTTCAAACAAGAACTGGAAATAGAACTATTGTTACTGAACAATTTGATCGAACTTCTGTTGGTGATAGAGTTGTAAGTAGAAATGCAATTTCTTTTATGAGATCGAGAAATATTCAATTTATTTCTAAAAAAGTCAAACCACTTACTCAAATGTATGCGTTTTTTGGTGGAGTTGATGTCACAAAGTATTGTGTTCCAAAACTTTTAGAAATTAATATGGTGACCGGTGCCTTTCAAACCGGAGAAACTGTGATTGGATCAGTCCCAAACACCGGATTGGGTCCAAATGATGCAAGTACAAAATCAAAAATAACTTTTAGAGTTTCTCAACCAAACCATAAAGAAGGTCCCTATAATGCAGCAGTAACAACTTTCTCACTCAATCCATACACAAGTCAAGTTCTTCAAGGATCATATTCATCAACATCAACTATTTTAAATGTTGATACATTTTCACTATCAAATGAACCTCAAGGACAATTTAGTGGGAGAGTTGAAAGTGGAATGATTCTTGTTGGACAAACAAGTGGTGCTCAAGCAACAATTACAAATTTAAGGTTGCTTTCTGATTTATCTGCAACTTTAATTGGAAGTTTTAATGTACCAAACCCAAACATCAATGTTCATCCAAAATTTGAAACTGGATCTAAAGTTTTTACATTAATCAACAATAACATAAACGATCAAAATGCAGCAACAACAATTGCTGAAGAAGGATTTACTTCGAGTGGAACTTTAGAAACAGTTCAAGAAAACATTATTTCTGTAAGAAATGCACGAATTCAAAATAAACAAGAATTTGAAGATAGAGCAATTTCAAGAACCACAGGGACACAGGTAATTTCAACACAAACAATTGGTTCTCAAGGGAGACAAAGGACAGTTACTCAATGGTACGATCCATTAGCTCAATCTTTCTTGGTAGAGGATGATACTGGAGTATTTTTAACAAGATGTGATGTATTTTTCAGATCAAAAGATGATACTGACATTCCTGTAACTTTTCAAATTAGAACTATGCAAGGAGGTCTTCCAACACAAAAGATTCTTCCATTTTCTGAGATTATATTAGAACCAAATCAAATTTTCACATCCGGTGATGGATCTGTTGCAACTTCCTTCATATTTAAGGCACCAGTATATCTTGAAGGTGGGCAAGAATATTGTGTATGTATTGCATCAAATTCCACAAAATATAGTGTATATATTTGTAGAATTGGTGAAAATGATCTTCTAACACAAACATTTATTTCAAATCAACCAACTTTAGGATCTCTATTTAAATCTCAAAATGCTTCTACTTGGGAACCAAGTCAGTGGGAGGATTTGAAATTCACACTTTATAGAGCTGATTTTATTGAATCTGGATCTGCAGAATTCTATAGCCCACAATTAACAGAGGGAAACAATCAAATTGCAACTCTACTTCCAGATTCCTTGAATTTAAGTTCAAGAAAAATTAGAGTGGGACTGAACACTACAGTACAAGATAGTGGATTAACTCTTGGGAATACTGTTAGTCAGCAGGGAAGTAATGCAACTGGCAATTTTGTTGGAAGTGCAGGAATATCAACAGGAACACTAAGTGTAATTAATTCTGGTATTGGATATACTCCATCATCAGGATCTGCTACTTACAGTTCTATAAATTTAGACACAATAACCGGAAGTGGTCAAGGAGCAACTGCAAATATAACAATATCAAATGGTTCAGTTGTATCTACTGGAGTTACAATTGCGTCTGGTGGTTCAGGGTATCAAGTTGGTGATGTTCTTGGAATTACAACGATTGGAAGTCTTACAATTGGGCAAAATGCAAGATTTTCTATTGGTAATATTACAGGAGTTGATCAACTAATTCTTGATAATGTTCAGGGAGATTTTATAACCGGTGCTGGTAAAACTGTTCAATACATTAATAACTCCGGTCTTACAACAACACTAAATTCTTCTTATGGTGGTAATGTATTAATTTCTACGATTAATGTAGTAAGTGATGGTTTGAGTATTGTAGTGAATCATAGAAATCATGGGATGTATTCAAATACAAATCTTGTATCTATTTCTGGGGCAATCTCTGATGTAAAACCAACAAAATTAACGTCAGGATATACTTTTGATTCTACGTCGGCAATTCTTGTAGATGATTCTTCTACATTCTCAACCTTTGAAAATGTTGGTGTTGGAACAACAAATGCAGGATATCTTTTGATTGGAAATGAGATTATTTCTTATACATCAACTTCTTCTGGATCAATTGGTGGTCAAATTATAAGAGGTTCAAATCCAATTAACTATGCAACTGGAACACCAGTTTATAAGTATGAGTTGAGTGGAGTTTCTCTAATAAGAATTAAT
>Ga0208942_1000457_pt1 | contig 16358 bp, 9 predicted proteins | sample GreLakmeSU08MSRF_FD_187704 | JGI IMG/M metagenome (GOLD analysis project Ga0208942, IMG submission 187704) | Freshwater lentic microbial communities from great Laurentian Lakes, MI, USA - Great Lakes metaG SU08MSRF (SPAdes) | ecosystem: Environmental > Aquatic > Freshwater > Lake | place: Great... | reverse complement strand
CATGATGTATTTATGAGTAACCCATGCCACAGCTTCCATAGAAAAGAAAGAAGTAAATACAATTAATGAATTTGTTAAAACTGTTTCCATGTTATTCAAATAATTTATTAAGAATATTTTTTTGGTAATTAAAAATGTATTTAATTTTTCTTCTCACGAACAACCACTCTGCAAGAATTTCTATAAATCCCAATTCGTGCACTAAAATTTTTTCCAATTTGCCCCATTGCTTATCTTTTTCGTCAACCAAAATTAGATAGTTGTTCATGATTTTAAATTTTGCTTTTCTATTGATGATAAATATTCTGAAGATTTTAAAAAGGAAACAATCATTTGTCTTAATGGCAAATCCTTCAAGCCGCTAATAGCATTTAGCAGAAATGTTTTGTCATTAGAAATTGAAATATTGTAACCTAAAAATGAAGGAACATTAGATTGAATTATAAAACGCAGATAACGGATTTCGGTATTTTCTTTATCAGCTGCTACACATTTTTCAAGTAGTTCTTTTCCTTCATTAAAACTTGATAATTTACTGAGTGGGTTAACCACATGGTTCGCCATCATCATAGTGGCGCAAGCTTTATAGGCAGCCAGTGTTGAGTTGTTAGTTTCATTATACTGATTTAAAACACTCATTAACTTTTTGCAGGATTCTTCATTGGTAGCTGATTTATTAAATAATAATCGCACTTCATTTAGTGGAATATCCATAGCATGGCTTGATGAACAGAATAGAATAACTACCCAAATAATATTTCTCATAATAGATTCATTTTGTATTGGAACATACTTTTTAACATCAATCCAAATTTTTCTCCATTGCTAATGCGTATTCTCTCTAAAAGAATTTTTTGCGCAGGCACTTTTTTTATTTTTTTGAACAATGATTTATAATAAACATAAGCGAGATAAACACCTCCCTTTGCTGAAGAAGGAAGTTTTTTTATTCCAATCAAAGCTTCTTTAAAATCTTGTTCAATTTCATTTTCAATTTTGCGTTTTGTAGAGGATGAAAATCTCGTCATGTCAACATTTGGGAAGTAGGTTCTTCCCAGAATTTGATAATCAGCTTTCATGTCTCGCAAGAAATTTATTTTCTGAAATGCTGCACCCAGCTTCATGGCAAAAGGTTTTAATTCTTCATAAAGATTTTTATTCCCTTCTGTAAAAACATGTAAGCACATCAGCCCAACAACTTCTGCCGAACCAAGAATGTATTCATTATATTTTTCAGAAGTATAATTTATTTTCTCCAAGTCCATTTCCATACTTTTCAAAAACATTTCAATTAAATCCTGACTTATCTGATATTGATGAACAACCTGTTGGAATGAATTTAAAATTGGATTTAATGAAATGCGATTTTCAATTGCCTCGTATGTTTCAACTTTAAATTTCTCCAACAATCTTTTTTTGTCATAACCTTCAAAGCTGTCCACAATTTCATCAGCAAATCTTACAAATCCATAAATGGAATAAATTGGGTTACGCAGTTTGTTCTTCAGAAAATATATTCCCAAAGAGAAACTTGTGCTGTATGTGCGGGTGGTAAGCTTGCTACACTGCACTGACACATTATCAAATAATGACTTCATGATTTATTTTATTTAAATGTTTTAATAATTGTTCAGCGGCAATTTTGCCTGAGATGATAGAAGGAGGAACACCCGGTCCCGGTACTGTAAGTTGACCTGTGTAAAAAAGATTTTTTACTTTTTTGTTTTTGATTTTTGGCTTCAGAATAGCTGTTTGCATTAAGGTATTTGCAAGTCCGTATGCATTGCCTTTGTAGGAATTGTAATCCATCATAAAGTCATTAACACAATAACTTTTCTTATAATTAATATAAGATAAAATATTTTCATTTACCTGTTTTTCCAATCGTGAAATCATCACCTGAAAATATTTTTCACGAATTTCTTCAGTGTCACTTAAGCCGGGAGCAATAGGCAGAAGCAGAAATAAATTTTCATGACCAACTGGTGCAACTCCGTCATCAGACTTTGAAGGGCAACTAACATAAAACAATGGCTTAGTTGGCCATTGCGGGGTTTTATAAATTTCTTTTGAATGTTGGTCAATGTCTTCATCAAAAAATAAAGTATGATGATGAAGTGATTTTAGTTTCTTGTTTATTCCTAAGAAATAAATCAAACAGGAAGGAGCAAATGTTTTTTTCTGCCAATAATTTTCATTGTAGTTTCTATATTCTTTGGGTAATAATTTACTTTCCACATGATTATAATCTGCTGATGCGATAATAGCATCACAATGAATTATTTCTCCGTTAACAATAATATTTTCTGCAAGATCGTTTTCAATATCAATTTTCTCTACCGTTGCATTAAAATGAAATGTTGTACCGTTTATTTCTGCCACTTTCATCATGGCTTCAATCACCTTTCCAAAACCACCAATAGGATACCATGTTCCTAATTTTAATCCGGCGTAATTCATTAAACTATAAAGAGCAGGTGTGTCTTGTGGCATTGCTCCCAAAAACAAAACAGGAAATTCCATTAACGCAATCAACTTCGGATGCGAAAAATATTTACGCACATGTTTGCTGAATGATGAAAAAACCTGCAAACGAAAAACTCCTTTTATTAAATCCAAGTCAGCAAATTCTGCAATAGAAAGCCCCGGTTTGTAAACTAAATTTTCAATGCCTGTTTTATATTTATACTCCGCTTCGTCCATAAACTTTTTGAGTTGTGCAGCACTACCTACTTCAATAGATTCAAAGAGTTTGCACAATGCATCAAAATTTTCAGGCACACTCATTTTATCATCCTCTCCAAATACTACATCAAAAGAGGGATTCAATAATTTTAATTCATAGAAATCTGAAACAGAATATCCAAAATCACTAAAGAATTTTTCAAACACATCCGGCATCCAATACCAACTTGGTCCCATATCAAATAAATATCCTGAATCTGTTTTCAGTTGTCTTGCTCTTCCTCCAATAGAAGCATTTTTTTCAAACACATGCACCTCATGTCCTGCTGCCGACAAATAAGCCGCAGCACTTAAACCTGAAAATCCTGAACCTATGATGGCAATTTTTGACACTTTGTTATGTTTATATTTGTGGTTGATTATTTAAACACTAAGTTAACCTAATTGTTTTTCCAACTCCTCAACAGAACGGATCCAATTAAATTCCTTTCCAACTTTTAACTTGCTTATTAATTTTTCATTGCCCGATAAATGAATCTTTATTTTACCGAAATAATTTTTCAAACTATCAATATAGTTCTGTGAATTTTCGGGGGTGTTATGATGAACCAAAATTTGCCTATTTGAATTTTTTCAAATATAGGAGCCCGTGTATTACATTCAAAATTACTAGTTTTTAGACAGTCTGACGGTAGGCAGCTAAAAAAAGTTGGCGATTTCGGAGCACAAAACTGTCTGCTACCATTGAACTTGATATGAAGCACAAGGCTTCATTTAACCACTGAACCGCCAATTTCTTGTAGCTGCTGTTATGGGCTGGTTGATTATTCCTCTGTTCTTGAGAGTAAATAGATTACTAAGCCAAAACCAACTTTATTAATCACATCTGCAATGTTGTAGACAACATCCATGAAATGAGCGGCAGCAGTTGGGTCGGAAACTAACTGAATTCCAAACAATCCTCCTGGTGTACCTAAAATATAACCCAATGGATAAATCGCCCAACCAACCAATACGAACCAGGCCAAAACTCTTGTAGCCCTAGCAACTTGTGGTCCAGCAGTTTGAGCCAATTTTGCAACTTCACCAAACCAAATTAAATAGACAATGTAGAAGTAGGCTGCTCCAGAAATCACTCCCCACATAACACTACTGTCACGGTCGATTGTTTCTCCAAAATAACCTGTCATTAGCATTACCAATGAGGCAAAAATTAGCTTCCATAAAAGTGAAATTTTTGCTCCCGCTTTTTTGGTAATCAGATAGAACTCAAGACACATTAGTGGTACAGTAAGCATCCAATCCACGTAGCGGAAAAAAGTTGGGGATTCTCCTGTTACAAGATTGTAATCTCTCATGTAGTGGTAATGCACTGCTGCAATAAAGGTTATTAATCCCGATACAAGTAACGAAGTTCTCCATTTTTGAGGTGTGTTGTTTAGTTCAAAAAAGAAGAAGACAGTGGCGGCCATCATAGCCATCGTTCCGATGAAGAACGTGAATGCTACGTAATTATCGCTTGCAATTTTTAAAGGTTCCATTATTTAGTATTTTTTTGTTATTCCTACTCTTCAGGATTTTCGGAATCTCCAAGTTTTTTTTATTGATTTTCATCTTCAATATGTCTTTAACAAACACCAGAGCGTTTTGTTTTATGTCGATTTAATTGTTATAAATTCTTTCTTTATAAAATTTAATTTTTTCCAATCAAATGTAATTTAGTTTATCTGTCTACGAAAAACTGTCTTAACCAAAAAACTTCCTTTAATATACTGAACTAAAAACCCAAATCAAGTATTATTTTATTTTAGATAACCAATTTTGTTTTCGGCTTTGTGGGGACGCATTTCTGGCTTCGTAACTAAACTCAGAAGTTTCATCGGATTCAGTTAACAAAACCCAATATCCTTTTGCAAGTCCTTCTCGTTCTATAACATCAAATATATTAAATGGAATTAATTTCCCAAAAAATCCCAACTGTGTTCCAAAAAACTGAGTTGACTGTTTATCCCAAACTATCCCAAGACCCCAAATTAAAAAAGATGTTTTTGGTTTTCCTTTGTAAATATCGGTGCAAATTAAAATCATCCAATCATCATAAATAGTAAATCCAAACAAATTCATAGCTACTCTTTGCTTAATTTCTTTCACGAACCTTTGAGTTCCATTTAATTTGAAATATTTTAACGCATATTTTTCATGTGCGAGAAGTTCATTGCTAAAGGAATTAGTTTTATTGTTACTATCGTACGCACCAAATACCAACCGACGTAAAAACTGCATACTTTTAAAAGAGGGTAGCTTTTTATTTAGATATGCTTCCGCCAAAATAGCACTGTGATGAATTATTGAGAATTGTTTTATTGGAGGAATAGAGGTGCCAACTAAAACGATCGAATTACAATAAAGCTTTACTCTTCCACGATCAAAATTAGTCCACTCTGTTTTATCTCCCAAATAGTGAAGATCAGTAAGAATAACCAAAGTAGTTACTATTAAAAAAACAATAAATATAATTACAGATCGAAACAATCGTTTAACAAAAACTCTCAACTGTACCATAATTTTGATTTTATCAATCTATTAATTTGAGTCGTATTTTATTGAAATAAAAAATAAAAAAATAATTCGATATAACAAAACAATGGCAAAATCAAAAAAAAATCCTACCCAAAAGGATAGGATTTATAATTAAAATTGAAATGATTACATTATTTCATCAAAATCATTTTTCTTGTTTGAATAAGTTTGTTGTTCTGATCAATCAAGTCTACCGCAACAATTTTATAAAAATACATTCCTGTTGGTAAATTACCAGCTTCCCATTTTATTTCATAAAAACGAGCCGATAATTTTTCATCAATTAGTGTGTTTACTAATTGGCCGAGCGAATTATAAATTTCTAATTTTACATACGATTCATTTGGCAATCCAAACTTTATTGTTGTTGCTGGGTTAAACGGATTCGGATAATTTTGTGATAATGAATAAACAGTCGGAATTTCAACTCCAATAGGAACTTTTGTAACTACATTTGCAACTAATTCAACAGAATCTTTTGTAACAACATTTAGGTTGTTGCTCGTAATAAATAGTTTACCTATTACACTTCCAAGATTTTGAAGAGGTTTAAAACTTATCTTCTCGTCAGATTTATTATTTGGTGCAATTGACCTAATTGTTGATGTAGTCCCAAAAGTGAATTGACTATTTGTAAGTTCCATTTTAGCAATATGCAAAGTGTCATTTCCAATATTTTGAATTGTTAAAGTTGAATCTTTTGTTAGATGCTGTTTAACGCTTCCAAAATCAATTTTACTAACACTTAATTTAATTTTTGGCTCACCAAAGCCAATCATTATAAATTTAACTGAATCCATTCCAACATTATGATTGATTTTTAACATAGCACTTCTCAATCCTAAATTTGTTGGCAATGCAGTTACTTCAAGATCATATTCCTTTGATGGTGCCATAAATGTTCCGGTAGCGGGAGGTTGCGGAAATGAAAACTCTGTTGAACCAAACAAACTGAAATTCTTAATAAATAATGTGTCGTTGCCAGAATTTTTTAGTTTAACAGATAGTTTTTTAGAATCATTTATTTTTACTTTCCCGAAATCAAGATTATTAGTAGATAAACTTAAAATTGCTTTACCAGTACCAATACCTTCAACATAAATAGTATCGAACCCACCATTAGTCTCAATTAAAATTTTCCCTTTTTTTGCACCAATAGTTAAAGGAGTAAACCAAATTGAATCTGTATGTGAAGCACTTGGTAGGATAAAAGCTCCGGATCCCAATTCTTTAACTTTAAAATTATCAACCAGAGAAACCCACTTAGTTATTTTAAGTGTATCATCACCGGTATTTGTAATTGTTACTGCAGCAGATTTACTGCTACCAATTAAAACATTTCCAAAAGAAGAAATAATTTTTTGAGATATTGATAACGATGAGCCGATTCGGTTTCTAAAAATTCCAACTTTATCCGAAGCTGAAGCAGTTACAATTAATTCCGGTTTACCATCGGAATTCAAATCGCCAAGAGTTACACTTGTTGGATTATTTAAGAAAGTTAAATTGTAATATCCTTTTGTAAATGAAGTACTATTAATATTTCCACCAGATTTTGTATTTAAATAATGTGGTGCTGATTGATAACTCGAATTTCCATAAACAAAATCAATCCAACCATCGCCGTTTATATCTGCAGTTGTAACTGAACTTGGAGATGTATATGGAAATGCTGCACTAATTTTTAGAGCAGAATTAAAAATTGTATTATTTACAGTTGAATTATTTTGATAAACAGTTAAACTATCCACTTCGTAATTTGGAACTACAAAATCAGTTAAGCCATCATTATTAAAATCTGCAAATGCAATATCTCTCGGATTTTTTCCTGTTGGGATTTCAACTTTGGCAACGAAAGAAATATTTTCCAAAGTTGAATTGTTTTGTAAATAAGTAATATTACTAGTTAAACTATTTTCCGATACAATAAATAAATCCGGTTTACTATCTCCATTCGCATTTGCAACACCAATTCTTTTTGGATTATCTCCGGTTGGAAAATTAATTTGATAACCAAAAGAAATATTTGAAGGAGTTGATATATTTTTAAATACTGAAACTCCAAATTTTGCTACACTATTGAAATCGGTTACAATTAAATCCAACATTCCATCACCATTCAAATCGGATAAAGCAACATCACCAGGTTTCCCATTTGAACTAATTAGAACATCTTGTTTAGTTGCGAAACTGCTCGCAGTTAAATTGCCATATGTGTAAATATTTCTGAAAATAGAAATATTGTACGACCAAAAATTTGAAACTGCGATATCTAATTTTCCATCACCATCAATATCTCCAATTGCAATTCCATTTGGATTTGTTCCGGGAGTTAAAATTATTGGCGAACTAAATTGACTGACCTCAATTTTTCCTTTTACAGGAATATTGTTCGGATAAATATATAGACTTGAAACACCATTTCCGCCCCCATAATTTAAAACAACTAATTCCTGTTTTCCATCATCATTAAAATCTGCAAGAAGAGATTTGACAGGGAAATTTCCGGTAGTTACTGGCACTGCATCAGTTCCAAGATTAGAAGATAAATAGGGAACATCAGTTCCGAGAAAAGTAGAATTAAATGCTTTTGAAGAAATTGCTTGCGAGCCATTACTTAACACAACCGGGAAAGAAAATCCTGCAGATATTGGAACTTTAACTTTTAATTCTTGGGAAGTTGCACTTAGAACAGCCGCTTTAATACCACCAAACCAAACTGTATTATTAATTATTGAATTACTAAAGTTAGTTCCGGCGATTGTAAGAATTGTTCCAACTGGTCCATTTGTTGGCGAAATAGATATAATTGTTATTGGATTATTTTTGTAAACTATTTTTAATTTAACAATTTGAGATGCAGTTGCTCCTTTTGTATCTGTAATATTAACCGTAAAAACATTCTCACCAACATTACTTTTTAATGGAGTTCCACTTAATAAACCCGAACTTGAAATTGTTAACCACAATGGTTTATTTGTTGACGAGTAAATTATTTTATCACCAAAAATTGAATCAGCATCTGAAACAATTATTTGATACTCGAATAAACTATTTTCAATTATTGTTGTATCGGGAATTAGTTTAATAATTGGGGTTTGATTCAGATAATCTATTTTTAGATCAGTTTTTTGTGATGCAATTGCACCTTGTAAATCTAAAATTTTAACAACAAAAAGAGTATCTCCAACATTTTTTCTTGTTGGAGTACCACTAATTAAACCTGTAATTGAAATAGCCAACCAAGTAGGTTTCACTTCAAGTGAATAAGTTAATTTATCACCAGTTGCAGTATCAGGATCAATTGCGATTACTTGATATTTGTATTGCGAATTTTCATTTGAAGTTGTGCCGGCAATAGAAGTAATTTTTGGTGGATTATTTGCAGTTAAAGTTCCAGCTCCTTTTACAATTAAATTCTTTTGAACTAAATCTTTTGTTTTAAGTTTAATTGAGTCAACAAAACTCTGTTGAGCATTTGGTTTAAATCGCACATCGATTGTAGTTGAATTAACTTGTCCATTACTCGGAATTAACATTATTGGAATTGATGAAAATTGTAAAGTATCGGTTTTTACTTCGAAATAAATTGGAGGAATAATTTTTAGAGTATCAACTAAATTACTTCCACTAATTGAAAAACTCTGCGTTTGAGAATATGTTCCAACGGTTGTAATTCCAAAATCCAACAAAGTTTCTAATAAAGTAATTATTGGTGCTTTATAAATAGCATTAACTTTTAGTTTTACAGTTTGCGTAACTTTGGCTTCTTTTGAATCGGTAATAAGAACTGCATAAACTGTATCTCCAATATTTTTGCTTGTTGGAATTCCACTTACTAACCCCAAAGAAGTTATACTTAACCAACTTGGCGATGTAGTTAATTCAAAAATATGTTTATCACCAAAAACAGAATCTGCATCTGAAACTTTTAATTGATAACTGTATAAATTATTTTCAGTAACAATTGTATCGGCAATTGAAATTACGATCGGAGCATTATTTAAATAATCAATTTTAAGTTTTGTTTTTTGTGTAACCGAAATACCTTGTAAATCGGTCACTTTTATTGTAAAAATTGTATCACCAACATTTTTCCTTATTGGAGTTCCACTAACTAAACCTGTATTTGAAATTGAAAGCCAACTTGGTTTAGTTTCAAATGAATAAGTTAATTTATCTCCAGTTACAGTATCAGGATCAGTTGCAACGACTTGATATTTGTACAAAGTATTTTCAATAACAGTTGCTTCTGCAATGGATATAATTGTTGGTGGATTGTTTGCAGCAACAGTTCCCGTCCCTTTTACAATAATAATTTTTTGTGATGTTCCAAGTGTAGTAAAATTATTTGCGTTTAAATTATTAATTTCTTTTTTGGATGTAAATTTTTCTTCAGCAGATGAAGAATTATTTATTTCATTGCTCGAAGTAAAACTAACTTTAATTGTATCAAAATAATCTTTTTGGATTGTAGCTTTAAATATTAAATCAATTGTAGTTTGACTTACCGATCCATTTACAGGAGTTAGATTAATTGCGTTCGAAGAAAAAGTATTTGAACCTGTTCTAATTTCAAACCCAACCGGAGGAAGTATTGAAATGCTTCCAAGTAAACTGTTTCCCAAAACAGTAAAATCTTGACTTTGCGAATTTGTTCCAACGGTTACATTTCCAAATGCAATTAATGTATCAGATAAAGTTACATTTGGCATTGCAGTTGCTGTTCCCGTTCCATTAACAGTAATATTTTTATCAACTGCACTTGTGGATTTAATTTGGAGAGTTGAATTATATTGTTGTGCAACCGTTGGGGAAAATCTTACATCAATATTTGTTGCAATAACTGTACCACTAGTTTGTATTAAAGTAATTGCACTTGTAGAAAATGCATTTGTGCCAGTTCTTATTTCGTAGCCAGTTGGTGGTGTAATAGAAATATTTGCTGATAAGCTTGTTCCACTTACATTTATACTTTGAGATGTTGAAGAAGTATTTATCGCAACGCTTCCAAAAGAAAGTTGAGTTTTTGAAACCGTAATACTTGCAGTTTGAGTATTACTGCCCGTAACTTTAAATTTTGGATATGGAGTTGGAATATTTGAAATTACTTTCCCATCTGAAACTGAAACTCTTACTTCGTAAAGAATACCAACTTGTAGTTGTGTGCCGATATTACTAATTGCAACGCATTTAGTTTCTCTTGCGCCATATTTAATTGAATCGGCTTTATTATATTTATCTGCAACTATTGAAGTTACAAGTGTTCCATTCGGATCATAAATTTTATAAGTATAAACTAATGTGTCGCTTGAATTCATATCTGATGCTGGAACAACTCTAAATGTAATTAAGCTATCTTTATGAATTGTTGTATCGTAGCCGGGAGAATAATAAAATGTTTGTGTAGTTGTGTTTGGAATTTTGATAACTCTATTATTTTCCCATAGTGGTGCGATGTTTACATTTTCAATTTGAATTGGCCAAGAATCGTATAATACATATCCAGTTGGCGATGTAACTTTTACTTCTGCTGCAGTTCGTGTCCCTGCAATTTGATATGTTGGCATTCCGGTTACTTTTCCTGTTGTATTAACAGAAAGAAATCCTGGATTTACTAATATTGAATATTTTAAAACTGTTGGATCAAATGCAACTCCATTGATATCTTTTGCTGTAATTTGATATGAAACAGCAGTACCAGGTTTCATTGATGTTGGTGGAGTTGATGTTATTCGTTCGTTCCTTTTGTGAATAACCCATATTTTAAATTTTGCAGTATCTATTGAAGGTTTTCCATGAATATCTTGCACAAAAAGTTTAGCACTCCACCAACCAAAATCATCATCCTGCGGCACTCCAACAACTTTACCATGTAATGATGATGTTCCGAACCATGGATAATTATTCCAAACTGTACGATATAAAAGAATATCACCTAATGAAGCATCATCATCACTTGCTTCAAATTTTTTGGTTTCAAATTTATCGCCAATATAAGCGACATAATCTGAATCAGTTTTAGTTAATAATTTTGGTGCTCTATTTTGGATTGATGTAAAAGTTATATTATTAAATCTTTTAATTAATCTTCTTTCTGCTTCTCTATTTCTAATTCCCCAACCATTAAAATTTGCAGATAAAGATGTTGTTGCATCCGATTCCGATGCATCACCAAAAATCACTCCACCTTTTGGGTATCCCAAGGAATCAGAAATATCAAAATATGCATCAAACATATTTGCTTGAATTTCTTCGGCATCTAAAATACCATTAAGGTTTTTATCATCAATTGAAATTATGCCTTCTGGTTCAACTAAAGTTCCCGAATTTGTTATATCTCTAGTTTGGAAACCAAGCTCCAATGCAACAATTGGTTTTGTTGGGAATCTATCTTTTACTTTTTTTACATAAGTAGTAAAAAATGTTTTCAATAAATTTTTAAAATAACTAGTTGTATTTACCGTAGTTGTTGTGGTATAGTTTGCATTAGTTGGTTTTATTACATCATACAAACTAATACCAATAATATCAAAATTTGCATCACTCCATAGATTGTGTCGTTGAGTATCTGCACCTGTAATTGCACTTTGCCATGTTCCAATGTGCATATAATATGCAATCAATCCAGAATAATTATTTCGAACTGAATCGGTTAATGCTTTTATTTGTGTTTTATAATTTACAGTATATTTTGTCCCAATATTTGCGGTACGGAATAATTCTTGCGATTCTGCCCCAACTTCGAACATTTCTACGCCGAGTTCTTGACATAATTTTGCATGATAGATTGCAACATCTGTATATGATTTCCAAAATGACGAAACAAATTTTTGATTAATTGTATTTGTTGGATTCCATGGCCACTGAATAAGCGTATAACCAGCTGGAGTTTTAGGATCTCCAATTTGATAACGCCATGCAGGTTTGCCTGGAACAATATTCGGATTTACAGAACCATCTTCCGGCCATGGTTCATCAATTCCGCATGCGAGTATTACTTTGTATCCGTTGCTATGAAGTTGTTGAATCATTTTTCGTAAAGTTGCATCAGGCCAACTTGGTACATAATTCACATAATCGTTTGTATAACGCAACTCAACAGTACTATCTACAGAATTATCTACATGAAGCGAATTTCCAATTACAACCCATTTGATATTCATTCGTTTTAGATAATCAAAATAATCGTCATGAATTTCCGTAATGCCTTCCATTGATCCCCAATTACCAATGATCCCGACACCACGAGAAAAATCTATAGTTTGTGCGTTTAAAAAATTATTAAATAGGATTACAAAAATAATTGTAAGTATTTTTTTATTCATTTTATGCTCCTTAATTTTATTCTTTTTCTAACCACTGTTTCCAACCATCGAAATTAAAATTTCTACCTAAAAAGTTTTTAACTAATTTATCAGCTGGAAGTGAGCCGCCGAGATTTAAAATATTTTCACGATATTTTTTGGCTACACTTGGTTCCATCATATTCTCTTCATTGAAGATACTTATAAAATCTTTTGCAATTACAAGAGACCACATGTATGTATAATAAATTGCCGAATAGCCATCCAAATGACCAAAAGAAGTTTGCATGTGTGTTCCTTCAACATTTTTGTAAGGTGTATATTTTTCGCGCAAGTTTTTTATTAATTCATTTGTATTTACTTCGCTCGGATTTCTATCGTAACAGGAAAGTGAAAGTTTTGCATAATACATTTGTTGGCGAACTTGCAATCCTTTTCCAAATTCACTTGCACGCCGCATTTGATTTACAAGTTCAGTCGAAATTGGTTCATTAGTTTGATAATGCTTTGCAAATGTTTGAAGTGTTTTCGCGTCCCAAGCCCATTCTTCCAATAATTGCGAAGGAGCTTCAACAAAATCCCATTCAGTAGAAATTCCGGTTATGCCAGCCCATTTTTGACTTCCTCCAAAAATTGAATGTAGTAAATGTCCAAACTCATGAAAGAAAGTTTCAACATCGGAGTGTTCCATTAAACCGGGATCATTTTCAACACCTCCGGGAAAGTTGCAAATTAATGCTGCTTCGGGAATTTGTCCCGCAGTTAAACGATCTGGATTGTTTTTTACACCAGCTCGAATATCAAATTGTGCTGCGTGATTATATTTATTTTCTCTCGGATGCATATCAAGATAAAAACGCCCGGTCATTTTCCCATTTTCAAAAACTTCCCAACATTCAACTGAAGGATGCCAAACAGGTGCATCTTTATTTTGTTTATAAGTAACTCCGAAAAGTTTTGAAGTAATATCGAGCACACCTTGTTTTACTCTATTATAACTAAAGTACGGACGAACTTTTTGTCCGTCGAAATTATAATCTGACTTGCGAACTAACTCAGAATAATATCCAGATTCCCACGGAAAAATTTCTGTAGCATTTGAAACATCAGATTTTTTTCTAGAAAGAAGTTGCTGATAATCTTTTTTGGATTTTTCAAGAGAAGCTGCTGCAATTTTTTCGATAAACTGAGATGCATTTTTTTCACTTGCAACCATTTTATCTGCAGTTACATAAGCAGCATAATTTTGGAAGCCGACAACAGAAGCAAGTTCTCCGCGTTTTGAAATTAACTTATCAAGCACAGAAATATTTTTTGGATATGCACGATTATTAAATTCCATATAAAGTTTTTTGCGTAATTCCTCATTCTTTGCATAAGTGAAAACAGGAACAGCATCGGGATAGTTAATTGTTATTTTAATTTTTCCATCGTTTTCTGGTTTGTGAAGATCAATAAAATCTTTTGGTAATCCATTTAACTCGGAAATATTATTTGCAAAAACAAATCGTACATCTTCACGAATATTTCTGGCAAAATCCTGACTAATTAAAACCAACTCATCGCGAAGTTCTTTAATTTTTTTTCTCGAAGTTTCATCCTTATCAACTCCAGCAAGTCTGAAATCGCGCAGAGTTTTTTGAAGAAAAAATTTAGTTGTTTCATCTGCTTCAGAAATATCGATTGAGTTGAGTGCTTCGTAAACCGATCTATTTAATGAAAGTTCCGAAGCAAACGTGGAAACTTTCTGAGAGAATTCTTCAGACATTTTACGAATTGTAGAATCGGGATGAACGTTTTCAAGTAATCCGGATTGACTTCCCGCCGCATTTATTAATATTAGAATTTCATCAAATGGAGCGAGTGTATTTTGAATTGTTCGTTTTCCATTAATGGAAGAAATTTTTTCAAGCAATACTTTAGCTTTAGAAAGACGTTCTTCCTGTTTTAATTTATATTTTTCTGCAGTTGAGATATTTCCATAAAAGGGTGTATCGTCAACAATTGGAGTTACTAATAGAGTCATAATTAATCCTAAAATAATATTCATTTATTTTTATTGTATTGGTGAATAAATATAAATGAAAATAACAAAATATCCTGATTAGTTAAATGACGGGTGATTTTACGCACAGATATTATGCGTAATTAAAGAAAATATATTTTATATCAGTTTAAAGGAATCCTAATAAAACGACAACAATACTCATTAAAATTAGGATTTCAGCAAAGTATCTTAGTAAAGTTTTGTTCATATGATCTCCTTGTTTATATAGTAATATTTTAATTTCTCAGTTTATAAAGTACCCAACTCACTCCTCATCCCCCTTGTGAGGGAGGGAGTGGGTAATTTATTTACTACAAATATATTTTTAGTGAGTTACATTACTTTATACTTTTATATTACAGAGTCCTTACAATAAGCATTGTAAGTGGCATGTAATATGAGCTAAGTTGTTGACTAACAAGGACGTAGCTATTTTTTTAATAAAAAATAAATAATTTTTTTATTTAGTATATTTCAGTTCAAACTCTATATAAATTAGATTTGAAGACATTTTAACACTTGTTGAATAGAGAGACAATTTAAGTTATTTTTAAATAATTATTAAATCCTATAAACATTTTAAATAAAATTATGGTTGACTTTGAATTAACATTTGAGAAAAATTTATCCAACGGACAAAAGATAGAGCCGAGAGATTGGATGCCTGAGAATTATAGAAAACAACTTATCCGTTTAATTTCACAACATGCACATTCAGAAATTGTTGGAATGCTGCCGGAAGGTAATTGGATCACCCGAGCTCCTTCGTTAAGAAGAAAAATTGGTTTGCTAGCAAAAGTTCAGGATGAAGCTGGGCATGGTCTCTATTTATATTGTGCAGCGGAAACTCTCGGAATTTCACGCGAAGAAATGTTTGATCAACTTCATACTAAGAAAGCAAAATATTCTTCCATATTTAATTATCCAACTCTTACTTGGGCCGACATCGGAATGATTGGTTGGTTAGTTGATGGCGCCGCAATTATAAATCAAACTACAATGGCAAAATGTTCGTACGGTCCGTATAGTCGAGGTTTGTTAAGAATTTGCAAAGAAGAAAATTTTCATAAAATTCAAGGAATGGAAATTGTTGGAATACTTTGTTCCGGCACAAATGAACAAAAAGAAATGGCGCAAGAATCACTAAATCGTTGGTGGTGGCCATCGTTGATGATGTTCGGTCCACACGATACCAACTCTCCAAATAGTTCCGACTTAATGAAGTGGAAAATAAAAATAAAATCAAATGATGAATTACGGCAGAGATTTGTTGATATGACTGTTGAACAAGCCAAAGTTTTTGGATTAACAATTCCAGATCCCGAATTGAAATTTAATACAGAAACAAGGAGTTGGAAAACTGGAGAAATAAATTGGGATGAATTTTATTCTGTAATAAACGGAAATGGATTATGTAATAACGAACGAATTTCCGCAAGACGAAGTGCTTACGAAGATAACAGTTGGGTTCGCGATGCAGCAACTTCCTATGAAATCAAAAAAAATAAAAAGGCAGAGGCTGCATAATGTCAACCGAACAAAATAAAAATGAACAATGGGAAATTTGGGAAGTTTTTTTACAGGAAAAATCGGGTGAACCACACTCGCATGCCGGAAGTGTTCGTGCGGCAGATAAAGAAATGGCGCTTCAAAATGCAAGAGATGTTTATGGAAGACGCGACACAATAAATAATATTTGGATAGTCAAAACAAAAGATATTACTGCAACCAATATTGAA
>Ga0208942_1000456_pt1 | contig 16413 bp, 16 predicted proteins | sample GreLakmeSU08MSRF_FD_187704 | JGI IMG/M metagenome (GOLD analysis project Ga0208942, IMG submission 187704) | Freshwater lentic microbial communities from great Laurentian Lakes, MI, USA - Great Lakes metaG SU08MSRF (SPAdes) | ecosystem: Environmental > Aquatic > Freshwater > Lake | place: Great... | reverse complement strand
AGGAGTTGCGGGTGCGGCAGGCGGCGGTAGCGCAGTAGGCTGAGGGGGGGGGCAGCGCTGCCCCTTTTTAATACGCGCCAGCGCAAATGCTGTTAAGCTCCACCGCATCGTAGTCGTCGGCGCTCCACTCAGGCATAGAGCCCGGCTCGATCGCAAGTCCGCCTCCCACACAAGAGGGTGCAGTTCCAGGCCCCGGTGCGCAAACCATGTCCAATCTGTTTCAAGAACTCAAGCGCCGCAACGTCTTCCGGGTAGCCGCCGCCTACGGGTTGGTCGGCTGGCTGGTGATACAGGTGATAGACACCATTACCCCGCGCCTGGGTCTGCCTGAGTGGCTCCCTACGCTTGTCATCGTGGTGGTGTTGCTTGGGCTCCCTCTGGCGCTGGTGGTTGCTTGGGCGTTCGAGGTCACAACCCAAGGCCTCAAGCGAGCGCAGGACGTCGGTGAGGGTGAGTCCATCGTCCACGCCGCCGGTCAAAAACTCAATACCATTGTGATCGCAGCCCTGGTGCTTGCGCTGGGCTATTCCATCTGGCAAAACCAGTCTCCACAGTACGGGCAAACATCCGACACTCAAACCGCGGCCATTACCGACAAATCCATCGCCGTCTTGCCCTTCGCCGATTTCAGTACTGACGGCGACCAAGGCTGGTTCACCGACGGCCTGAGTGAGGAAATTCTGAACTCACTGGTGCGTATTCCCGATCTGAAAGTGGCCTCCAGAACCTCCAGTTTCTCTTATCGGGATTCCAATCTGGAAATCACCGAGATTGCCAAAGCCATCGGTGTTGCTCACATACTGGAAGGCTCGGTGCGGCGCTCGGATACGCGCCTGCGCGTTACCGCGCAGTTGATTCGTGCAGCCGATGGATTTCATCTGTGGTCGGAGAATTACGACCGCGCCCCCGATGATGCGATTGAAATTCAGGAGGACCTTGCCATCTCCATTTCACAGGCACTGCAAACGGCGATGGACCCTGTTGCACTGGCGGCCATGGCGAACGTCGGTACCGAATCCATTGCGGCCTACAATGCCTATCTCGAGGGTCTGTCGTTCCGGCCTTGCCAGGTCGATCTTTCCTGTGTCGCCGCCCATGAGCGCGCCATCGGGATTGACCCGGAGTTTGCCGAGGCGCAGTTCCAGTTAGCCGAGTATTGGAGGGGGCAATTGCAGTTAACTCGCGTTAATGCCGACCCAGGCATCCCCTACTCCGAGATCGAGGAGCGCTTTCAACGCCATGTTGCCAGTGCCATTGACTTCGTCAGTAGCCCGGTGGATCTGCTGAAATATCGAGCGCTGCGGGCGAGCGGGGATATGCGTCTGGCCGACCGCGTGGAACTGCTGCTGGCCTATCTGGAATCCCGACCCAACGATGCCGCTTCCTGGATGGATCTGGCGGAAGCTCAACAGCAAATGGGGGATCTGGCAGGGTCGCTGCCTGCGCTAAAAACAGCGGAACAATTGAACAGCCGAATAGAACTTAGTGTTTTGCTCATTAGTCGCTATAACACCGCGGGGGACCCGGCCAATGCGGCACGATTGGCTCGACGCGTAATGATTGAGGCATCCACCAGCAGAAATGGGCTGTATCAGGCCAACCGAGGTTTGTTAATGGCAGGCGAGGTGAGCGAGGCGGCAGAGGCCGCTCGTTTGTTTCATCAAAACCCCATTGCTGATTCAGATCCAACCTTTGCGCAGATGCTCGATATCCGTCAGGCCTGCGCCGAAGGCCGGGATGCCGATGCCAATAAGATTTTTGCGAGTTTCCTTACCCTGGCAGATATAAATTCGCACTGGAATGCTTTGATCGCTCTTGGCAGAAATCAGGAGGCGGAAGATCTGCTGCGTGTTTATGACTCACCGGACACAGTACTTCAGTTGTTTTCCTTTTATTCCTCTCCCTATTTTGACCCCCGGCCATTCCCGTTCCTGATGGAAGTGCTAGAGCGGGAGGGTGCGGCGCCAAGGCCGCTGATTCCAATACCCTACGCGTGTGGATAAATCAGGTAACTTGCCCCTTGAATGCAACGAGGATTGGCGTGAGTTGGAGTTTTCAGCTGTTTTACAGTCCCCCGTAGAAACGGGGTAGAACCCGTTTCAGCGGGCGAAGGCAGAGCAAGTTCGTCGGCATGGACGACGGAAGCATCCAGGCCCTTGAGTAATTCAGCCTAAGTAAATGGGAGCTTGATTCTGCGGGTTGTTTTAATAGGGGAAACGGGGTTAGATTCCCGTCAAAAAAAAGTGAAGTGAGAGGTCATCATGAACTGGGATATGATTGGAGCACTGGCAGAGTTATTGGGCGCCGCGGGTGTCGTAATTTCTTTGGTGTACCTTGGCTCACAGACCCGTTCAAACACGCAGGCGTTAAAGGCCAGCGCGGGTTTTGAGGCAGCCCACTCTTGGGCCACCTTCAATGAAACGGCGGTTGGTTGGTCCGACGATTTGTTTGAATCGGGCATGAAGGCCCATGACCCTTCAGTTCCGCTCACAGATTTTTCCGAACTTCAGGTCGCGCGGCTGGCCTTTGCGTGGCGCGCAATCTTTCAGAAGCTTGAAGGTCAGTACTTTCTCCGCAAACATGGGTACCTCGAACCGGAGCTATGGGAAAAACGCCGAGCCTGGGCACGCGGCTTTATCAATTCTCCACTGCAAAGCCGTTGGTGGGAGATAGAGAAACATCAGCTGGTCTTCACGGATGAGTTCGTCGGAGCGATTGAATCAGCCGATTTGCTGATTCAGATCCAACCGTTCGGGAGATAGCAGCCAAGTAATTCAAGCAGTTTGGTGGAACACATGGGGCTACGATATGTAGTCCTCGAGAATGAAAATGGAGTTTTAGCTGTTTACCGTATACGTAACGATGGCATTTTGACGCGTATGAAAAGGTGGCCAAAAAGAAATTGAAGTGCTTCAGGCAGTGTAGATCATTAGATATGCCAGCGTAGCGCTAGGCTTGGCCTTTGGCTCAGTATCCGGGTTCTACCCCGTTTTCACGGACGCTTACAAACCGGCTGAAAACTCGAACTCACGCCAATCGTCGTCGTATTCGAGGATTGTGAAGGGTTCTACCCCGTCCGGCTACTTTAGTATGTATACACACCAGATGGTACCAAATTGAAAAAAGGGGGGTACCCGGGTGGGTGGGGTCTGGATAACCAAGTTTTGTCATTTTAGGGGGTGGGGGGACGCTTGACACGCGGGTTTATAATACAGACCCAGCAACTACCCCACAGAGGCACTCAATATGCTGATCAAACGGTTCCTAGATGACAAAGCTGTGGCTAAGGGAGACAAGCTCTTTAATAGCCAGGGCGAGGCTTTTGAGTTTGTGGACTTTGAAGGCAGTCAGTTAACGGCAATCTCATCTGCCAACGTGACAGTTCGTAAAGCGCCCACTGACCTTGGCTGCTATGTGCTACATAAGAACAGAACTGAGGTTGGGCTTGCCAAGGAGCGTCTACGCAGCTACTGGGAAAGCTAGTGTCGGGTGTCATAAGCCCCAGAATAGGAAATCGTTCGAGTGGAATAGTATGTAGTAGGGAGACGGGACTCCTTTCTTACAAAAGGGGGGTACCCGGGTGGGTGGGTCGTTCCTGGCGGCGGTTTAGAAAAGTAAGGGGTGGGGGGGGCAACACAATGCTCTTAATGAATGCCGAACCGATCAGATTCTGAGTGCAGCTAAGTATCTGTTAAGCACATCGCTTTTTGGTATGTTTTTGGGTATGTATAAATTATAACCTAGCTGAAAGGCTCGTAACTGTGAGTGCAATGGCGGAGGAGGAGAGATTCGAACTCTCGGAGGACTTTCACCCTCGCTGGTTTTCAAGACCAGTGCATTCAACCGCTCTGCCACCCCTCCGCGGTAGGGGCTGCATCTTACTATAAACAGGCCCTCAGTCAAACAGACTTCTGCATCTGGCAAGCACTCGGATATGGCGGTTAACCTAAGCGAAACTCATTGATTTTAAATAGGTTGCCAGTATCATCATTGGCTGGTGCAGGCTCTATGCTGGCTACCTCAAGCCATTGAATTTATTCGCCAGAGCCCCCATAAGAGATATAAGAAAACAATTGCTGCTGTAAACAAAAGTTTAATTTGGTCCCCAATCATTATTGCTGGAGAAAACGATGAAAGAAGTTGAGTTAAATATTGGTCGAAGCCAGGAAGCTGCGATCTCGACCAACAAGGTTATTCGCAATACCTATACCCTGCTGTCCATGACGCTGTTTTTCAGTGCGCTTTGCGCCGTTGCAACAATGGCGCTGCAAGTCAGCCAGGGTGCTGGTTTCTTGATGATTATTGGTGGTTTCATCATGACATTTGTGGTGCGTGCCACCGCGAATTCGGCGAAAGGGTTGATTGCAGTATTTATTTTCGCCGGATTGATGGGCGGCTCACTGGGACCAGTCATCTCGGTCTACACCGTTGCCTATACTAACGGCTCTGCCATTGTCGCCCAGGCGCTTGGAGGCACTGCACTGATCTTTCTTTCCTTGTCAGGTTATGCCCTGACCACCGGGAAAAATTTCAATTTTCTAGGCGGATTCCTGTTTACTGGAATGATCGTCGCATTGGTGGCAATGATTGCAAATATCTTTCTGCAGATACCGGCTTTGTCCCTGGCGATTTCCTCTGCAGTCATCCTGTTAATGTCTGGCTTCATTTTGTTTGACACCAGTCGCATCATTAACGGCGGCGAACGCAATTACATAATGGCAACGATTTCGCTCTACTTGAGTATTTTCAACATTTTTATTCACTTGCTGCATCTTCTCGCCGCACTGAGCGGAAGGCGCTAAATCAGCAGGAACAAACCCTGCCGTTTTAACACTAAAAGCCCCGCTAAAATGGGGCTTTTTTATTAAGGGTACTTCGAGCCTGATTTTTTAGAGGCATTAACCCCACACTATGAAATTTACAATTGTCGTCTATGCTGCCCCCTACTCCTCCGAAGCAGCACACTCTGCATTACAATTTACAGCTGCGCTGCTAAAAGCCGGTCATGAAGTGTATCGCTTGTTTTTCTTCGGCGACGGAGTTCACAACGCAAATCGCTTCACAGTGACTGCGCAGGACGAAGAAAACCTGCCGCTATCCTGGCACAGGCTTATCCTGGATAACAATCTTGACGCCGTCGTGTGTGTGTCGTCTTCGCTCAAACGCGGATTAGTCGATGCAAGTGAAGCAAAACGGCACGATTTCGATGCTGGCACTTTATTCGACAGTTCCGAGATAGCAGGTCTTGGGCAGCTAGTAGATGCCACCACGAACTCTGACCGTGTCGTCAATTTTGGTTGAAACCGAGCTGCTATGACGCACAAAAAATCCATAACCTTTGTCTCAAGGTCTGCACCATATGGTACGCACAATGCGCAATTGTGTCTGGACATGGCGCTCGCTTGCGCGGTGTTTGAACAGGAAGTGAACTACGTCTTTCTGGATGATGGTGTGTATCAGCTTAAAAGAGAACAACGCGCTGACGCTATCAAGCGCAAGACACTTGGAAACGCTCTCGAGACCTTGTCCCTGTATGGAATCGAAAACATCATGGTAGACGGAGCATCAATGCAGTCTCGCGCATTGCAAGTAGCTGATCTGGTGTTGCCAGTAACCCTGGTAGACCGCGCTGACATTAGTGCCTTGCTGCAAGCTTCTGATGTGGTGTTTAACTTGTGAGTTGCCTCCACACCATAAATCTCAGCCCGCGCTTTGCGCAATTGGACAGCTGCAGTTCCCTACTGCTGCCCGGTGACGCCGTTTTGTTCATCGAGGACGGTACTTATTACTGCTCAGCCCCGCACAAGATTCCGGCGTCAATGTCTGGGGTAGAGCTCTACGCCTTGCAGGAAGACATGATTGCTCGTGGTACTGAAGCAACTTGCGTCAAAGAAGTTACGCTGGCGAATTACTACAAATTTGTAGAGTTGAGCTGTGAGTTTGATAAAGTAATTAGCTGGTTCTAGCGCGTGACGATGACCATGGCCAATTCGATTCAGATAAATCAGCAGCAAATTCGTCTAGATGACGAAGGCTATCTGCGCAATTTGCAAGACTGGAATGAAGCAGTCGCAATAGAGTTGGCTAAACTGGATAACATTATGTTGAGTCCAGCCCACTGGGAAGTGCTGTTGTTATTGCGCAGCTTTTATCAGAGGCACGAGATGTCACCCGCTACCCGCGCCATGGTCAATCTGGTGAGGCGTGATTTAGGACCGGAAAAAGGCCGCAGTGCGTACCTCATGCATTTGTTCCATGGCAGTCCTGCGAAAACGGCCAGCAAGATTGCCGGCCTGCCAAAACCGGATAATTGCCTGTAATGGCTGCGATGGATTGCCCCCCCCCTTACCCGGCTCAACTTCCGAACCATGCAAGCTCCTTTCTCAAGGTCACTACACGCCCGATGATTATCAGAGTTGGTGCCACCAACGCTTGAGCTTCGACCAGTCCGGGCAGGTCTGACAAGGTGCCAACTACGACTTTCTGGTTCGCTGTTGTTCCTTGCTGAACCACCGCAGCAGGCATCGCAGCATCCATGCCATGGGCTATCAATTGCTCGCAGATTGTTCGCAATCCCAGCAGTCCCATATAGAACACGAGAGTCTGCTGTTCCATTACCAGTAATTTCCAATCCAGCTGTAACTGACCTTGTTGCAAATGTCCGGTCAGGAATCGCACTGATTGGGCAAAATCCCTGTGGGTCAGTGGAATACCTGCGTAGGCAGCACAACCAGATGCAGCCGTGATGCCTGGCACTACCTGAAAGGGAATGCCAGCCTTTGCGAGCGAAGCGAGTTCTTCACCGCCCCTGCCAAATATGAATGGGTCGCCGCCTTTGAGTCGTAATACTTTCTTGCCTTCGCTTGCCAGTCTTACCAGCAGCTGATTAATCGTTTCCTGCTCAACAGTATGCATTGCGCGTTGCTTGCCTACGTGAATTTTCTCCGCATCCGGTCGCAGTTTCTGCATGATTTCTTTTGACACCAGACGGTCATACAGGACCACGTCTGCTTTGTGCATTAGACGCAATGCGCGCAAGGTCAGCAAATCAGGATCGCCAGGGCCTGCACCCACCAGATAAACCTCACCTGTGTGAGCAATATTCTCCAGCTGATTAAGCTGCTGCAGCAGCAATGACTCTGCTGCCGTCTCCTGTCCGGCATAAACCAGTTCAGGCACCGCACTTTCCAAAGCATTTTCCCAGAATCGAATTCGATCGCTAAACTTTGGAATGTGTTGTTTAACTCTGGCGCGCAAACTGCCAAGCAAAATCGCGAGCCTGCCTATGTTTCCCGGCAGGAATGTTTCATTAAGTTCTTTCAATTTACGGGTAAGAACAGGAGAAGTCCCGCCAGTTGATATGGCAACGATAACTGGAGAGCGGTCTACTATTGCTGGTAATATAAAACTGCAGAGAGCTGGTTGATCGACGACATTTACTGGAATGTGTTTCGCATTTGCACAAGTGCTAACCGTCGTGTTAACTGCCTGGTGGTCAGTGGCAGCAATGACCAGCTCAGCTCCGTCGAGATCTGCGCTTTCGAATTTCCTCAGGGTAATTGCTGCATTGTTAGCTGTGCACAGGGCGGCAAGTTCATCGCATACTGTTTCGGCGATGACATGAACATTGCCTCCTGCACGTAGCAGCAGGGTAGCCTTGCGCAAGGCAACCTCCCCGCCTCCGATGATGACGCACTTCCTGTTTTTGATATTCAGGAATATTGGTAACAGGTCCATTAACCCAGATACTCTAGACCATGCATATAAGCAACTAGCGCAGAAGGAATTCGAATACGGCCATCCGCTTCCTGATAATTTTCCATAATGGCAACAAGTGTGCGACCTACAGCGAGCCCAGAACCGTTGATTGTATGCACGAGTTCAGGCTTACCGGTGGCCGGATTGCGCCAGCGAGCCTGCATGCGTCGCGCCTGATAATCGGTAAAACTACTGCAGGACGAAATTTCCCGGTAACACGCTTGCGATGGCAGCCACACTTCAAGATCATAGGTTTTGGCAGAGGCAAAACCCATGTCGCCGCCGCACAAGATCACCTTGCGATAAGGCAAGTGCAGTAATTGCAGGATGCGTTCGGCGTGTGCAGTAAGTTCTTCCAGAGCACCATCTGACGCCTGTGGCGTTACAATCTGAACCAGCTCCACCTTTTCGAACTGATGTTGGCGAATCATGCCTTTTGTGTCTTTACCATAACTTCCTGCTTCAGAACGAAAGCAAGGGCTGTGACAGACAAATTTGATTGGCAGACTGGCACTTTCCAGAATCTCATCACGGACTATATTTGTTACCGGAACCTCGGCGGTGGGTATCAAGTAATACGCCTGTTCCCCGCGCAGTTTGAACAAGTCCTCTTCAAATTTGGGTAACTGCCCGGTACCGGTCAGCGAATCACTATTGACTATGTATGGTACATTGACTTCCTCATAGCCGTGATCCCGCGTGTGCGTGTTCAGCATAAATTGAATTAGCGCGCGGTGCAGCAGTGCGACTTGTCCGCGCATTACTACGAAGCGTGACCCGGTTATTTTCGCAGCAGTGGCGAAATCCAAACCTTCAGCAAGACCCTCGCCAAGTTCGGCATGATCTTTCACAGTGAAATCGAAATGCTTCGGTTCTCCCCAGGTAGAGACCACCATATTTCCCGACTCATCATTGCCCGGCGGGACGGATTCATCCGGCACGTTGGGCACGCCCATCAGATAGGTGTGGAACTCAAGTTGCAAGGCGTTCAGCAATTCTTTCTTCGTTTCCAGTTCAGTCTTAAGCTGCTCCATAGACTGGAGTATCGCGTCGACATTTTCCCCAGCTGCCTTGGCCTTACCAATAGCCTTGGAGCGGGTATTCCTCTCGTTTTGTAAATTTTCGGTTTCAAGTTGTAACTGCTTGCGCTGGCCATCAAGTTCGGCGAGCCACTCGATATTCAGCGAATACTTTTTCTTGAGAAGTCGCTTTGCAAGAGCTTCAGGCTCTGAACGAATCCACTTGGGATCTAACATTTGAATTTCCTGTGAGCTAGAACAGTAATCGGGTAGCTTGCATGCCTGCAAATGCGGCCAGCAGACAGACCACGACACTGCTTGCTATGTATAGAAGAGCTGTATTGTAGTGACCTTGTTCGATCAACAAAAGGGCTTCAATAGTGAAAGAAGAAAATGTCGTCATGGCACCGAGAAATCCGACAATGACCAGGGGTCTCCACTGTTCGCCCAGCTGTATTTTTTCGGCAAATACTATGAAGAAAATGCCAATGAGTAGTGAGCCTGTCACGTTTACCAGGAACGTACCCAGCGGGAAGTCGGTTCGGTTAGTCTCTTGCACCAGAGTGGTAAGCCAGTACCGTGTCACCGCTCCGGCAGATCCGCCCAATGCTATGGCTAAATAATAAGTCATCGCAGCCTCAAATTACTGATGTGTCTCGACCAGAGTGAAATACTAATTAGTGTAATTATTTTGAATCACCTCAACGCCATCGGGAGGTACAAATTCAAAAAGCGTATCTGACAGGGGCAGGTTTCGTTCGATGTTGGTAAATTGCCAAACAGTTTTTTGTCCGTTCTTGCTATGCAGATAGATGATATCCAGTTCGGCCTGAATAAATGAGATAGTAATTTCTGTATATACACTCTCGCTCGCTATTGGCAACAGACTAAATTGGGCATGATCTTCGCCTGCTTCGGAAGTTAGTGTAATGGTGTATTCTTCGGATAATTGCCGGGTGCGTCCATTCAGCAATTGCGCTGCGAGCTCTGACCTGCTGGTATCCCAATCTTCGATTACTACTTGTTCAAGATCAGGTTGGAAATTCCATAACAGCTTGCCATTGGTAACTATCAATTCAGGAAATGGGGCGATGGTTTCCCAATAGAATCCGTCGGGCTTTTTTAGTTGCATACGAATCTCGCTCTCTTCCAGTATGCCGCCATCAGACTCGACTATGAGCTGAGTCACATCGGCTGTTAGAGTGCTAATGTCTTGCAACAGTGCATCCAGTTTATCCAGGGAAGACTGCGCTAGCCCGCGACCAGGAATCATAGTGATTGCGCAAGCGCAGGCAGCTGCTGCCAAAAAATTTCTCATAGATGGCTCTATTGTCGGGATCAATTGCGTGGTGGCGGAGGAGCAATAACTTCACGCGCTCCATTACTGCTCATTTCAGATACTACCCCAGCCGCTTCCATGGTTTCAATCATCCGTGCCGCCCGGTTATAACCGATACGTAATTTGCGTTGCACCGCGGAGATTGAAGCCTTGCGCGATTCTGTTACAAACTTGACTGCTTCATCATACAGAGCATCACTCTCCTCACCTTCACCACCCGACTGTGCTCCGAATGCCCCCAAATCAAGGTCATCATCTACGCGCGTTATAGACTCTATATACACAGGCTCACCGCGACTCTTCCAGTCTGCCGCAACTCGATGCACCTCTTCATCACTGACGAAGGCGCCATGCACGCGCGTCGGTACGCCACCGCCAGGTGGAAGAAATAACATATCTCCATGGCCTAACAATTGTTCTGCACCACCTTCGCCAAGAATCGTGCGAGAGTCTACTTTTGATTGCACCATAAATGACAAACGCGTCGGTATATTGGCTTTGATCAAGCCAGTTAATACATCTACCGATGGCCGTTGTGTAGCAAGGATTAAGTGAATCCCTGCTGCCCTCGCCTTCTGTGCAATTCTCGCGATCAGCTCTTCTACCTTCTTGCCAACAACCATCATCATGTCTGCCAACTCATCCACGACGACAACGATACAAGACAATTGTTCCAATTCTGGTGCTGCCTGTTCTTCCGCCAGCAACATCGAATCAGGGCGCCAGATTGGATCAACTATAGGCTTGCCTGCTTTCTTCGCGTCACTGACTTTTTTATTGAAGCCAGTAAGATTCCTGACGCCCAACGCTGACATCAACTTGTAGCGTCGTTCCATTTCGGCCACACACCAGCGCAAGCCATTGGCAGCATCCCGCATGTCAGTGATGACAGGTGTCAATAGATGCGGAATACCGTCATACACCGACAACTCCAGCATCTTCGGGTCAATCATTATCATGCGCACTTGCTCAGGAGTTGACTTGAACAACAAGCTGAGAATCATGGCATTGATACCAACTGATTTACCGGAACCGGTTGTTCCTGCAACCAGCAAGTGTGGCATCTTTGCCAAATCCACGATAATTGGTTTACCGACGATGTCGTGACCCAGCGCCATGCTGAGTGACGAACCGGCGCGATCGAATTCGGGTGAAGACAATACCTGGCTCAACTGGATAATTTCGCGCCGCTCATTTGGTATTTCAATTCCGATCACTGTTTTGCCTGGGATTACTTCAACGATACGCACCGATACCACTGCGATAGAGCGCGCAAGGTCTTTTGCCAGATTGCTGATGCGACTGACTTTTACACCAGGCGCAGGCTGCACTTCGAAGCGAGTAATAACCGGGCCGGGATTGACTGCTGTCACTTCAATGTCGATGCCGAAGTCCTTCAGCTTCAGTTCCAACAATTTCGACATGCCCTCAAGGGATTCCTTGGAAAACCCGGAGTCATTCGTTTCATGCCAGGCATCCAGCAGGCCAATGGCAGGCAATTCATTCACGGAGGTTGCCGCAAACAAGGTGCCTTGCTTCTCCTTCTCAATCCTCGGGCTTTTCACCACTGATTTTGGTGGTGGCGCCTTGATCATCGGCGGAACTCTTTTCTTTTCTTTCTCTAAATGAATGTCGAGTACTCGCTTGCGGCTTTCCAGTCGCTCTTTTGTGGCAAGCTCCTGTTTCTTGTGCTCGATCCATGCCTGTATTGTGCTAAAACAGCGGGCCGAAAAGTTGATGGTGAAATTGCCTATGTGATCAATCAGTTTCAACCAGGAAATTGAGGCAACAATAGTCAGGCCAAACAGGAAAACGGCAAGAAAGAGCAAGTTGCTTCCCAAGGTCGCCAGCACTGGCACAAACAGATCCACAACCAGCGACCCGACTACCCCACCCGCCAGATAGGGCAAATGCTGCGCAACTGCGAAGTGCAGCGTTGCCAACCCGCAGGCAGAAACGATCAACAACAAGCAACCAGCGCTCTTGAGGGCGAACAATGGCCAGGAAAACTCCAGTTCCAGTGCTGTATCACGGAACGAGATATACACCTTATAGGCCAGCAAGGCAGGAAAACTATAGGCAAGATAGCCCAGCAGGTGCAGTAATATGTCAGCCAACCAGGCGCCATATATCCCCACGGCATTGTCCGTATTGCCATTACTGCCGGTTGTAGTAAAGCCCGCGTCATCCGGCGAATAGGACAGCAGAGCTATCAACAGGAACAAAGCCAACAGAAAATACACAATCAGCGTGCCTTCGCGTACCAGGCGCTGCATGACGGTTCTCACTTCAGCCTCTTGGTCAGGTTTTCTTAAGCTTACATTTTTCAATATATTCAAAGACCTGCGTTAGTTTATAGGTTATTCAACTGGATTCGATCAAGTGCTAGCCAACCTGAGCAGACGAGCCCATCTATTAATAGGTTATCGGGCGATTGCGCCCAGTATTTAAGTGAAGTTTTACTGGATTGGCAGTGCGTCAGGCTGAAAACTAAATTCCATGCTGCTCATTGTCCCGCGAACTATTGGGTGAATTGCAGGTAAAATAGCCGCCGTTGTCTTTAAATCACCCACATCGGCATCACATTAGGAACAATGGCCCTTTGCGCCAGTAATTTACCCTCTCAGGAAGTATTTATGCCAGAAGCTCAACATCACCGACTCATCATCCTCGGTTCAGGCCCTGCCGGTTACACAGCTGCCGTATATGCAGCTCGCGCCAACCTTAATCCAGTCGTTATCACTGGTTTAATTCAAGGTGGTCAACTTACTACTACCACCGATGTTGATAACTGGCCAGGCGATGTGGAAGGTTTGCAAGGACCTGCCCTGATGGAACGCATGCGCGCACATGCCGAACGCTTTGAGTCAAAAGTCATCGTTGATCACATCAACTCGGTAGAACTTGGTGCCCGACCATTTCAATTAAAAGGCGACAGCGCTACCTACAGTTGTGATGCCTTGATTATCGCCACGGGTGCTTCGGCGCAATATCTGGGTTTGGAATCGGAAACGGCGTTTATGGGGAAAGGAGTGAGTGCATGCGCCACTTGTGATGGCTTCTTTTATCGCAATAAACCGGTGGCAGTTATAGGCGGAGGCAATACCGCGGTAGAGGAAGCACTTTATCTCGCCAACATTTGTTCGCACGTGACTCTGGTACATCGACGCGACACATTACGCTCTGAAAAAATTCTGCAGAAGAAATTACTGGAGCGAGTGGCTGCGGGCAAGGTCACTCTGGCTTGGGATCATACGCTGGATGAAGTGCTCGGGGACAATATGGGAGTTACCGGAATCAACATCCGCCATACAAAAACTGGCGCGGTGCGCAAGCTCGACGTGGATGGGGTTTTCATCGCCATTGGCCACGTGCCTAATTCGGAAATCTTTCAGGGGCAACTTACCATGAAGAACGGCTATGTCGTGGTGAATACCGGACTTGAAGGTGGCGCCACCGCCACCAGCATACCGGGTGTTTTTGCCGCTGGGGACATAGCGGATCAGATCTATCGTCAGGCTGTTACCAGTGCCGGCTTTGGCTGCATGGCAGCACTGGATGCGGAGAAATTCCTGGATAGCTGAGCTTGATGCGCCCATATGCCCATTCCCTGGATTGAGGATTCCGATGACTGTTTCCCGCCCGTGGACTCAGCCCTGGTCGAGCCCAATGGCTTACTTGCGGTTGGCGGTGACCTCTCTGCCCCGCGCTTGCTCAGCGCGTATAAACAGGGAATATTCCCCTGGTACGAAGCTGGTCAGCCGGTGCTATGGTGGAGTCCCGACCCGCGCATGGTATTGCGACCCGGGCAGATGCGAATCTCGCGCAGTCTCTCCAGACTAATTCGAAAACACCCTTTCACAATTACCATGGATGAGGCATTTCAGGATGTGGTCCGGCATTGCGCTGCCTCTCGCCGCGGTGCCAAAGGCACCTGGATTACGGCGGAAATGCAAACTGCATATGCGGGCCTGCACGCCGCTGGTTATGCCCATTCCATCGAAGTGTGGAGTAAGCACAAGCTAGTGGGTGGCTTGTACGGCATCGCACTGGGCAAGATTTTCTTTGGAGAATCCATGTTCAGCGATGTGAGTAATGCATCAAAGCTGGCGATGGCTTACCTGACGCATCAGTTGCATCTGTGGGATTTCAGGTTAATGGATTGTCAAGTGAGCAGCGCGCACCTCCTCTCGCTCGGAGCTGTGGAAATTTCGCGCGCGGCATTTCAGGAACAACTGCAACAATTTGCGAAAACTGAAGGTAGCGCCGGAAAATGGCAGCTACAATCCGATCTGAGTAGTTGATGTGTAGCAACCATGAACTCCAATTCCAGAGTTATTAGCACCATAAGATTGTTCCGCACCTACGCGCATCCGTGCAGCTATAAAAAGGAGGAGTCAGCCATTACCGTGTTTGTCGATCCCGAGGTGCGTATCGACAAGGCACTGAACAGCAAGTTGAGTGAACTGGGCTATCGCCGCAGCGGTGCACATTTGTACCGTCCAGATTGCGACAACTGCAGTGCCTGCATTTCATGTCGCATCCCGGTCAATCAATTCAAGTTCAAACGTAGCTATCGCAGAACTTGGGACAACAACCTGGATCTCGTCGCGAAGGTATCGTCAACGCTGAACGAGCCCGAAGCTTACCCACTGTACAAGAACTATATCAACACGCGTCATCAAGATGGCGATATGTTTCCTGCCACCCCTGAACAATTCCGGGCATTTATCAAGGTGCACACGCAAGAGACCCGGTTTGTGCAGTTTTACCGAAACGAGAAATTAGTGGCCGTGGCGGTCATGGATGAACTGGAACGCGGCATGTCGGCTGTATATACCTTTTTCGATCCAGACGAGTCCAAACGTTCGCTGGGCAAATTCGTAATCCTCTGGCAAATTCGTGCAGCCATGGCGCGCAACATGCCTTATCTCTATCTGGGCTACTGGATCAAGGATTGTGCAAAGATGCAGTATAAGAGCAGCTTCCGACCCATTGAAATGCTGGTGGACGGCAAGTGGGTACTGCTTAAATAGACCAACAGGTTCCGCAACGGTTTTGCTAATCTGGATAAAATGCGGCACAATGCCGCCGCAATTAACCCAGAGAGGATCGCCAATGGCGAAAGAAGACCAGATTGAAATGGAAGGCGAAGTAGTTGATACCCTTCCAAATACCATGTTTCGCGTAAAACTGGAGAATGGCCACATTGTAACAGCCCATATCTCAGGCAAGATGCGCAAAAACTATATTCGCATTCTTACTGGTGATCAGGTTCGAGTCGAATTAACTCCTTATGATCTGACCAAGGGTCGTATCACTTACCGCGCTCGCTGATTCAGCCTGTCAAAATCTGAGAACCAATTTATTCACTGGCAGGGCTCAGTTCTTTCCTCTCACTCTGTTTGCGCCCGGTAATCTGCAATTTCAGATCGTCTTTCTCGACGCTGACAAAAACTTCGCCACCATTAAGTGCCAGTTCCCCAAATAAAATATATTCGGCAAGAGATCTCTTCAGCTTTTCCTGTATTAACCTGTCCATGGGTCTCGCACCCATAGTCTCGCTGTAACCGTGGCGGACAAACCAGTCTACGGCTTCGTCACTTACAGTTAATTGTACGTTTTTGTCGTCCAACTGCACCTGCAGATTTACGAGGAATTTATCTACCACGGTGCGAATAGTTTCCGGGGACAGCGCGCCAAATTGAACAATTGCATCCAGTCGATTGCGAAACTCAGGCGAGAAAGATTTCTTGATAATTCCCATACCATCGGTGCTATGGTCTTGCTCGGTGAAGCCGATCGATGCCCGCGACATTTCCTGCGCACCAGCATTGGTAGTCATAATCAGGATTACATTGCGGAAATCTGCCTTGCGACCATTGTTGTCAGTGAGCGTTCCGTGATCCATCACCTGTAACAACAAATTGAACACGTCTGGATGCGCCTTCTCGATCTCATCGAGTAACAGCACACAATGTGGATTTTTGGTCACCGCCTCAGTCATTAATCCACCCTGATCGAAACCCACGTAGCCTGGAGGAGCCCCAATCAAACGCGACACGGTGTGGCGTTCCATGTATTCAGACATATCAAAACGCAGGAGTTCTATACCCATGATCTTGGCTAATTGCCGGCTGACTTCAGTTTTGCCGACGCCGGTGGGACCCGAAAACAAAAATGAGCCGATCGGTTTTTCACCATTATTCAATCCGGCACGGGACAATTTAATCGCAGTGCTGAGTGTATTAATCGCCTCATCCTGGCCGAATACGACCATCTTCAGATTGCCTTCCA
>Ga0208942_1000454_pt1 | contig 16437 bp, 14 predicted proteins | sample GreLakmeSU08MSRF_FD_187704 | JGI IMG/M metagenome (GOLD analysis project Ga0208942, IMG submission 187704) | Freshwater lentic microbial communities from great Laurentian Lakes, MI, USA - Great Lakes metaG SU08MSRF (SPAdes) | ecosystem: Environmental > Aquatic > Freshwater > Lake | place: Great... | reverse complement strand
AGAGTCATTGAGTCATCTGATCGTGCAGGTGGTCGAGTAGCAAGTGATGTTATAGACGGATTCATTTGTGATCGCGGGTTTCAACTAATAAATGCGCAATACCCGGCGTTGCAAGAGCTCAATGTGATCAAAGAATTAGATTTTATAGAAGCTCCAAGAGTGATCGAGGTTAGCCTGGGGGATCGACGCCATGTGATTGGTGATCCGCGCCAAGTACCTTGGACTGCGTTGAATAAAGAAACTGGCACGATTCCAGAAAAGCTCGCGCTCTTGAGATTCATAGCCGGGAAAGCAAAACCAGGTGAGTCGATCGGGCAGGCTCTTCGTAGTACCGGAACATGTTTTGAAAGAGTGTTGCGTCCATTCTTACAAGGAGTCTTCTTAACAGACCCAGATAACGTTGATTCAATGTATGGACATTCGATTATCAAAAGTTTTGTCAGTGGAAAGCCCGGTGTTCCGCGCAACGGAGTTGGCGAACTTTCTAAAGCGCTTGCAAACCGTGTTAGCAATATCGTCTATAACACTCGGGTGGATCGTTTAGACCAAACATCTGTTCACACCAATAATGGCACTTACACGGCCAACAAAATTCTGATTGCAACAGATGCGACAACTGCTACGCAGCTACTTGGCCTAACGGAGGTACCACGCATGGCCGGCTGTATTACTTGGTATCACGCCGATGCTGAAAATCCATCGGGAAATGGGCGGTTAATCGTTGATGGTCAAAGGCGTGGTCCGATTATTAATTCAGTAGTCATGTCAGACATTTCATCTAATTACGCACCTAAAAATCACCATTTGATTTCAACAACAACTGATTTGAATGTCACTGAATCTGATGTACGACGGCATTTAGCGATCATGTGGGGAGTAGATACCTATGCTTGGCAGTTCATTGCCAAGTATGAGATTCCTGCTGCATTGCCAATTCACTCTGTAGGACGGGAGTTGTCACAAAGTATAAAAATTAGCGATCATCACTATGTTGCTGGTGATCACCGCACTGTCCCATCACAACAAGGGGCCCTATTTTCAGGACGCCTTGCGGCTCAATTAATCCTCGACTAGTTGTGCAAGTGCTTCAGAGATGTGTGGGTAATCCCAGGTAAAGCCAGCTTCTTGAAGAATGTGCGGAATAACGCGCTTAGAGCCAAGAATCTCGGAAGCAAAACCGCCCAATGCAATCTTTAGCGCCAGCGCTGGTACAGGAAAGAGCGCTGGACGGTGCATCGCGCGTGCTAACGCTGAAGTAAATTCCTGATTAGTAATAGGGTTTGGTGCGGTTACGTTCACTGAACCTGAAATTGGATTTTCCAGTGCAAAAACAATTGCTCTAATTTGATCGTGCAGAGTGATCCATGACCACCATTGCTTTCCATTGCCCATTTTTCCGCCAAGACCCAAGCGAAATAGTGGAAGCATCTTTCCAAGGGCGCCGCCCGTTGGGTCTAACACCAAACCAGTACGAAGCTTTACTGTGCGAACGTCGCCGGCAAGGTCTGCTGCAGCTTCCCATTCACGGCAAACAGCTGCCAAGAAGTCATCTCCGGCGCGATCGGTTTCAACAACTGCTCGGTTTCCACTCTCGCCATACCATCCGATAGCTGAGGCTGAAATAAACACCTGGGGCTTGAGCTCTGCCACGGCGTTTGCAATCGCTGTTGTACCAAGCAGTCTGGAATTTAGAATTTCACTCTTGTACTTTTTGTTCCATCGCTTGTCGCCAACACCAACGCCAGCTAAGTGAATGATTGCGTCAACACCACGAAGTGGTTCAAGGTTTACAAAGCCAGTTTGTGGATCCCACTGCACCTCATCTGCTGCAACTGGTGCACGACGAACTAATCGTTGAACAGTGTGACCCTCACTTTTTAAGTGACCGACAAGTGCGGTACCGATTAGTCCTGAGGCACCCGTTATTGCGATGCGTTGCGGAACTGACATAACTGACCTACAGTCCTAGATCTGACTCGAAAGCGCCACCTTCGAGGCGTTCTTTCAGAGTTACTAAGAATCGTGCTGCATCTGCGCCATCTACGACGCGGTGATCATATGAAAGTCCGAGATAAACCATGGATCGAATAGCAATCGATTCTCCGCCATCTTCCCCGCGAACAACCATTGGACGCTTAACAACTGCGCCTAAACCAAGGATTGCAACCTGAGGTTGGTTAATAATTGGAGTGTCAAATAACGCCCCGCGACTTCCTGTGTTAGTCAACGTAAAGGTTCCGCCACCTAATTCATTAGGAGTTACCTTGTTATCGCGCGTGCGGGCTGCAAGATCTGCAATCTTTCGCGCTATGCCACCGATGTTTAGATCACCAGCATTTGCGATCACCGGAACAAGTAATCCTCGCTCAGTGTCAACCGCAACAGCTAGATGTTCTGCGCCATGATAAGTGATCTCGTCATCTTCAACGGAAGAGTTAAGTACTGGATGTTGCTTAAGTGCTTCACATACAGCAACAGCAAAGAATGGTAGGAATGAAAGCTTTACGCCCTCACGTGCCTCAAAGCTTGCCTTTGCGCGGTCACGAAGACGTGCGATCTTTGTAACATCTACTTCAATAACCGTTGTCAATTGCGCACTAACCTGAAGTGATTCAACCATTCGTACCGCGATTACTTTGCGAAGACGCGACATCTTCACTTTAGTTCCACGTAGTGGTGAGACTGCAACTGAAGGTGCCTTCGTTGTAGTAGGTACAGATGTAGCAGGCGCTGGCACGGATGCGGCAGGTGCTGCAGGACGGGCAAGTGCTTCAACATCTTCGCGGCGAATTCTTCCGCCGATTCCTGTGCCAGTAACTTGTGCAAGATTGACGCCGAGCTCTGTTGCGAGTTTGCGAACTAGAGGAGTGACATATGCATCTGCTGGTTGTGACACTGGCGCAGATTGAACCGGTGCTGGAGCCGCAACTGGAGCCGTAACAACGGGTGCTGCAACAACGGGTGCTGCAACAACTGGTGCAGGAGGTGGGGTAACTGGCGCGGCAACAACTGGTGCTGGAGCCGCAACTGCGCCGTTAGCAGCACCAATTAATCCAAGACGCGCACCAACTGGAACAGTTGTATCAACTGCAACATCAATAGCAAGAAGAGTTCCTGCAACAGGTGAAGGAATTTCAGTATCAACCTTGTCAGTTGAAACCTCTAGCAGTGCTTCATCGACTGCCACTGTGTCACCAATGTTTTTTAACCAACGGGTAACTGTTCCTTCAGAAACACTCTCACCGAGGGCAGGCATGGTGATAACAGTTCCGGCACCAGAGGGCGCAGGTGCTGCAACTGGCGCAGCAGCAACTGGAGCTGGCGCAGGAGTTTGAACAACAGGTGGGGCTACTGCAGGTGCGGCAGCTACGGGTGCAGGTGCGACAGCACCGTCAGCAATGATCGCAAGTTCTGCTCCTACTGGAACAGTCTGATCTATTTGCACAACTATCTTTTGAAGAATTCCTGCAACAGGAGAAGGAATCTCGGTATCAACCTTGTCAGTTGAGACTTCTAGGAGTGGCTCATCAAGATTTACGTGATCACCTTCAGCTTTTAACCAACGAGTGACTGTGCCTTCGCTAACGCTTTCGCCAAGTGCTGGCATCGTTACTGAAAATGTCATCTGTTTTCTCCTTGGTTATCCGTGTGCGTGAAGCGGTTTGCCGGCAAGAGCCATATGAGCTTCGCCCATTGCCTCTGACAGTGTTGGGTGTGCATGGATCAAAGGAGCCACATCACTTGCACGTGCCTCCCAGTTATAAATTAATTCTGCTTCAGCTAACAATTCGCCAACTCTTGCGCCAACCATATGGATTCCTAGGATTGGTCCATCTTTTTGAGCAATGAGTTTGATAGATCCTGCGGTATTAAGAATCTGTGCCTTACCGTTACCAGCTAGATCATAAGAAAGTTCAACAACATCATGGCCACGTTTTTTTGCCTCAGCTGTTGTTAAACCAACTGATGCAACTTCAGGATCTGAGTATGTAACACGTGGAATACCGTCGTAATTTATTGCGCGCGGATTTAATCCCGCAATCTCTTCGGCAACCAAAATGCCTTCTGCAAAGCCAACGTGAGCTAGCTGCGGTGTTGGGATTAAGTCTCCAACAGCCCAGATTCCTGGCACATTGGTGCGGCACTTGTCATCGACTAAAACGTATCCGCGATCCATCGCGATACCTTGCTCTTCATATCCAATATTGGAAGAAACTGGCCCACGTCCAACTGCAACTAGAAGGATTTCTGACGCAAATGTCTTTCCATCTTCTAAGGTAACTATCACGCCATCTTTACCCTTAACGGCAGACTGGAATCGCACCCCTAATTCAAAGTTAATTCCGCGCTTGCGAAATGCGCGCTCAAGTTGCTTGCTCGATGATTCATCTTCAAGTGAGATCAAGTGTGGCAAGCCTTCGATTATTGTTACCTCAGAACCAAATGATTTCCATACTGATGCAAATTCGCAGCCAATAACTCCGCCGCCTAAGACTATGACGCTCTTTGGAACATAGTTCAACTTTGTTCCGTGATCTGAAGTAATAATCTTTTCGCCATCAATTTCAAGTCCTGGCAATGTCTTTGCGTAGGATCCTGTTGCAAGAATGACGTTCTTGCCTGTGTAGCGGGCTCCGTTTACTTCAACAGAATCCTTTGCCACTAATTTTCCTTGACCCTCAATAAAGGTAACTCCACGAGACTTAACTAAACCTGACAAACCTTTATACAACTTATTGATCACGCCATCTTTGTATGAATTAACACCAGCCATATCTATGCCATCAAATGTTGACTTAACTCCAAAGTGCGCACCATCTCGCGCACCATCTGCGATTTCAGCTGAGTGAAGAAGAGCCTTGGTTGGAATGCAACCACGGTGCAAACATGTGCCGCCGACTTTATCTGCTTCGATCAGGGCTACGGAAAGACCCAACTGCGAGCCGCGCAACGCTGCGGCATAACCCCCGCTGCCACCACCAAGGATGACGAGATCAAATTGAGACAATGAACAGCTCCTCTCAAAGGCCCATGCGGGCTATGTGCCTATCTTGCCTCAAAGAGGCTCAAACCTCTAAATGATTAGGGCAGATCTACGCTTGTTCGGCCAATGTCACAAGTGATCTCAGGGCAATGCCCGTTCCACCAACTGGGGTGTAGCCATGGGGCTTTGCCTCGTTATAGGCAGGTCCTGCAATATCAAGGTGAAGCCATGGAAGTTCAGGGTTTACAAAATCTTTCAAGAAAAGACCAGCAACTAACATGCCACCCATTCGATCCCCGATGTTTGCAAGATCTGCTACCGGTGAATCAAGTGACGCACGGAGCTCCTCTGGCAAAGGCATAGGCCAGAACTGTTCTCCGCATTGTGCCGCAATAGCTAAGAAATCATCGCTGAACTCTTGGTTGTTTGTCATGACCGCACTTGTGCGCGTTCCGAGTGCCACAACCTGTGCGCCGGTCAATGTTGCGACATCGATGATTCCATCTAATTTATTCTTTGAGTTTTGCGCCTTCATTAATGCATCGGCAAGGACAAGTCGACCTTCAGCATCAGGGTTAAGGACTTCAACTGTTTTGCCACCAAAGATTGTGATGATGTCAGATGGACGAGTTGCTGTATCACTTGGCATGTTTTCAGCAAGTGGCGCCCATGACTCAATTGCAACATTTAACTTTAGCTCTGCGATTGCAACAACGGCTGCGCTCACAGCTGCAGCACCACTCATGTCAGATTTCATTGCTTCCATACCTGCGGCAGGCTTTAACGCGAGACCACCAGTGTCAAAGGTAATTCCTTTACCAACGAAGGCATAGCGCTTTACCACTTTGCCCTTTGGTGTGTAAGAAATATGTAGTAAACGTGGTGGGTTAGCAGATCCTTGACCAACACCAATAATTCCGCCAAAGCCTTGTGCCTTGAGTTGTTTTTCATCCCAGATCTGAATTTTCAATCCAGACTTCGCACCGCCCGCAGACTTAACTACCGCAGCCAACTTCTTTGTAAATGAATCTGGAGTTAGGTGACTTGGGGGAGTATTGATCAAGTCGCGCACTAGGTAGGTGTATTTTGCGATGATAGCTGCGCGCACAACCGATGCCTTTGCCTCGGCAGATGATGCCAACTTTGAATGCACTGTGATCGTTTTTAAAGGAGCTTTGTGCTCATCTTTGGTTGAGCCGTAAAATTCTGTGAATGAATAGGCACCAAGTGCGGCGCCCTCTGCAACGGCAGCAACCTGAGCCAAGCTCTTTGCAGGTAGTGAAAATGTCGCTGCTGCGTTTCCTGCCAAGGCGCGGGATGCACTTCCTGCCGCTCTTCGTAATGTCTCATGTGTGTAAGTTGCAGATTTCTTTCCAAGGCCGGTAAAAACCAAAAGACGAACATGGGAACCTGGAAGTTTTGTTATCTCATCAGCTTTTCCGGTGGCACCCATATCGACCAACTGCGAAAGAATGGTCTTAGTGTCGATAGCCATATCTCCGGACTCAATAGCGATGCCGCCCTTTGAATTTGTTGAGGAGAGTCCTAAAACTAGAACCTCATCTTTTACGACGCCATCAGAAATCTTTAGTGTGCTCATAAGAGGAAGCCTAATAGATGTATTGGTAGGTTTGTGCAATGAAGATCTCGCCTCTCAATCAAAAGCATCTAGACCTCAACGCCAAGATGGCCGATTTTGGTGGGTGGATGATGCCAATTGAGTATCCAGGTGCAGGCGTCCTAGCTGAGCACGCCGCTGTCCGTGAGCGCGTGGGACTCTTTGATGTCTCCCACTTGGGCAAGGCATCAGTCACAGGAGTTGGGGCTCTTGCATTCTTAAATCAATGCCTCACAAATGATCTGACAAAGATTGCAGATGGGTCTGCTCAGTACACCTTGCTGTGCACGCCACAGGGCGGAGTTGTTGATGACCTAATTGCTTATCGAAACAGTGAGACAGATTTCTTCCTGGTTCCAAACGCCTCGAACACAACAGATGTTGTTGCTGTGTTGCAAAAGCAAGCACCATCTGAAATAACGGTGGCAAATCTGCATAATGATTACGCCGTGTTAGCGGTCCAGGGTCCGCTAGCTCCTAAAGTTCTAGAAGCACTTGGGATCAATACAGATATTGATTACATGGCTTTTGCGCATGTTTCTATTGCTGGTGCGGATGTAATTTTATGTCGAACCGGATACACAGGCGAGATGGGTTATGAATTACTGCCACACGCCAAAGATGCTGTAGCTGTCTGGGATGCCTTAGTCGCTGCGATCACACCCCTTGATGGATTAATTTGTGGACTAGGAGCTCGTGACACTTTGCGCACCGAGATGGGCTATCCATTACACGGACATGAACTCTCTCTTGCCATTTCTCCAGTTGAAGCTAGTGCGTCATGGGCCGTTGGCTGGAAGAAAGAATCATTTATTGGCTCTGATGTATTACTTTCACAAAAGAATGGATCAGTGGAGCGCAAGAGCGTTGCAATCAAGTCAATAGATCGCGGAATCCCACGAGCAGGAATGAGTGTTAAGAACTCTCAAGGTGAAGTGATTGGCGAAGTTACTAGCGGAACATTCTCTCCAACCCTCAAGCACGGAATTGCTTTGGCTTTAGTATCAAAGGAAGTTACCGTGGGTGATCAACTTACTGTTGATGTGAGAGGCCGGGAATCACAAGCTGAAGTCGTAAAACTTCCTTTTGTTACTTCACACGTTCGCTAAAGGCAATCGTCATTTGGAAGTCTGTCATATTAGATCTGCGATGCAAGCCATCTTTGCCAGTGCCTGACAAGAAGCTCGAAGGATAGGCAGAGCCAGTAAGGCACCGGTTCCTTCGCCAAGTCTTAACTCCAAGTTTAGAATCGGTTCCAAGTCGAGATGTTTGAGTGCGATTTGCGATCCCGGCTCAGAGGATGCGTGTCCGGCAATTAGAAATTGGACGATCTTGGGGTTTATCTCCTTCGCAACAGTTGCTGCAGCCAGGGTGATTACTCCATCTAAAATTACTGGTATCTGTAATGAGGTTGCCCGCAATATGTAACCCACCAAGGACGCAATCTCTATTCCGCCTATTTGGGCCAGCAAATTAATAGGATCTTTTTCAGCTTTTGTTCGCTCGATTAATTGCTGAACAATTAATACCTTTCGTCCGAACGTTTCGTCATCAATTCCAGATCCACGACCTGTGACCTGCTGAGCGGTCGAATTAGTAAGTTTAGCGATCAGCGCTGCTGACGGTGTGGTGTTGCCTATTCCAACTTCGCCCGTCAAAAGTGCGCGCGATCCACCAGCGATCAACCTTTCGGCAGTACTTGCACCAACTTCTAAAGCTGCAACCGCAACTTCCCTTGACATAGCATCGTGTGTGCGGATGTCGTTGGTGCCACTTGCCACGCGGGCATTGCGCACTTGTGGAGATTGTGAATCAGTTACCGCACCGACATTGATAATCTGAAGATAAACATCCGCATTCTCAGCAAAAACAGAAACCGCCGCCTTACTCTCTCCCATGACTTCCAACATTATTCCGGTGATTGCCTGTGGCCATGGAGTTACAGAGTCATCCGAGGCTATTCCGTGATCTGCACCGAAGAGTGCAATTGCTGTGGGATCAACTGTGGGTTCGCAGGAATGTGTAATTCCAGCAATTTTAGCAGTGACTTTTTCTAACTTCCCGAGCGCGCCAACTGGTTTCGCTAATCCGTCGAATGCTTTTTGTACAGTTTCGACATGATGCATTGAAAAGATTGGTTGCGTATGTAAAGCGCGATCTAATGCGCTGTCACTATGCAACAAGTACTGGTCTACTGAGGCGTATGCATTTGGGCCAGTGTAGGTAAAATGCACACCAGCCGCCAAAGCTGCTTGCTTATCGGTTTCCAGATCCCCAATGTAGAGCGTGCGCTGTGCGCTCGTCTTGAGCTTTTCGATAGCCGCCGTTATGGGTGTTGGATCTGGTTTGTGTTTGCCCAATTCGGCAGTTGCAATAATGAGATCAAAATATGTATCTAGTCCGACGGATTCAAGTTTACGCTTTATATCGACCGAGGTAATTTTCTGCGTATTTGAAACAATGCCAACCTTGACCCGGCCCCGGAGTGCATCGAGCAACTCCTGCACTCCTGGCAAAATCTGGACGGATAAGTCTTCATAGGGAGTTCCCGGATTTTCTTGTCTAATTAATGTGTTACCCAGATCAAAAAGTACACAATCGAAGCGTTCCGCAATTAAATCAACCATGGTAGCCAAAATCTGTGTGTCGAAATAACCAGAAAATAGAGTAAAACAACACTTTCAGCAATCTGCTCGGACGCACCGAGAACGTCGCCAACCACTCCTCCGATTTTTCTTCGTACATAAAGTAAGAAACAGAGAGAAACAATCCCAACAATTGCGCCCAGGAGTAATAAGTGAAGACCTATTAGGGGTATCAATATGGCGATAGTGATCAATGTTGCAAAAAGCACATGGTTGCCTTTAACGGTGCGCACATAGGTCGCACCCATACCCTCGTGTGATGGCGCAGCAGGAGAAAGCATGTAATAAATCGGAACAAGCCGTCCCAGTGTGTGGGCAGAGATAAGTGCAAGTAAAGCAATCCGCGGGCTAAGTGAGGATAAAAGTGCGAATTGAATGATTAATTGCAAAACAATAGCGAGCACGCCATATGTTCCGTGGCGCGAATCCTTCAAGATTCGAAGACGTTCGTCGGGGTTCCAGCCCCCAACGAGGCCATCAAATGTATCGGCCAACCCATCGTGGTGAAACCCCCCGGTGACAAGGACGGAAAAAAGGAGCGTGAGTGCTGCAGCTGGGGTAGTTGGGATTAATTTATTAAGTCCAACAAATACCAACCCTGCTGCAAGTCCTATCGCGGAGCCGACAAACGGGAACCAAACCGCACTTCTTTGAATTGAAACGTCATCCTTATGACTTATCGGAATTCGAGTTAAAAATGCAAAGGCAACCTTGACATCATTGATCATTTTAGTTCCTGTGCAATTCCAAACTTCATGAAGTAAACCTTGTCTGCAGCTCGTGCAAACTCCTGATTCATAATCCCAGAAAGATCGCGGAACTGGCGTGACACTGGATGCATCGGTACGATGCCTTCACCCACTTCATTGCTAATAAATATCGTATTCCCCTCTCGGGCACGGGCGGCGGATATAACGGATTGATTGGTATCGACTTCTGAACCCATCATGTTGTTTGATAACCACAGCGTTAGGCAATCCACTAGTACGGTTGCGGCAGGATTGATTTGTTTTAATACCTTGGTTAAATTTTTTGTCTCTTCAATCAACTCAAATGCGGATCCACGATCTAATTGATGTTTTTCGATTCGTAATTTCATCTCATCATCGACAGCCTCAGCCGTTGCGATAAAAATTGGCTTTCCCACACCTGCTAGCGCAATTGCTAACTCCTCGCCTTTTCGGCTTTTTCCACTCCGCGCACCGCCGGCGATAAATATCAGCGTCATAGGCTAGCAGTAGCTTTGTTCGCAACAATTACTGGGCGACCATTTTCCAAGGTATGAATTGTGATGCCATCATTAAAAGCCATTTTTAGTTCCTGGGAATGAATTACTTCGCGAGCCTGGCCATCTAATAAAACTTTTCCTTGTTGCATTATTATGATGCGCTCTGCATACATGGCACCTAAGGTGATGTCATGCATAGTGGATACAATGGTAGTCCCGTTCTTTTGTGCTCTCTCGATGTGATCGAGGGTAGAAATTTGATGATGTAGATCGAGGGCTGAGGTCGGCTCATCCAAAATCATTAATTCTGCCTCTTGAACTAAAGCCCGAGCAATCAGCACCCGCTGCATTTCTCCACCAGAAAGTTGTGTGACTAATTGTTGGCGCATCGCAGCTAATTGCATCTCTTCTAGAATTTCCATTGCATATTTGCGACTTGAGTTTGAATCTCGCCCCCAACCATCTAGGCGAGCACGACCAAGCATTACATATTCTGCGACATTCATCCCAGCAGGAATTTCAGGGCGTTGCGGAACGAATGCAACATTTCGCAGATTTTTGTAGACCTCAATGCCGTCAATACTGATTGAACCATCGTACGGCTTGTTACCTAACATTGTTTTCAAAAAAGTTGTTTTACCAGCGCCATTTGGCCCTACGAGGCAACTCCAGCTGCCACGTGGAATATCCAGTGTGATCTGATTTAGTGCGTAGAAATCACCATAGCGAAGGGAGAGGTTTTTTATTGTAATCATTTAAGAACCCTCTTAGCTCTTAACACAAATAACAGAAATGGTGCACCTACAAACGCGGTGATTACTCCAATAGGTAATTCGGCAGGAGATAACAATGTGCGGGCACCAAGATCTGCAAGGACAAGAAATGCAGCACCAAATAGTGCCACTGTAAAGAGCGCCCGATTGGTTGCTCGTTTAGTTATTCCACGGACTAAATGAGGCACGACAATTCCCACAAAGCCGATTAAGCCGCTAGCTGAAACAGCAGTAGCAGTTGCGAGTGTGGCCGCTCCGATAGCAATTATTCGTACCTTGTTTGGTGAGATACCTAACGAGAAAGCTTCCTCATCGCTCAGCAATAAACCATCTAATTGTCGGGACATTCGGATTAAAACGGCTAGTGCCAGAATAATGTAGAAACTTGCCCATTTGACCACCTGCCAATCAGCAACTGTCAATTGCCCTAAGATCCACGAATACACAGGGCGAAGGACTTCACTATTGCGTTGTTGCAAGTAGGTTTGGACGGCGGTCGCAAAAGAGCCGATTGCAATTCCAGAGAGTAATAACATCGCTGGATCTGCATATGATCGACCTGAGATTATAAATGTCGCGGCTACCGCAAGCGCAGCGCCGATGAATGCGAAGAGTGGAAGCGCTGCATAAAAGCTTGATCTTCCACCAGTTAATGCGATAGTCGCACCCAACCCAGCCCCAGCTGCTGCTCCAAGTAAGTACGGATCAGCCAGCGGGTTTCGGAAAACCGTTTGGTAAACAGCACCGCTCGTTGCTAGTGCGGCTCCAACAAGTGCGGCTAACAACACACGGGGCAGGCGAAGTTGCAAGAAGAGGGCTTTCTCCTCATCTTGCAACCCGCCACTTAATCCAAGCAGTGTCCGTATAATTTGTTGGAAATCAAGTGAAATCGGTCCGAAACTGACACCGAGCAGCAACACGATAAAAAGAACTACTCCAACTATCGCTGTGATCTGCCAGTGCCAGATTCGGCCAATCTCACTATTTTTCAATTCGTCACTGTCCCCAATGTGCTGCCGATTAATTTATAGAAATCAACAAGTCGCGGTCCCCATCGCGAAGGGATATCTGCTGGGAGAGCTACAATTTTTTGAGCTACAACTGCGCTCATTTGTGACCATCCAGCACGCTTAGAAACCGCTTCTATCGTTGTGCCATATTGCGCATCTGCCAAAAAGACTACCTGGGGATCACTTTTTAGTAGGTACTCAGCTGATAATTGCGGATAGCCCGATGAATCAGCTCCCAGCGCCGCGTCAGCAACATTGATAGCCCCAAAGTCCTTATAAACTTTGCCAATGAAAGTATTTGATGTGGCTGAGTAATAAGTTTCATCTAGCTCGTGAAAAATGCGAACCTTTATGCCCGTCTTGGCTTTTAGCAAAATATTTTTTATCGATTTTGCCATCGATGCATTTAGTTTTGCTGCGCCGCTGGCACGGTCCGTCACCTTCCCTAACGCAGTATTTTCAGCGTATACATCATTGAGAGTCGCTGGTGCTTTTTCCATTAAAACGGCAACTCCCAATTTAATTAAGGCACTTCTAATTTGTGGTGCTTTTACAGAATCGGAAGAGAGCAATACTAAATCTGGCTTCAGTTGAAGAATCGCCTCTACATTTGGTTCGTACGCACTGATCTTGCTTATAGGAGCACCAGTTGGATAATTTGAAAGGCTGTCAACTGCCAAGATTTGGGACTTTGCACCGATTGCATAAAAAATTTCAGTTGCACTTGGTGATAATGAAATAATTCTTGTTGGTTTCTTGACCAATTTGGTGGTGTAGTCGCCAAACTTTATTGTGAGCGGATACTTCGTTCCCGCAGCTTGCGCGGGGCTAACTAAAACAGAGGCGAAAACAATTGCAAGGATTGCAAATGTGACAGCCCGCAGATGTGATTTAAACATAAAAAACTCCCTCTAAAATAAAAGGGAGGAAAATGGGCCAAAAAGCAATAGCACCTTAAGACCCGACCCTCCTCCGGGATCGGATACATCGGCGTTCTGCCAGGCGACCTGGCTTAGATCTTTCGATCATTTACAGTTGCGGGACAGCGCCGGAATTGAACCGGACTTCGCTAGACACAACGCCACCAATTGAACATAGTTTCCTAGAACAACGAGCGACGTAAAATTATCAGAAACATCTTTAGAATTCAACCAACCGAGCCGTAGGTTGGCAACTCGGCGCGCTAGACATAGGCTTGTGCTCATGGAATACAGACGTCTTGGCAGTACCGGAATGTACGTTTCTGAAATCTCATACGGAAACTGGATCACTCACGGAAATCAGATCGAATCAGATGCGGCTATCAAGTGTGTGAAAGCAGCCCTTGAAGTTGGCATCACTACCTTTGACACCGCAGATGTTTATGCCGGCACTAAAGCTGAAACAGTTTTGGGCAAGGCGCTCAAAGGCGTTAAGCGTGAATCCTATGAGCTATTCACAAAGGTGTATTGGCCAACAGGTACGGGTAAAAATGATCGCGGACTCTCTCGCAAGCACATTATTGAGTCATGTAATGCATCCCTGAAGCGACTTCAGACAGACCACATTGATCTCTACCAAATGCACCGCTTTGATTATGAGACACCAATTGAAGAATCCTTAAGTGCATTTGATGATCTAATCCGTGCCGGCAAGGTTCATTACATTGGTTTTTCTGAATGGAACGCAGCACAAATCACCTCTGCTCTAGCTATTCAAGATGCTCGTGGCTATAACCGCTTTGTTTCAAGCCAGCCACAGTATTCAGCTCTTTGGCGCGTTATTGAGGCAGAGGTTGTCCCGCTTTCCGAAAAAGAGGGTATTGGCCAAATCGTGTGGTCACCGATGGCTCAAGGAATCTTGACCGGTAAGTACTTGCCTGGAAAGAAAGCACCTGCAGGATCTCGTGCAACTGACAAGGGCAGTGGTGCAAACATGATTAAGGGTTGGATGCGCGAGGAGGTTTTGGAAGCGGTTCAAAAGCTAAAGCCAATTGCAGATGGTGTTGGACTGACTATGGGGCAACTTGCTATTGCATGGGTGCTTCAAAATCCAAATGTGTCCAGTGCGATCATGGGTGCTACAAAGCCAAAGCAGGTCAAGGAGAATGTAAAGGCGTCAGGAGTAAAGCTAGATGCAGATGTCATGAAGGCAATTGACACCGCACTTGGAAAACTTCCAGAGCGCGATGCTAAGAAGAATGAAAGCCCGAATCCTCGCGCTTAGTTTTTCTTTTTGCTAACTGATACTTGAGGATGGGGCGCACGTAGGCGTCGCATTTGCGTAGAGCGAAGCCAGGCATACATTCCAAGACCCTTTGTGGCTGTTCCCGGGAACTGCTCTTCTACCGCTTTGCGGATTTTCTTTGAGAGAAGAATTCCGTCGACAACTGCGATGATTAACATCGCATACATCAGTGCAATTGCTCCCAATTGAATCGCTGGAACTGGAAATAGTGTCAAAACTAAAACGATGAAAATAGTGGGCAGAAAATATTCACCAGTTGAGCGCCGAGAATCTACATAGTTGCGGACGAAACGACGTGCAGGTCCACGATCACGTACCGGCAATGCTGCTTCATCCCCACGAAGATATGCGGCGCGTTGAGCTATTCGATCTTGCTTGCCTACCGCTTTAGAAGCTCGCTTTTGATCTTTAGTAACAATGGGTGCGAGGGAGGAGACTTTGCGTTTTGACTCAGCCTCTTTACGTTTTGGGGTTGGGCGACCCTTGCTCTCATGTGTACTCATGGCATAACTATAGAGGCCGTGTTGAACCGCTCCTCAACTCGCTTGCCGGACACGAGGGGAGTAGGCTTTGACCAGGAGTCAATCAAGGAGAGAATTAATGACAACTGAAGCAACGACAACAACTGGAATTCAGTTAACTGATGTAGCCGCCGCAAAGGTGTCTGCTCTGTTGGCTCAAGAAGGACGCGACGATTTGAATCTACGCGTTGCTGTGCAGCCAGGTGGATGTTCAGGCCTTAAGTACCAGCTCTACTTTGATGATCGCAACATGGATGGTGACATCGTGCGCGAATTCGGCGCAGTAAAGGTGATTACCGACAAGATGAGCGACCCATATCTTTCAGGTGCGACGATTGATTTCGTCGACACAATTGAAAAGCAGGGATTTACTATTGATAATCCGCAAGCGCAAGGTTCTTGTGCTTGTGGCGATTCATTCAACTAAGTATCTGCGCTTTTCGCATTAGTATCCCCACATGAAAATTGGTGTAGCGGGCTCTGTTGGTATTGATCACTTGATGACCTTTTCTGGAAAATTCACAGATTCACTCGTAGCCGGCTCTCTTGAAAAAGTCTCACTCTCATTTCTGGTCGATAGTTTGGATGTTCGCCGCGGAGGATGTGCGGCAAACATCGCTTTTGGAATGGGTGTTCTTGGGCTGAACCCAATTTTGATCGCAGCCGTTGGTAAAGACTGGGCTGATTACGATACCTGGCTTTCACGTCATGGTGTCGACACCTCACATGCTTTAGTGTCAAAGACGCTGCACACCGCCCACTTTGTTGTCACAACTGATCAAGAGCTCAATCAGATCGCATCATTTTTTCCAGGTGCAATGTCAGAGGCTCGAAACATTGAACTAAGTCCGATTATGGAAAAAGTTGGACGCTTAGACATGATGGTGATTTCACCGGATGATCCGGAGGCGATGCTGCGCCATTCGGAGGTCTGTCGCCAACAAGGTATTGCATTTGCTGCCGATCCTTCACAGCAGATGGCACGTATGACTGGTGAAGAAATTAAGCTGTTAATCCAAGGCGCGGCCTATCTATTTTTAAATGAGTATGAACTTGCCCTTGCCATGCAAAAAACAGGGTGGAGTGACCGAGAGATTTTGGAACGTGTTACATTCCGAGTAGTGACTTTGGGTTCAAAGGGTGCGAAGGTAGAAAGTGCGGCGGGGGAGTTTGTACAAGTCGGCTGCCCGAAGGAGAAATCAAAGACGGATCCAACCGGTGTTGGAGATTCATTTAGATCTGGTTTTATCGCCGGCCTTGCATGGGGGCTTTCTCATGAGCGATGCGCACAGCTCGGTGCTTTGATAGCCACTTATGTCATAGAAACCTTGGGTACTCAGGAATACCGCTTTACAAAGCCTGAATTTATTGCCCGATTTGCCGAGGCGTATGGCCAAGCCGCTGCGGATGAAATTGCTCAGCATCTGACCTA
>Ga0208942_1000452_pt1 | contig 16519 bp, 11 predicted proteins | sample GreLakmeSU08MSRF_FD_187704 | JGI IMG/M metagenome (GOLD analysis project Ga0208942, IMG submission 187704) | Freshwater lentic microbial communities from great Laurentian Lakes, MI, USA - Great Lakes metaG SU08MSRF (SPAdes) | ecosystem: Environmental > Aquatic > Freshwater > Lake | place: Great... | reverse complement strand
TTGCTCCATAACCGATAACTCCTAGGGGTGCTTTGAGTCCGCCTGTCATTGTTTTGATGCCTGTCCAAACGCCAACGGGTTTTGCAACGGTTCCTCTGGGGCCATAGCTTTTGGCAAGGGCGTAAGGGAAGAGGATTCCTTGGCCGGCGTTGCCATAAAATCCTTGGAGTTGTTTGCGGATTTCGCCACTAAAATAATCGCCTTGTATGTGGCTATCGCCGATTTGAATGATGGTAAATAGGGTGTCGGCGGATTCCACACCGGCAGGATTTTGACGGCCGGTGCCGCCCGGAGCGGAGCGAACGGGCGGGTATTTGGATTTTGGAGGCTCCGAATTAATGAGAGAGTGATTGTTTAGCCAAACAGTATGCAATTTTTGCAAAGCAATTTTTAGCTTTGGTGATTCTTGCAACGCATTGCAAGGTAAACAGATGACGGAGCTATCTTGCGGTCCGATTTTTACATGGGTGGTATCTATGCCGCTATGAGATTGAGAAAGGAGGGGATGAATCCAAAAAATGGAGCAATAAAAAATAATCGATGCAATTCTCATGGTTAGAATTGGAAGTAAATAAAGGGTTGTACTACGTCGTCTTTGAACTGAATGATGATTTGCAGGGCAATTGTTATCCAGAGTATCCATGTAAACGTGGGTAGTATTTGAATTTCTTGAAACAGCTTTTCTTTGATTTTGGGCGGAAAGAATGCAATGATTGACGCGATGAATAGGAGGATGCCCATTTCGCTGCGTGAATCCCAAAATCCAGTGAAATCTTGCCATTTGGTGTGAAATACAATTTGTTCGATACTTGCAAATGCTGAGCCAAAGGAAGTGGCTCTGAAAAATATCCAACAAAAAGCCACAAAGTGGAAGGTGATGGCCATGCTCGCGATTCGTGCCCAGTGACTGTTGTTTTCTTTGGGGAACAATTGTCTCCAGGCTTTATGGAATGCCAAAGCCAAACCATGGGCTAGCCCCCAGAAGACAAATCGCCAATCGGCGCCGTGCCAAAATCCGCCTACCAACATCGTGATGAGCAAAAATAAGTAGGTGTTGAATTCGCCTTTTCTATTACCACCTAGGGGAATGTAAATGTAGTCTTTAAGCCAACTGCTGAGAGAAATATGCCATTTGCGCCAGAACGCTGTAACATTGGTTGATGTGTATGGATTTTCGAAATTCTCTTTGAGTCGGTATCCCAACATCAGTGCTATGCCAATGGCAATGTCGGAGTAGCCTGAAAAATCAAAGTAGATCTGGAAACTATAACCGTACATGGCCAGCAGATTTTCGGCACCGGAAAAATTTTGCGGGAGTTCGTGGACAATGTTTACGTATTTACCCAAATAGTCCGCGATAAAGAGTTTTTTTAGTAAACCACTCATAATGCGGAGCAGACTTTCTTTGTACAGTGCGGCATTAATGGGTTGTGGAGCGAGAATTTGAGGCAAGAAGTCTTTCGCTCGAACAATGGGTCCAGCCACCAAGTGGGGGAAGAATGTCATGTAGAATGCGTAATCACTCACGTTTTTAGACGCGGGGATTGCGTTGCGATACACATCCATCAGATAGCTAATCGACTGGAAAGTATAGAAGGATATTCCTATGGGAAGAAAAAGGTTATGGTCAGTGAATTGGGTGCCAAAAAGCTCATTGCAATTGTGAATGAAGAAATTTGCGTATTTGAAATAGAGCAGAAAGGAGAGGCTGTAGGATAGTGATAGCCACAGTAGCAGTTTTCTGGTAGTTCCGGATTTCTTTTGGATGAGTAGCGCAAAGAGGTAGTCACTGATGATCATTAAGGCAAAAAGACCCAAGAATGGACCACTTGATTTGTAGTAGAAAAACAAGGAAAAGGCAATGATATACGCTTTTCTCCAAGCGTTTCGTTGGATAATTGCTGCATAAAAGACCAAGAATATGCCAAATACTGCAAGGAAAGAAAATTCGGTGAAGAACCAAGGCTCTTGGGTGGAATAGCTACAAATGCGTTGCAACAATTGAGGTTCGTGCAGTGGAGCGAATAGGTTATTGATCCAATTAGTATCCACGATATTTTGCTGCATTAAGTGTAATGATTGACGAACGGAATGGCCTGCCGCGCTTGCGCGGCGGCTTCATTACCATTTTGTATTTGGCCGATGTCTGTAACCAATTGGCAACACTGTCCATCCATATGCGGTAGCCTTGAATATCCGGGTGACGGCCATCGCCGGCACGGGTTAGAGTTAGATTCCTGGTTAAGAAAAAACTACCGGAATCGGCTGAACTTTTAAAAACTCGGTTGATTCCATAATCCTCGTCCCAGTTGGCTGGACCAATCCAAGCGTAGGGAATGTTGCGCAATTTTTTGGCTAGCAAATTGGCTGCTATTTTTCGGGCTTTTAAATCTCTGGCGTACAATTCGTTCATACCAAAAACCAAGAAAATATAGGTGGGTTTAAAGCGCGCGATGATTTTATCGATAGTATCTGAGCGTCCGAAGTTAAAAACAGTAGCGGAATACCATTCCATAGACAATACCAATTTATGGCCGTTGGCTAGGCAATAGTCATTCAAAGGATAACGCAGTCCCCCACTTTCAGAATCACCGATAAGTATAATTCGATGCTTTGTTGTATCGGCAAAAACAGGCAATTCATAAGCAGGAAAAGTGAAAACTCCGTCTGTATGGAAAAGAAATGGCAGCGTGGAATCTTGTGCGATGCTTACATTTGCTGTGTCGGAAATCGACGCAGTTTGGGTGGTGTTGATAGGTGTTTCCGGTTCATCCAAGGTTGCGAGCATCGCATCAATATCTTGGTTCCCTAGAATTTGCTTGAGTTCAACGCCCGCAAACGAAAATGCCTCGGGTTTACAGCTGTAAATGTAAAGTAGAAGAATGGGGAGGGTGATGCTGATTCCAGCCCATACAATGAGCCATGGTGAGGAAGGGTTTGACGGTTTCAATGAATCTGAATGCTCAGAACCAATTGCAAGGTACCTTTTGCTAGAATCGTCTATAGGGTTGTTCGATGTGTTCTGCGGCGGCGTCAAAGTCTCGCAAAAATACTCGAATCGCAACGACTTTTAATCGGACCAAAATTGGAAGTATAAACAACTTTTACTCAGCGATGCCTTGGCTATGAGCTAGGCTGGGGGGGAAGGTGGAATTTTTCCATCGATTCTTCTGTTCCTAGCTGCATAGTTATCTCTTGTTCGCCAATCGTTCCCAAGCGAGAAAATGAAAATGGGCGGTATCGCAAATAACCCCGTCTAAATCCGGGATTAGTGCAATCATTTTGCTGAGATTTGCAATTTGCGGAGATGGTATTCAACAAGGTTAATCACAGGTTCTCTGGTGATTACGCCCACGTTGATGCGGTGGATTTTACAAGCTTCCTTCAATAAATCGCTGAAGTGGTAAGCCACTGAACCCACGAAGTGAACGGGCACCTCTTTGTGGTTCTCGTATTTCCAAATATGGATGTTAATGAATTTGCTGAAACCGTTGTAGATAAAATCGCGAATCCATTTTTCATCGCGATTGTCACTCAAAAAACGCATGAATGACGCCAAATAAACGTTGGGATTGGGTTTGTTATAGATAGCTTCAAAAATGCCTTCTTTGGTGAGGTTGAATTGTTCAATGAGACCGTTGTGGATTTTCTCTGGTAGCTCATTGTATAAGAACATGCGCAGTAAATCTTTGCCGTAATAGGTTCCGCCGGCCTCATCTCCAAGAATATAGCCCAATGCGGGAACTACTTCGTGGATTACGTTGCCATCATAATAGCAACTGTTGCTGCCAGTTCCAAGGATACATGAAATCCCGGGTTCGTCGCCACAAGTAGCATAAACGGCTCCCGTTAAATCATGATCTACTACAACGTTCGCTTTGGTAAAAACGGCTTGTAGGGCTTTCTCAATGATGATATTTCTTGATGCGCTGCTCGCTCCGGCGCCATAGAAAAATACATGATCAACCAACGGGGAAACCGCGGTAAGTTCTGTGTTTTTGCGAATTTCATTTTCAATCATCTCACTGTTGTGAAAGAAAGGGTTGAAACCCATTGTGTGAAACGACAAACGCTGTGATTCGCCGTTAGTAAAAATCCAATCGCACTTTGTGCTTCCGCTGTCTGCTATTAATATCATAATAAAATCGTCGCAAGTTATATAAAAAAGGCTTAGTGTCAAAAAAACACTTTAAAAACAATTTTTTGCATAGCATTGTTATATTCGGTTAATTTGTGGGCTGTAGCAAAGATTGTTTCATGTCGATAAGCCCATCTTTAAACCCCCACGTTTCCGTTGATTGCGTAATTTTTGGCTTCAGCAATGAAACTTTACGTTTGTTGTTGATTAGGCGTACAGTTCCTAATACACTTACGGAGTTGGATGATAGTTATTATGCGTTGCCCGGGGATTTGGTGCGTGACAACGAGAATTTGGATGAGGCGGCGGCTCGTGTGTTGCAAGAATTGACGGGTTTAAAGGGGATTTTCTTGCAGCAATTCCAAGCTTTTGGTGATCCATTGCGCATCGCAAAGGCAAAAGACCGAGCTTGGTTAGAAGGTGTGAGGCAGGATCCAGACGCTCGAGTAATTACGGTGGCCTATATGGCATTGATAGAAAGTAGCAAGGTGGAGATCCAGCCGGGTTCGTTTAGCAAAGGGGCGGTTTGGTTGCCCATTGGTGAGATTCCGGAGTTGGCATTTGATCACAATGAAATTTCAGAAGGTGCGTTGATGGCTTTGCGTGAAAAGGTTCAGATTCAACCAATTGCGTTTGAATTGTTGCGTGAAAAGTTTACGATGAGCGATTTACAGGCCTTATATGAGACCATTTTGCAGCGGGAATTAGACAAGCGCAATTTTAGGCGTAAGATGTTAAATTCTGGCGTGATTGCAGCTTTGCTCGAAAAACAACATGGGGTGAGTAATAAGCCAGCGCGGTATTATGTTTTCAATAGAAATCTGTTCGAAAACAGCCCATTGGGCTTTGTGAACCTCAAAATGGAGGGTTCTTTCACATTGTTTAATTAAGATTACCGTCGATTTTCATGGATAACCCGTAACTTTGCGGCTGATTTTTCGTATATAATGCTTTCAGTTTCAAATCTTTCTTTGCGTTTTGGTAAGCGCGTTTTGTTTGAGGAGGTCAACCTCAAGTTCACCAATGGCAACTGCTATGGAATTATCGGTGCCAATGGTGCGGGTAAGTCTACATTTTTAAAGATTTTGTCGGGAGAAATCGAACCCAATACGGGCTCGGTGGACATTGATCCGGGCAAGCGGATGGCGGTTTTGAGTCAGAACCACTTTGCGTTTGATGAGTATCCCGTTTTGCAAACCGTAATCCGTGGTCACCAAAAGTTGTGGTCTATTATGGAGGAGAAGGAAGTGTTGTACGCCAAAGCGGATTTTTCTGAGGACGATGGCATGCGGACAAGTGAATTGGAAGGTGAATTTGCCGAAATGGATGGATGGAATGCGGAGAGTGATGCAGCGCAGTTGTTGAGTAGCTTGGGCATCGAAGAGCAGTTTCACGAATATTTGGTAAAGGATTTAAACGGTAACCAAAAGGTAAGGGTGTTGTTGGCTCAGGCGTTGTTTGGCAATCCAGATGTGTTGTTGATGGATGAACCTACCAACGATTTGGATGTGGATACGATTCGTTGGCTAGAAGAGTTTTTGGCAATTTTCGAAAATACGGTATTGGTTGTAAGTCATGACCGTCACTTTTTGGATAATGTGTGTACACACGTGTGCGACATAGATTTTAGAAAGATTCAGATTTTCAGTGGTAACTATACGTTTTGGTATCAGAGTTCACAGTTGGCCTTGCGTCAGCGATCAGATCAAAACAAAAAGTCCGAGGAGAAGAAGAAGGAGTTGCAGGAATTCATCGCGCGATTCAGTGCCAACGTAGCGAAGAGTAAGCAGGCCACGGCGCGTAAAAAGATGTTGGAGAAATTGAATATCGAAGAGATTCAGCCGAGCACAAGAAAATATCCTGGTATCATTGTGAAACAGGGCAGAGAAGTGGGTGATCAAATCTTAACGGTTGAGAATTTGAGTGCCAAGGCGGAATCTGGTGAGGTGTTATTTAGCAATATCAATTTCACAGTGAGCAAGGGCGATAAAATTGCATTTATCAGTCGTAATACGATGGCTTTAAATCAGTTTTTCAAAACGTTGTGGGGTGAAGTAAAGCCAGCATCGGGAGAGTTTAACTGGGGAGTAACAGTTACTATGAGCAATTTACCGAACGAAAATGCGCAGTATTTTATGGAAAAAATCAACTTGGTGGATTGGTTGAGGCAGTATTCGGTGGAGAAGGACGAGACGTATGTGCGTGGATTTTTGGGGCGGATGTTGTTTAGTGGTGAGGAGACCCAGAAAATGTGTACGGTGTTGAGTGGGGGAGAAAAGGTGAGATGTATGCTGAGCAAGTTGATGTTGGAAAATCCGAATGTTTTGTTGTTGGATGAACCTACGAACCACTTGGATTTGGAGAGTATTCAGGCGCTTAATAATGGATTGTTGGATTATGCGGGGGTGGTATTGTTCCATTCGCATGACCAAGAATTTATCAATTCGATTGCCAATCGCATCATTGAGATTACGCCAAACGGCATCATCGATAAATATATGAGCTACGAAGAATTTGCCGATGATGCGCAGATTAAGGAGAGAAAAGCAGAACTTTACAAACTATAAAATAAATAATTTGACATGATAAAGCAATTGTTAATCATTCCGGTATTGGCCTTGGGTCTATTGGCCGGTTGCGGTGAAAAAATTAACACCAGCAAGGATTTGAAAACGTCTGAGGATTCTTTCAGTTATGTGTATGGCTACGAAACCGCGAAGCGAATGAAGCAGCAAGGCATTGATGCGTTGGACTACGGAAGTTTCTTGCGTGGAATCAAAGAAGGTTTCTCTAAGGACAGTGGTTTGGCGATCAAAGAGGATGTAATGGGCAAGGTGTATCAAGGGTATGTGCAAGGGGTTCAGGACAAGAAGATCAAGGTGTTGCAAAAGGAAACCAACGACAAGTTGGCGAAGTTGAGCAAGGAAAAGGGGGTGAGTCCTTTGGCCGCGAAGGGGTTTTACAAAGAATTGAAAAAGGGAAGCGGAAGCATTCCTGGTGTTTACGATAGCGTTTTATGTTATTTCATCATCAAAAATAGCAAGGGAAAGGTTTTTCAGGATAATCGCAAGGACAAGAAGCCATTTATGGGAACCATCGAGAGTTTGAAGTTGCCACCATTGGAAGAGTCGTTCGGAAAAACTGCGAAGGGTGGATTATTTGAGATGTATATTTCTAATGTGGAATATCCTTCATTGGCTCGCATGGCGGGAACTTTCGACGATATGTATGGTATTACTGTGATTGAGGTGGAGTTGTTGGATGTTAGACCGGGGCAGAAGCCAACGGAAATGCCTGCAATGGAGGGATTGGATTACATTCCACCGCCAGCAGGTAAATAATTCCTAGTTATTCCGCTCGGCGCAATTGATTGATGCCGATTAATATCCAGCCGACAATCATCAGAACGCCCCCTACGGGTGTAATGGCGCCGAGTTTTCGCAATGCTGGTGATATGATTTCATTCAGTGCCAGAATCCAAAGGGATACGCTGAATATGAAAGAACCGAGAATTATTAGTTTGATGTATAGTCCTTTGATGGAGGGGGAGATGTTGGCGATGGCGATGAAGCCCAACCCATTTAGCGCAAAGTAGAGCGATGCGGTTTTCCAAACTTCGAGGTAGCGCGCGGAAATCGAACCTTCTAGGGTGTGTGCGCCCATGGCTCCGAGAGCAATGGAGGTGGCAATCATTAAGCAGCCAAGTCCGAGTAGTTGGTGAGTTTTCATGATTTGGGTTTTTCTACGTTAATTGTTTTGGGCCTTCTCGATGGCTTTCAACAGCAAAGCGCGATGTGCTTTAGTTTCGGTCACACCAGGATTGGCTTTTAACATGTCTTGGATACGAGTGATTTCGCCGTACATCGCTGCTTTAGAAATCGCATCGTAAGGGTTTTTTTCTGCCTGAAGCGCTCCCGTCAGCAATGTCTCCAAATACATCTCTTGCAAAATCATGCGGTGGCTATTGACGATACTTTTTAGATCATCTATGAAAATGGCGTTGGTTAACGCACCCATCATATCGGTTAATACATAGCGATTGCCGTATTCTTTGGTGTCCGAAATGCGCAACAATGTTTTTGGGTTCAGCAAATGAGCCAACACATCGGCTTGCATTCTTGAAACGCGATTCATCATTTTTGGGTCCTCTTCTTTTGCGAAAAATCCAAATCCTCTGCGCTGTTGTTGTAAGAAAGGAATCAAATCAGAAGGGACTTCCATTGCGTTTGGTGCAAATGCATATTTCGCCAAGGCTTCCATCGCACGTTTTTGTTGGAAATAAGGGATGGGTTCGTAAGGTTGGGGTGCATTTGTTTGGTTAGGGAAGGGACGGTTGACGTATACCCCGCCGATGTAGCGACTCATGATACCAACCATCGAAGAGTAAGCGCCACTCAAAGACGAATAAGCACCTACCATCGCTTGGTAGCTGATTTCGCCATCGGTGTGCGTAGCACGCAAATTTTTCATCAATTCTTGGGTCATTTCTATGCGCTCAATGCCGTAACCCACTGCATCGCTCGACAAATCGTTGATCATCACGCGCGGGTCAATTCCTTTGCCCGGTGAACGCATATCGTCGGCATCATTTCCAAAAGTCAGTTTGGGTTCGATGCATTTTTCCAAGATTGCTTTGAGTCTGGCTGATTCCGCAGTTTCATCGTCCAAACCCTGACTGTATCCGTATTCGATCGCCCATAAATCGTAGGGTCCTGGTTCGGTCTGACAGTATTGGACGTTGGTTTTCTTCTTGTTTAAATTGATTGCGGGGTAGTCCATCACGGAGCCAATCAAACCTGTTTTGTAAGTAAGATTTGGGTCGGCCAATTCCTCCGGCGTATGCAATTGAGAAGCCTTCATGTTGTGCATGAGTCCCATGGTATGTCCCATTTCGTGCAAAACGAGGTAGTGAATTGATTCGTTAATCAAGCGCGTTTTTTCCACATCGGATGCACCTTGAGCAGCAAGCATCGCGGTAGCAAACATGTGTTCGTTGTGCAAGCAATCGGCGGCATAGCATCCTTTAAAAGGACTGTGATTGGCTTGATCATTTTCAAGTTCTTTTTCGGTTTCTTCAATGATTTCCGCAGGGGTTAGCGCTTGACCGCCATCGGTTTTAAACAATTTTTGCGCGCGATAACGGTTGGTTAAGAACACGTATTCGAACATGATGTCCGCCCCCAAGATTTCTCCCGAGCGAGGATTTGTAAAGCTGGGACCATAACCACCAAAAGGAGGATTGGGAGATGACGTCCATCTCAACACATTATAGCGAATATCGCCGGCATCCCAAGTGGCAGTATCGGGTTGCTCAAAAACCTGCACCGCGTTCAAAAATCCAATCGGTTCAAAGGCTTTATTCCATTGTAATGCCGCTTTTTTGATCGTTTCGCGATATTCTTTTGGCGTTGTGTTTTCAATCCACCATACGATCGGCTTTACGGGTTCAGACAACAACGCGGTGGGGTCTTTCTTTTGCAAGTCCCAACGGTGAATCACATCGCGGTAGTTGGTTGCATTGGGGGAGGTCATGTCGTTGATTTGGTCCGCAAAATATCCCAGGCGAGGATCATCTCGTCTAGATTTGAAGTTGTTTTTTGGTGCGGCAAGAATACTGTGTTGCAACTCAATCGATACAGAGCGAGGATCGGCGATGTCTTCTCCACCGCCCGTAGGTGCTGGGTTGTCGTATACATAGCGAACCACCAAATCCGTATTTTCGGGATAGTTTTTAATTTTGATGTATTGTGTTTTCCCTTTGGCGAGGTTGCCTAGTTTGAATCCTTCAGCACCAGGCCGGCCGCCTTCTTTGATTTGATGCAATTTCTCAGACAGGAAAAGTTCGTCGGCATCTATTAGGTAATCGCCAGATTTTTTATTTTCGGCTAGGATTTTTTCAAAGGCAAGGGGCGCATTGGAAACGTTGGCTTCCCGACTTTTTGCGAGCGGGCTATTTGGATTGAAATAGTAGTTGGTATTGATTTGGCTGAACTCTAGGTTGCCATAGAATTTGGTGATTTTGAAGATGCGGGAATCGCGATATTGTCCGCGGTGAAGTCCAGCCGCAATCACACCGTTTTCTGTATAGGCAAAGTGAATGAATTCTGTATTGAGTTGTTTGGCGTTGATCAATAAGTACAATTTACCATCAGTACTATCTTGATAAAGAGGGAATAGCCCGTCGATTTTGACGCAATTTTTAGTTTTACTTTCGACGGTTGCCATTTTGTCTTTGGGCTTCTCGGTATTGGCAGCGGCGGATTCTGAAGCAGATGGGGCGGGGGTTGCGCCTTTTTGTTTTTTAGGCGGTTTATTACTAAGGACTGGGGCGATGGCGCAGACGATGGCCACTAAAACAATGATAGATTTTTTCATAAATAGTGTTGCAATTTAACACAAAATACGTGGTATTTGATGGGTTTGGGGGTTCGGATTTGGGTGGATTTTTCCAATAATCATTTGAAATTGCAACAAAATTGGCTATATTTGCACCCCTTTGCCGGATTGTATACAACCCTTGCAGCATTGGAAAGTAATGCATGCTTAGCTCAATTGGATAGAGCATCTCACTACGGATGAGAAGGTTTGGGGTTCGAATCCCTAAGCGTGCACCAAAAGCCATCTATTTTAGGTGGCTTTTTTTGTGCTTAAAATTTTTTCAATTATAGCATTTTTTAAGATTTTAACCATTGAAATTCACTTAGTTACAATTTTTGTATTATTATTGATTTATGAAAATTGTATAAAAACTTACATTAGATAATATAAAAACCCCCATGAAAAAATTTTTACTTATTTCTGCTAGCATTTTTTTGGTTATTATCCATATCAAAGCTCAACTTCCTACTATTAAATCTTTTTCACCAGTGAAAGGCCCAGTCGGTACTACGGTCCAAATAAAAGGAAAGAATTTTAATACAACAGCGGCCAATAATATCGTGTATTTTGGAGCAACCAAAGCGATTGTAAGCAAAGCAACGGATACTTTGTTGACCGTTAAAGTTCCAATAGGGGCTACCTACTTGCCTATTATTGTGACGAATACTGCAAAAAATTTAATGGCTGCCAGTTCAAAGCCATTTTCTGTAACATTTACATGTGGTAGTATTTCTACAACAAGTATGGCAGGCCCAGTTGATTTTACTGCGGGTGGGTCTCCATATAATGTTGCATTGGGCGACATCGATGGCGATGGGAAGTCGGACATTGTATCAACCAATTATACCGGAACCTCTGTTTCGATATATAGGAATACATCAAAAAGCGGAGCAATTACAACAAGTAGTTTCGCGTCTAAAGTTGATTATACTACCGGTACCAGTTCTGCTCCTTCTCCATTTGGCCTTGCCTTGGCAGACATAGATGGAGATGGGAAACTTGACATGCTTGTAACAAATTATGTAGACAATTCGGTGTCTGTTTTTAGGAACAAGGCAAGCAGTGGGGCCATTTCTTCGAGTAGTTTTGATGCAAAAGTCGAGTTTTCAACAGGAACCACTCCTTCAGATATTGCAATTGCCGATTTAGATATGGATGGCAAAGTAGATATGGTTGTTTCAAATTTTGCAGATAATACTATATCAGTGTATAGAAATATTTCTTCCAGTGGAAGCATTTCTTCTAGCAGTTTTGATTCAAGAGTGAGTTTTAGCACAAATACCAATCCATATAGTATTTCTCTGGCCGATGTTGATGGTGATGGAAAACTAGATATTTCTGTGGCCAACAGATTCGGGACGTCCGTTTCGGTTTTTAGAAATAATTCTAGCAGTGGGGGTTTTTCGACAAGCAGTTTTTCGACTGCTGTAGATTTTTCGACTGGAGCGGGAAGTGAACCCCACAAACTTGTACATGCCGATGTTGATGGTGATGGTAAATTAGAGATGTGTGTAAGCAATTGGAATGGAGGAATTTCTGTATTTCAAAACACCTCCTCAAGTGGGAGTATTACCTCGAGTAGTTTTGCCGCTACGGTTGATTTTTCTGTTGGATCGATACCTCGTGGGCTTGCATTGGGAGATTTGGATGGTGATGGGAAAGTCGATATTTTGGCATCCAATTGGAGTTCTGGTTCTATATCAGTATTAAAGAATACTTCGAGTAGTGGAACAATTTCGTCTGGCAGTTTTGCCGCTACGGTTGATTATACTGCTGGAGCAAATCCCCGTAGTATTGTAATGGGCGATGTTGATGGCGATCGGAATCCAGACATTATTATTACAAATTTAGGCGCGGCAACCATTTCGGTTTATAGAAATCTCAGTGGATTTGCGCCAAATTTTTTGGGTAACGATACACAGTCTTTCTGTGGTGTAGACAAAGTAAATATAGGAAGTACAAAAAAATTCAGGTCATACAAATGGAATACGGGAGCCACTTCTTCAACCATTTCAATAAATGCGACTGGTAAATTTTCATTATCTGCCATAGATTCTAATGGATGTAGTGCTTCAGATACTGTGTTAGTCTCTGTAATCAATGGGAAAATCGCCCCCCGAGATACGATTGCTTGTAATGGCATGCCAGTTTCTTTGAGGATCAAAGAAACTGGCACGAGTGCTTCCAATTCTCAATATCCATTAAAATACACCTGGTCTACCAAAGAAACTAGCAAAACGATTAAGGTTAGTTTTATGGGAATATCCAAACTATCGCTTACAAGTAGTAATGGCATTGGAACGTGCACGGACGCCACCACTGTCAATCTTGGGAATCCCAAACTGAAATTCCCCTCAGATACTGTTTATTTCACTGCCTGTTCCAGAGACAGTATGCGCTTGAGCGCGGGTAATAAATGGCGTGAAGTAATCTGGAGTAATGGTAGAAAAGACAGCGTAATATATTTAAAATTCACAGATCAATACAGTGTGCGGGTGAAAGATTCTGTGGGATGTTACGCTTATGATACTATTAATTTTATTAATCCTGGAGTGCCTTTGATTAGTGTGGACAATGTGAAGAATGTAAATTGTTACGGGGGATCGGATGGCAGTATTACAACCAGTGTAACTGGTGGATTTACACCCTACACTTACCTGTGGGACGATGTATCAAAACAATCTAAATCCATAGCATCTAAACTTTCAAAAGGCACGTATAAGCTGCTTGTTAAAGATCTTTATGGCTGCATAGATTCAATTTCTCAGAGCATAGGTAGCCCAAACAAACTGGTATTGTCGGTTTTGTCAAAAGACAGTGTAAAATGCTACGGAGGATCAGATGGGAGCATAACCACCAGTATCTCTGGGGGAAGTTGGCCCTATTACTACCTTTGGAATGATTCGAAGAAACAAGAAAGTTCAATCGCAAAAAATCTGGGCAAGGGGGTTTATATGATGATTGGCACGGATGTCAATGGATGTAAAGATTCAATGACCATTAATCTGCCAGAACCTTCCAGAACACTCAAAATAATAGCTAGCGATACTTTGATATGCGCTGGGGAATCGATAAGTTTAACAGGGGCTGGAGCAAAAACCTACGTTTGGTCTGATGGAGTAAGCAATGGCATCGCTTTTCCCATAATAGCTAGCAATACATATAGACTAAAAGGAACCAATGCGAAAGGCTGTGTGGATACAACTAGTATAAGCATCAAGGTTAATCCTAGTCCTGTGATAGGAACTATTTCGGGTCCGAATAACACAATGTCGCCCAATACAACGTATAATTATTCGGTAACACAACAATCAGGGTATGTGTATAATTGGATAGTGAGCAATGGAAGCATTACCTCTGGGCAAGGGACCACTGCAGTGGGCGTAACGTGGACAGTCGATGGTCCAGGAAGCATTGGTGTAATCGCAACAAACACCTCGAAGTGTTCAGACACAGTAGTATTAAATACCCTAATTGGAGGTGTAGGGATCAAGCAACCGCTGTTAACCCATGGAATACTAGTATATCCAAATCCTGCGGGCGCAACAATCACTGTGCAGGTAAAGAATCTCCAAGCGGGCGCCGTCTATATTCTGACAGACCCCTTAGGAAAAATGGTATTACGGGGCAACTTGACGGGAGAAAATACCCAGATCACATTGGATAATACCAAATCTGGGGTATATATACTTAGGGTAGGAGAACATGCCGAGTCTGTGATTAGAATAATAAGGGAATAGTTAGGCTGGCAGTCTGTTGATTTCCAATCTTTATTGTATTTTTGATTTTATGGTAAAATCGGTTACTCGCAGATTTATATTGTTCTTTTTGGTGTTGGTTGTGGGGGGATTGAAGGCTCAGGCGTTGATGAATGGCTCAATGCCGCACAAGGTTTTGGCAAATCCTCAAATGGTTATATTTAAGGAAAGTGAGCGGCCCAGTGCTGAGCAATGGCCGTTGGTTGTATCCAAGTTGGGCAAATACACATCGCAAAGTGAATGGAAGAAATACCAAGAAATTTCCGATGATTTGGGCCAGACACACTATCGTGTACGTCAGTATTATCAAGGAGTACCCGCTTTTTTGTCGATAGGAATTGTTCATACCCAAAAAGGTAAAATCCTTTCCGTGAATGGCGATTTAGTCTCAGAATCTCAGTTTTCTGGCAAAAAAGTGTTGGATGAGCCATCGGCATTGAAATTGACTTTGTCCTATTTGCCAGCAACGAAATATTATTGGGAAGATGCAGGTCAGAACGAAGCGCTTCAAATGGCGACGGGAAATCCAGATACTACATACTTTCCAAAGGGACATTTGATTTATGTGTCGAAAGGGTTGAGTTTGGGTGGCACGCATCGACTTTGTTATCAGTTTGATGTGATGGCGAGTGAGCCTTTGGCAGGGAAATCGATTTTTGTTGATGCGGAGACCGGTGAGATTCTCGCCACCAACGATTTGATTTTGCATGGAGACAGCAAGGGGACGGCGGTGACAAAATACAGTGGGACACAGAAAATCATTACGGACAGTACATCTACGACCAATTTTAGGCTCCGAGAAATGGGACGGGGTTCGGGTATCGAAACGTACAATTTAAAGAAGGGGACTACATATTCTGCTGGGGTAGATTTTACCGATGCCGACAATACTTGGAATAATGCAAATGCCAACAAAGACGAGGTGGCAACGGATGCGCATTGGGGTGCTGAAATGACATACGACTATTTTAAGAATGTGCATTCAAGGAATAGTTACGATGGGAATGGGGCTAAGATTTTGAGCTATGTGCATTATAATTCCAATTACAACAATGCATTTTGGGATGGTACTCGGATGACCTACGGTGATGGAGATGGGACTACATTTACGCCGCTTACGTCTTTGGATGTGTGCGGACATGAAATCGCTCATGCGGTTACTACCAATACAGCGAATTTGGTTTATAGTTATGAGAGTGGTGCTTTGAATGAGAGTTTCAGTGACGTTTTTGGTCAGACCGTTGAGATTTGGGCAAGGCCAACAAGGTTCAATTGGCGCATTGGGGAAGACATCACACCGTCTGGAAACGGGATTCGGAGTATGGTGAATCCTAATTTATTTAGCCATCCCAAATATTATAAAGGTGTGAGTTGGTATGCTGGTGCGGCCGACAATGGCGGGGTTCATACGAACAGTGGAGTTCAGAATTACTGGTATTATTTGATTGCAAAAGGCAGCAGCGGTACGAACGAAAAGGGGAGTATTTTTAAGATTGATTCATTGGGGATCGACAAGGCGGCTAAGATTGCATATCGCAATTTGAGTGTGTATTTGACAAGCAGTTCGCAGTATGCGGATGCGAGGATATTTAGTGTATTGTCTGCTGCGGATTTATACGGTCAGTGCAGCAATGAAGTGATTCAGGTTACCAATGCATGGTGGGTTTGTGGTGTGGGCAATAAATATGATTCGGCCTACGTGAAGGCGAATTTTTTGGGGGATACGGTGGCGTGTAAACCGGGGAAGGCCATGAATTTTTTGAATTATTCGGAGAATTATAAGGCGAGTCAATGGTATTTTGGCGATGGTGGAACAGCAACAACAACGAACACATCGCATGCTTATAGCAGCTACGGAAAATACACGGTTAAGTTGGTTGTGGATGGATGTTTTAAGGGGAAGAAGGATTCAATGACAAAGGTTCAATATGTGAAGGTGGACAGTACATTCGATATCTGTAAGGCGTTTTTATTGCCTAAGTCGGGAACGGATAGTGCGATAGGATGTCGGGGATTCGTATATGATGAGGGCGGCGAGGACAATTACATCACCAATCAGATTGTGAAGTTTAAATTGAAATTGCCGGGCGCGGATAGCATTCGCTATCGCTTTAAGGTTTTGGATTATGAGGTGGGTTTTGATTCGTTGGTTATGTATAAGAATAGTGTGGCGGGTGCAAATCGATTGGGGCAGTTTTCGGGTAGTACTTTGCCGCTGGCGGGAGCTTGGAAGACGATAGCGGGA
>Ga0208942_1000451_pt1 | contig 16583 bp, 21 predicted proteins | sample GreLakmeSU08MSRF_FD_187704 | JGI IMG/M metagenome (GOLD analysis project Ga0208942, IMG submission 187704) | Freshwater lentic microbial communities from great Laurentian Lakes, MI, USA - Great Lakes metaG SU08MSRF (SPAdes) | ecosystem: Environmental > Aquatic > Freshwater > Lake | place: Great... | reverse complement strand
AGACCTTGGTTAAACAGATTTAATAAATCTGGAGTTATTTCGGGAAAAAGCGGCTTCATAAACCAAGTCCAGAAATGGAAATGCTAGGAACTTAAACCCCTTCTCAGGGAAAAGCTGGTAGTCTTAAGAAAAGTCACGCTGCTCGGTTGTCGGTATAATTAGAATTATTAGTGGTAAGCTAGGCTGATGTGATCGGCCGAAAAGTATCGAAAGATACAGCGAAGACTAACACTGGTAATAATTCGTTCGTTATCTACTCTAGAATCATCTTCTAGAGTTGACATGCATTGCTTAACCCGCTAACTCGGGAAAATGTAAAGTTCCAAAGCTGGTAGTCTTGCGTTTTGAATAAGTAAGTTATATACGTCATCCAAGCCTGCGTGTTGGATTTGAAATTAATTAAAAGCGTAAAAAACGAAGGATGTAGTGGGTGCTTCTGTAAACTTCTAGAACTTCACTCGGACCTTTTTTACAAAATGTGTAATAGGTACATACACGCATTAAGCTCCTATGGAATTCCGAGAGGAGATGTTTATGATAACAAGAACTTCGTTTTCCTAGACTCAATAACAACATTTGATCCCTCCAGAGGGGTTAAGTTCACTACATGGCTAGCAAACAAAACGAGATTCTACTGTTTAAACTTAATAAACTCGAGAAAGAGAACGATAAACTTTTCTAATGACGATATTAGAAAAGCCATAGAAAACAGAAGCTTCTTTCAGAAAGACGACAAAGAAGTAAAAGAAAATTTCGATTACGTGATGTTCCTATTGGATAATCTTAAAGACAAAAGAGTAAAACAGATATTTTCTATCAGGTATTTAGAAGGAAGCAAAAAAGTCAGATGGAAGAACATAGCGTCGAGCATGAATATAAGCGTACAAACAGCCATCAATCTACACTCCAAAGGCATTAGGGTCTTATCCGGAAAAATGAATAGCAAAGAGATTTACGACTCAGTATGAAATTAAATCTACACTTACCAATAAATTCAACGTCATTCGGGCAGACATCAACCCTTATTCTAAGAACTCTTTTTGATGAGATAAGGCAAGGAAAACGCCTAGATGAAGACTTTTCTATATGCGCCATGGGTCAGCTAGACCTAAGAACGCAAGAGCTTCCGCAGGACTTCTCTATCTGGCTAAATTCAAAACTAGCAACTGGAATAGTCAAGCACAATAGAAAGACTCCAACATTTAAGCTTTGGCACCTTAACGGCGGGATTGAATCTGTTTCTGAGAAGCAGACGTTGTTAAGTTTTTACGAACTCGACGAACCCACAGAAGCGGAGCTAAACGTGGCAAGCAACAACAAGACGTTATTTTCTTCACGCTACTCCGTCGGAAAATTCTCAGAGCGCGGCGTAAACTGTTCGTATATTCCACTAGCTTTCGATAGCTACAACTTTAATAGAACAGAAAAGAAATACTTTGACGACGGAAGAATAACGTTTAATATCTGCGGCAAGTTCGAAAAAAGAAAAAATCACGAAAAAACCATAAAGTCCTGGATTAAAAAATTTAAAAACGACCGCAAGTACTTTCTCCAATGCTCTATTTACAACCCGTTCATAGATCAATCTGGAAATAACAGTTTGGTTAACCACTTGCTGAATGGAGAAAAACCATTTAATGTAAATTTCCTTCCGTTCTTAGAGAAGAATTCCCTCTACAACGACCTCCTTAATAGTTCTGATATTATAGTTGGCATGTCTGGAGGGGAAGGTTGGGGTCTTCCAGAATTCACCTCTGTCTGCCTCGGGAAACATTCCGTAATAATGAATGCTCACGCTTACAAGGACTGGGCTAACGAGGCCAATAGCACTATGACTCAATGCTCTGGGAAAATAGAAGCTTACGACGGAATGTTCTTCCATAAAAACGCTCCATTTAATCAAGGTAACATTTTTGATTTTAACGAAGACTTATTTATAGCCTCCTGCGAAACTGCCATCCAAAAGGTCGAAAAAAACAGAATAAATGAGGCCGGATTGAAAACAAAAGATCTTTTTGCAAAAGAAAACCTTTTAAACGATATTATTAAATATGCAACTTCCTGAAATATCTATAAGGTCCCACTCTTCTGACCAATTCACACTCGACAAAGTCTTATATTCGAATTCCTATAAACTAAATAGGTTCGTCCCAAACTGTACGGTGGTTGATATAGGAGCCCACATAGGAGCGTTCTCTGTGGCGAGCGCTATACATGGCGCTTCCAAAATATACGCATTTGAACCATCTCATTTTAATTACAAGGTACTTTTAAGGAACCTGTCTGAATTTTCTAAAGATTTTTCAGCTTTTCAAGTTGGAATAGATTCGAGCTCAGGATTCAAAGCGATGAGCAAGCCTAAAATGATCAATTCATCATTTGTCGAATTTTCCGATTTAACTATCGCGGAAAAAGATGACGATTACAAATCAGACATAGCCTACTTTGTAAGTCTTGACGAAATACTCTCGATGATAGAAGAGGAAATTCACCTTCTAAAAATATCCACCTCCGGATCTGAGTTTAGACTGCTTAACGATAGCACCAAGCTTTCTCTAGTTAAGAATCTATGCTACGAAATGAATTGCTCCCAGCAAGAGGCTGCAAACATGAGCGATAAAATAAAGGCAAAGGGATCATTCGCAGATTCAAAATTCGAAAAAATAGGAGAAAAAACTTATTTATTCCTATACTCAAAAGACGATTGCTCCATCTGCTTCTCGAAATATAGAGAAGTGTAATATGCCAATCTATACCTACAAAAACCCCAAAACAGAGGAAATTATCGAGGTGTCTCAATCAATGACGCAGAAACACGAATACACAGATAGCGCTGGCGTAATATACGAAAGAGTCTTCGAATCCCTCAACCTATCTAGAGATGAGTCAATTGACCCATTTAGCGAGAGAGACTTCGCTGATAAAACCAGGAAAAAAAATTACAATCTTGGCGAAATGTGGGACGCGTCCAAAGAGCTTAGTGAAAAAAGAAAATCAATAACAGGCAAAGACAAAATTAAAGAAAAACAATTAATAAATAAATATGAAAAACGAACTAATAATATCAAGGAAAATCCAAGTAAAAAAATCTCCAGTTGAGGGTTACGGAGTTTTCGCCACCGAAGACATTAAGACCGGGGAGGTGCTCGAAGAGGTCCCATTTATCTTAATGCCTAAGTACACCAACTTAGGAAGAGCATTTCACGACTTTTCAAATTCCATAGGTTATTGTGAAAGTAAAAATAAATTCTACGAAAGCTTAAGGCAGAATCTCGGCTTTAAAGATCCAGAAAAATATTATTTTACGTGGAGCCCCCCTCAACCGAATGTCACTGGTGAAAAAATAAGCTTTCAGGTACTCCCACTGGGCCTAGCCTGCATATACAACTCGTCAAACACTAAAAATAACGCTGGCTGGAAGGTGGATAGGGACACCTTTACGTTTTATGCCATTTCTGATATTAAAGCTGGGGAAGAGATAAGAACATTTTATGGATATTTTGTAGATGATTCATTCAGAAACTGGAATTCTGATCTGGTTATGTATTTTGGTCTAGATACAGCAGGCTCCTCAGTTCGCCTTTCTAGCCTCAAGTTCCAAAGTGCCGAGATGTTTGAAGCCAAGATGAGGGAGCAGGGATACCACAAGATAATGTCTCTTCTTGAAAAATACAAAGACCTAAAGATAGAAAAGATATCCGCAATAGCCCCGAGTGGGCAGGAGGGTTTGGAAAATGAAAAAGTAGGAGAAATTAAAACCACCAGAGAGATGTATGAAATCCTTCATGGATACAAAACAAGCAACGCAGATAAGATTAAGCTTGTTTTTTCTAATTTCGTTAACGACGAAAGGGACGAGGTCGTTATACAAAGGTGATATATAAAAACCACAATATCGCCTTAGAACTTCCCATTAATACCAGACCAATGGGGAAAGTGTCGTCTCTTATATTAAGAACCATTTACGAGCAAGAAAGAAAAAACCTTAGACACAGCAATATCTTTCTATTCCCAATTGGGCAAGTTGACATGTCTTGCGATGACCAAGATCATCACTTTTCTACCTGGCTTATGCATCAAGTAATTAACGGTAGGGAAAATTACGATAGAGACATCCCTTCTTTTAAAATATGCCCCTTGTCGGAATCTGTCAATTCAGTATCTAAAAATCAAAATGTTTTAAATTTTTATGATCTAGACTCCCCAACCGAGTCTGAGCGCAACGCAACAAGGCTAGGCAGGAGCTTCTTTCCTTCAAAATTCGGCGCAGAAGCCTTTAAGAAGTTAGGGTGCCGGGCTGAATACTTAAAGCTAGCATTTGACTCATTCAACTTTAAACCCTCTGACAATGATAGAAAAAACGAGAGGATTGTGTTTAATATTATTGGAGAATTTCAGAATAAAAGGCACCATAGAAAAACTATTCTAGCGTGGATCAAAAAGTACGGAAACAACCCACGATACCTGCTTCAATGCTTCATTCACAACCCAGCCATTAGCGATGAGAGTAACGAGTCAGTCCGCGAGTCGATACTTAAAGACTCAAAACAATTGACAGTTTTTAACGTCAATTTTTATCCGTTTGTAAATCAAAATAAGCAAATTAATCATATACTCAACAGTTCAGACATAATAATAGGGCTTAGTGGCGGCGAATCTTTCTCTTTTCCAGAATTCAATAGTGTGGCAATCGGCAAGCATGCAATCTTGCTGAAGGCCCACTCTCATCTGGATTGGGCTACCGACGAAATGGTTACGTGGGTTAATCCAAGCGGCAAAACACCTTCTCACGACGGATTCTTTTTCCAAAAAGGGCTACCGTACGACCAAGGCTATATTTACGACTTCAATGAGGAAGAGTTCGTCTCCTCATGCGAAATAGCCATAACAAAGACCGAGGCTGACAGAGTCAACCGTTTTGGCTTAGAACTCCAAAAATCCTTCTCGAAAGAGCTTCTGGTAGATAACATTTTAAGGATGCTCTCCTTAGACCAACATCGCCACATATGACCGAAAACTTATTTACGTCGAGCGACCTAATAGAGACTTGCGTTAACCGAATCTTCAAAAAGAACTGCATTAGACACTTAAGCCTAAAGGACGAATGGAACCCCTACCCCGAGGAGAGCTTTATTCAGATAAGAGGCAAGCAAGTGTCAGGTATCAAAATACACGAAACCCAAAGCGAGCACAGGTTCAAATTCCTGCAAGGAATCCTAAGTCTAGCTATAGAAAGATACGACCTCAACCTTAACTGCGCGATAATATTTAACCTAACTGACGGCATAAACCCCGCAGAATACTACACAAGAATGTGTTTCTCTGCGCCAGTGGAGTCCAATCACATATTGATTCCAGACCCCCATCTTTTCCACCACATAGCCACCGTAAACCAACAGCTTGCCGGGGATTCGCCATTCGAGTCCAAGATTGACAACTTAACTTTTTACGGTTCCGACTCGGGTCTTGTCGACGAGGGTTTGCTAAATCAAAGAGTGCGATTCTGCGCCAAAGCAGTCGGCAGACCAAATCTTGAAGCTAAAGTGACAAGCTTTGTTCACTTTTCTGAAGAGATGCTAAAAAGCCTAGGAGTTAACAAAAAGGAAATAGAGTCCCCTTATAGAGACATCAAGTACCAATTAAAGTCTAAATATATTCTAGACATAGACGGCAATGGATCATCGTGGGACAGAACGCCCTGGGCCATGTCTTCAAATTGCTATCTAACCCACTTGAAATCAGAAAAGAACACCAATGTAAACTGGTACCATCCATTCATAGAGAAGAATGGTATATTGCCAACTATCAGCGAGGAGGACGCCCTAAATTCAAAAGTACTATATGATTCAAAAATAAAGGAAAAGCAAAAATCCTTCGCCTCAATTCTTCTAAAACGAGAAACTCAATTAGAATACTTTTCTAAATGTCTAGTCAGATACAACGAGATTTTTAATAGCTAAGATGAGAACCTTTATCTACCAACATCTAGAGATGGGTGATCATATTATCTGCAACGGTCTCGTTAGGGAGATCTGCCTTAAGAACGCTCAAGACACTCACATCCTAGCAACAAGGAGCATTAACCTAGAGTCAATATCTTTCATGTATAGAGATTTGGAAAATCTAGAAATTGCCAAGATAAACGGCACTCACGAATTACCAAGGGTAATAGAGGAATCGAACTCTGAAAAGTTCTTAAAAATAGGGCATGGACTTATTGAAATCAGTAAGCATTTTGATGAGGGTTTTTACGATCAACACAACGTCTTATTTAAAAAACGATGGGACTCATTTTTTGTTAAAAGAGACGAGGAAAGGGAGGCCTCTTTTTTTGACAATTTCGATATTGACTCCGACTACGCCTTTATTCACGAAGATGCTAACAGAGGGATGGAGGTAACGAAAAACCTAGATGAAAAATTAAGGTTAATAAGAGCCGACAGGTCTTTGACAAATAACATTTTTGACTATCTTAAATTGATAGAAAACGCTAAAGAGATCCATTGCATTCCTAGTTCATTTTTATTCTTGATCGACTCTTTCGACTTTAAAGGACATAAATTTTTGCACAAGTATTCCAGGCCGTATCCACTACACGGGGCTCCATCATTAAGGTTGGGGTGGAATGAAATAAATTAACTAATTATGCCTAATACAACATTAACAAAAAAAACACTATCGAAATATATAACAAAAAACTTTATCGAAACAGGAACAAACGAAGGCAACGGATGCCTAGTTGCCCTAGAGTGCGGCTTTGAAAAGATATACTCAGTTGAAGCTTTGGAGCGCTGGTTTCACCTTTCTAAAGACAGGCTAAAAGACCACAAAAGCATATCCCTATATCTTGGCAAATCAGAGGAGCAGCTAAGTCTGATACTTACTGAGGTGAATGAACAGTCCACCTTCTGGCTTGACGCCCACCTACCAGGAGACTGCCCGATACTAAGAGAAATACAATCCATTGCCAAGAGCGAAATCAAAAACCATATAATTTTAATAGATGACGTTAGACAATTCAACACTCCTGCTCACGAAAATATAACAATCGAAGAAATAAAGCTTGAAATATTAAAAATAAACCCCAACTATCAATTTTCTTTTGATGCTGGGTGTATAGAAAACGACGTCTTAGTTGCTCAAGTTTTATGAAGTTCAAAGCAGCAGTATTGACTAGAATAAACGAACCGCTTGAAGTTTTGGAAGTGGAAAACCTTCCACTAACCCACGGTCAGGTTTTTGTTAAAGTAACCAAGAGCGGCTTATGCGGGGCTCAACTACAAGAGATCAACGGCGAAAAAGGAAATTCAAAATTTCTACCCCATTTACTCGGACACGAAGGGTCCGGTATCGTTGAGAAAATTGGCAGTGGAGTTACTAAAGTAAAGGAAGGAGATAAAGTCGTAATGCACTGGAGAAAAGGTCGAGGATTGGAATCCGATTTTCCAAAATATACCCTTAACGGAAAGGAAATTTCAGGGGGAAAGATAACAACCCTATCTGAATATTCTACGGCTTCAGAAAATAGATTAACCCAAGTTTCAGACAATACACCTGATGATTTTTGCGCTTTGTTAGGGTGCGGGCTATCAACGTCTCTTAGCGTGGTGAATAAGGAAGCCAACGTAAAATTCGGAGAGAAAGTTCTAGTCATAGGCTGCGGAGGCGTGGGTCTTGGGTGCGTCCTATCCGCTAAGATGTCCCACGCTCAGGTAATAGGCTTGGACACCCAAGACTATAAGAGAAAACTCGTTGAAGATTTCGGAGCAACCTTTTTCAATCTAAAAGACCTGGAACAACTGCTCGACGAAAACAAGTCAATAGACTGCGTTATTGATACGTCTGGATATTTAAGTACAATATCGCAATGCTTGCCGAACCTCTCAGAAGACGGAAGAGTAATTCTGGTAGCACAGCCTAAACAGGGAGACTCCTTATCGATAATCAGCCCAATGAAATTTTTTAACACCAAGGGAATAACGATCAAAACAACACAAGCCGGTGGATTTGATCCAGATATCGATATTCCAAAATATACTAGAATGTTTTTAGATGGAAATATCGAAATAGAAAAAATTATCACTAATTATTTTTCATTGACTGAAATTAACCAGGCAATAGAAAAACTAAAGAGCGGAACGTCGGGAAGAATAATGATAAATATATGAACCAAGAAATAAGATATAGAGGCATTTGCACAAATGAAATCCCTATCAACGCGTGGCCAGAAGACTGCGTTAACGTAAAAGATAAAACAGTGCTAGACTTAGGCTGTGGATTCTTTGGCGAAACGCAATCTTTCAAAGCAGGCAAAGGACCAAGACAGACCCACTTGAACTGGTACGCAGTAATTTGGGAAGAAATGATTTCAACATCCGAACACTGGCTCAACCTTGGAGCCAAAAAAGTTGTCGGCGTTGACATGAATAGAGACGACGTTAACCACTTAAATAAAACCCTAGGTGGAGAAAGAGCTTTGTTTTTAAACCAAGAGCTGGGGAGCTCTGAAGACATCTTAAAACTAATAAAAGAATTCAATATTGACGTCCTCAAGGCTGATATAGAAGGCCGCGAAGATCTTATCTTCCTAATGAAAGACGAAGATTTCAAGCTTATTAAGGAGTATTACGTAGAGTGCCATAGCCCGCATCTAGTTGACATGATGCTTCGAAAGTTAAATTCTTGCAATTACGAAATAAGGAACACCCTAAGAGTCAACTCAGACGACGGCCCGTATGTTATTTTTGCTTATAAAAAAGACACATCATGCTAAACAGCCGATCAAAAGAAGTAAGGATGAAAGCTTTCAAGCTTTCTCAGTCAGTCGGAGCAAATCACTATGGGGGGACCTTCTCCTCTATAGAAATGCTGCTAGCTCTTTACGACCACGTATTGACAAGCGATGACAAATTTATCCTAAGTAAAGGCCACGCCTGCTGGGGCCTCTACGTTTTACTAATTGAAAAAGGTTTAAACCCAAAGCTTGAAAAACACCCCAAGCTAGACACTCTTAACGGAATCGAGTTCACAACTGGAAGCGAGGGTCACGGATTGCCAGCCGGAATGGGGATGGCTTTTGCAAAAAAAAAGCTAAAAAAGCCAGGAAAGATATACGTTATGATTGGGGATGGAGAAGCTCAAGAGGGGACCACTTGGGAAAGCTTGCTGATTGCTTCGTTTCATAAATTAGATAATTTAATTGTCATAATGGACAAGAATGGAATTCAAAATAACGGATTTGTAGACCAGATCCTTCCTATTCACGCTGTAAAAGGCGCAGCCGCTTCTTGTGGATGGAACGTGTTTGAGGTCGACGGACACGACACCGAAGAAATAACAAAGACCTTTCTCAAGTGCGAGAGCAACGACCGACCCACCTTCATCATTGCGAACACGGTAAAAGGGAAAGGAGTTTCGTTTATGGAAAACCAACCGGGCTGGCATTCGAAATTCCCAACTAGCGCAGAACAAGAAGCTATAATAAATGAGCTACTGTAAAATATGAGAAAAGCTTTTGGAAAAACGATAGTTAAACTGGCTGAAAAAGACCCGAATCTATTCCTACTCAACGGAGACGTCGAACAGGAAATGAGCGAGTTTAGGCAAAAGTTCCCAGAAAGAATATACAACATGGGGATTTGCGAGCAAAGCATTATTAGCATGGCGGCTGGCATGTGCCTAGAGGGAATCAGGCCAGTGGTGTATTCAATAACTCCCTTTCTGCTAGAAAGGCCCTTCGAGCAAATCAAAATAGACATTGACGAGCAAAATCTACCCGTCATCCTAATAGGGTTTGCCGACTACCCAACTCACGGTCCAACCCACAGACTCCTCGACGAAAGAATAGTTGATCTGTTTAAAAATATCCAAAGCTACTTTCCTAGAAACGCTCAAGAAGCGGAAAGATACATGATAGAAGCTTATGTATCTAAAGGACCCAGTATTATTTGTTTAAAAAACGAAAACAATCATCACATTCTCTAAAAAGCTCCAGTTTTCTGAAAAGGTAGGTTTATGAGCAATAAAAACATTCTAGTCATAGGCGAAAGTTGCAGGGATATTTTCGTTTACTGCGAGACAAAAAGACTATGCCCCGACATCCCCGTTCCAGTTTTAAACATCGTCAGGCAAAGCGAAAACCCAGGAATGGCTAAAAATGTTCACAGAAACATAGAAAGCAAAGTTTCTGGATGCGGCATCGTGACAAACGAAGACTGGCGCAGCATAACTAAAACAAGATATGTTCACGATACGTCAAACCATACGTTCTTTAGGGTAGACTCCCCGCACGAAATTGACAGGATCAATCTTGAAGATATAGACCTAAACTACAAAATGATTATCGTTTCTGATTACAATAAAGGTTTTTTAAAAGAAGAGGATATAGAGCTGATTTGCAAAAAGAACAAGAACGTCTTTCTAGATACCAAGAAGATACTAGGTTCGTGGGCCGATAGAGCTAAGTACATAAAAATAAATAATACGGAATACACTAATTCAAAACCTTATCTGACAACGGAGCTGGAGAACAAAATCATACACACCACGGGAGGCGATGGTTGCGTGTTTCAGTCAAAACGATTCCCAGTTAAAAAAGTAGAAGTAAAAGACTCCTCAGGAGCAGGAGACAGCTTCATAGCCGGGCTAGCTATGAATTACCTAAAAACAAAAGACATCTCAAAGGCTATTAAATTTGCCAATCTATGCGCTTCAGAAGTCGTTAAGCATAGAGGCGTCTCTACGATATGAAATTAAATAAGATACTAAACGGTATCAACTTTAGAGAAGCCGCTGACATAGCAATCCTCAGGGAGTGGCCCAGAAGCCTACAAGAGCAGCCGTTTGAGGCTCTCCAAGCTAAAAGAGAATATTTTGATGGGGCTATAATTTTTTGCGACTCCTACTATCTATTTAAGCTTTTTGAAGAGATAAAAGATCACGAGAATAAATACATTCTGATATCTCACTTAAGAGATCTCGCTGTCACCAAGTCTATTTTTGAGCTCAAACCTAAGTGCATCAAAAAATGGTTCGCGCAAAACGCAGACCACCAACATCCAGATATAATCCCAATACCAATCGGGATAGAAAACCACGTCGGAACCTGGAAAGGTACGCTAATAGACCTGGCCTTCTGGGAAAACTATAGCCTAGACGACACATACGCTAAGGAAAATCCTCTATACATAAACTTTGGAGGAGCTGGGTCAGAATACTTAAGTCACCATTCGAGGGAGTCATGGCTTAGTTGCCTATCGAACCAAGGCTTTCCAGTCACAGATAGACTACCTTCGGTAGATAACTTAAATGAAGTAAAAAGACATTACGCATGCGCCTCTCCAAGGGGTAACGGAATAGATTGTCACAGGACTTGGGAAGCCCTCTACTTTAACTGTGTTCCAATTGTCCCCAAGCACCCAATGTACGACTCTTTCGACGCTCCAATTTTTCAAGTCGAAGACGAAAGGCTAATTGATAAGGAATTCATTAGTCTTTTAGTTAGTAAATACAATAATGGAGAGATACAATTCAACAAGAAAATACTAAACATGGATTACTGGGTAAGTAAGATTTTAAAAGAGAGAGAAAAATTATGAACATTATACAAATAGGATGCAATGACTGCACGGACGAAGCATTTAAATTTATTACCGAAAACGAAAAGATCATAAATAAATTCATGGTCATGGACGCCCTTCCCAAGTGCGTAGACTCAGCCAAGAAAGCCTACCTCTTTCTTGGGGATAAATTAACAGCCCTGCATTGCGCTGTAGGAACAGAAAATAAGATAACTGATTTCTATTTCCCATCAACAGACGAAATGTGCGGGCACTCATCTCTTTCCAAGGAGCATCTGTACCGCCACGAGCACCCCGCTTTAAAAAGTTTGACGGTACCCGTCCTTGATGTCAATGACATATTTAGATCCTTCAATGATAAGGTCGACTGGCTCTTCATCGACACGGAAGGCTTTGACGCGCCGATACTTCTACATTTGGATTTTGAAAAATACATGCCCAAGAATATCCATTACGAATTTGCCCATACAGACGGGCCATTTATCACCGGAGAAAATCATAGGAATTTAATTAAAAAGTTTGAAAAATTTGGCTACCAATTACAGCAAACAAGCGCTCAAAATATTGTAGCGAAAAAAACTTTATGAGGAAAAAAATAATAATCACCGGCGTCACCGGACAAGACGGATCCTACATGGCGGACTTTATTCTTAATAATACTGACCTTGATGTTTTTGGAATGGTAAGAAGAGCCTCCAAACCGGACTACTCAAATCTAAAAAACGCCCTAAAAAGCAGTAGGTTCAAGCTTGTTACTGGAGATTTGTCAGATTCACAATCTATAGAAAATTTAGTTAGAGAAATCAATCCTGACTACTTCATCAACTTAGCAGCTCAGTCGTTTGTCGGGGCCAGTTGGCAAATTCCAGAGCAGACATTCGACGTCACGGCTGTTGGCGTGCTTAGATGCCTAGAAGCTATTAGAAAATTCTCTCCAAAATGTAGGTTTTATTCTGCTGGGTCAAGCGAAGAAATGGGCGACGTCATTTACTCTCCCCAAGACCTAAACCACCCCATAAGGCCAAGAAGTCCGTACGGAGCTGCAAAGGCGGCGGCTAGGCACCTAACAAAAGTCTACAAAGAGTCGTACGACCTCTACGCGGTCCATTCAATTCTTTACAATCACGAATCAGAAAGAAGAGGCGAAGAGTTCGTGACCAGAAAAATAAGCAAAGGAGTAGCCAGAATTCTTACGTCAATAAAAAGAGACAGAGCTTTCAAGCCTATTGAGTTAGGTAACGTAGACGCAAAAAGAGACTGGTCTCATGCAAAAGACTTTGTTCGCGGAATTTGGATAATGATGAATCAGGAAAAGGCAAAAGAATATCTCCTGTCATCAAACGAAACCCACTCAATAAAAGAGTTCGTTGAGAAGGCTTTCTTATGCGCTGGCATCTCAGGGTTATGGCACGGAGAAAGAGAAGGTGAAGAATTCTCGATTTCTCAGTCTTACGGAAACACAGTCAACCCGTCCTCTTCCGTCTTAGTTAAAATAAACCCAGAGTTCTATCGACCAGCGGAAGTAGCCCTACTTCATGGAGACAGTTCTCTCGCTAGAAAAGAATTAGGGTGGCAACCTGAGATTTCATTTGACAAACTCGTTGAGCTTATGGTACTATCAGATATAGATGAAGCTCAAAAAAACGAAGAATAAGAATATCGAGTTGGTTAAAAAGTTCGTAAACTACTCGGAACTCAAAAGAGCGGATTGGCCCAGAGAGATTAAGCTCGCCAAAACCCTCCTTGAGAATTCTGGAGACTTTTTCGTTAAAGCCTACCTAAACTTTAAACTCAACTCCCTAGCTTGGTTCCTTACGGAGGATGGTAAAAAATACGTCTTCGAAGAGAAACTAAGGCTTTCATTAAATTTCAAGCCAACTGAAACGGTCATACTTAGCGATAAAAAAGTAGGCGAAAGCCTAAGCCTTCCAAAAAAACCCAGAAACCTTAAAGAATTCTTAAATTATGGCAAAAGCAAAGACTGAAGAGTCTGTAGTCACTCCATTCGATCAAATCCAAGAGTATCTCAAGCAGAATAAAGATGACCACTACGCCTTTGAAGAGAACCCCGATTACGTTGTTTCTAGCGGAAGCCTGATTCTTGACATAGAAATGGGTGGCGGAATTCGCCCCGGAATTGTCCGACTGTCGGGTCTTACTGAAGGAGGGAAGACTAGCTGCGCGTTATCATTTGCTAAGAACTTTCAAGAAACCGTCAAGAACTCCTTTGTTCTCTTTATTAAAGCCGAGGGTCGCCTGTCTAAAGATATAGTCGAACGCTCGGGAGTTAGTACGGCTGAAGACAAGTGGGCAGTTTATCCTTGCAATATTTACGAGTCCGTCAATACAATGATCAAGACCCTAGTAAAGAACAACCCGAACAACACCCGTTACCTATTTGTAATTGACAGCATGGACGCTCTTGTCCCCAGAGGCGACATAGATAGACCTTTTGAAGAAGCCAATAAAGTCGCTGGCGGTTCCTTGCTTTCTTCTGATTTCTTAAGAAAAATGGCCCTAGCCCTTTCGACTAGAGGGCACATTTGCATAATGATTAGTCAGGTAAGAAGCACTGTTTCTATCAATCCTTACGCAAAGACCGATCCTAAAGTCACCAATGCCTCCGGCGGAAATGCTCTCCTACATTACTCGGATTGGATTCTCGAATTCCAGCAGAGACACAAAGCCGACCTGCTTACCAACAAAGTGAACGGTAAAGATGAAATAGTAGGTCACACTTGCAAGATCGTCTTCAAAAAAACTCCAAACGAAAAGACCAACAAAGAAGTCCGATACCCTATTAAGTATGGAAGAAAAAATGGACAAAGCGTGTGGGTTGAACAGGAAATTACCGACGTCTTATTAATGTTTGAGCTTATTGTCGCCAAGGGTGCTTGGATAACTGTTTCGGAAGAGCTTATTTCTGAGCTTAAAAAGGCAGGTATGGAAATGGACAAGCAGCATCAAGGTATGGACAACTTCAGAACTTACCTTGAGTCGAAGCCTGAAATAACTCAATATCTGTTTGATAAATTTAAAAAAGCTTTAAAGAAGTGAGGCTTTATGACATAAACGGTCGCCTTAAGAAAAAGGTCGTGTCTCAATACTTAATAGATTGGGATGGTAAATCCAGGTCTAAAATACAATTTAATACTAAGCGGTTCTTAAAGCCCTACTGGTTGGCAAGCATAGTATACGAGGAGTTTCCAGTCTTCGGATCGTTGATGAAGGTGGACCTTTTAAACGTCTCTAGAAAAATAGCCGTAGAAGTAAATGGCAAACAGCACGATAAATTTAATAAGTTCTTTCATGCTAATTCTAGAGTTAAGTTTTTGGAATCAATTAAAAGAGACATGGTCAAGAGAGTGTGGCTTGAGAAGAATGGGTTCCTCGTCATAGAGATAGAAGAAGACGAAGTTAAAGATTTAAACGAAGAGTTTTTTATTAAAAAGTTCAATATAATTCTTTAAAAGTGTAAATTATGGCAATGGCAAAGCAAAAAAAATTTAAATTCCCTCCAGAAATACTGGAAAAAATAAACGAATGCTCCTATGGAGGTTTTCTTTTATTTAATTTTGATGAAGACGGAGATGTTCAGACCTTTGGGAGCTTTGATGACAAACTTGCCTTGTCAGCTATGGAAAAATATCTTATGACGTGGGCTAAAACGCTAGAAGCTTACGAGATAGATGAGCTTTTTATAAATATGAAGAAAGCCTCAAGAAGAAAGGGCAAGCCCCCAGCTGAGGAGGAGTAGTTTTTTCTTGCTAAAAAGCAAAGACAGGTTAAAATAAGACATGACAGAATTATTTTCTCTCCGCCTTGAGAAGCATGTCTTAGGCGGTTTGATTAAACATCCCAATGTATTTGCAGATGTAGAACGGTTCATTTCTGAGAAGGATTTTTACAACAACGTTCACTCCACCCTCTTCCTGTGCCTGCGCGAGAAGCTAAATAAAAACGAAAGCGTTGACAAAGTAATCCTTGCCGAGAAGATCAAGTCGCTTGGGGTTACCTTTAAGGATGACATTAATATCTATGATTACATTGATAGTATTTCTTTTACTCAGATCACTAAAGAGGCGGTTATTGAAGCAGCCCAGCAGCTAGTCTCATTCAGAATTAGGAGAGACTTAGTTCTTACGGCGGAAAAAATTAAAGCTGTAATTAATGATACGGGAGAATTGCCAATTCAAGAAGTCCTATCCAGCGTGGACAAGGTGTTTGGAGAGAAGATAAATTCGTATTCAGTTCACGAAGAGCCCCAAAATCTTTTTGAACAGCTAGATGTGCTTATCGAGGAAAGGGGAGAAAACCCTAACGAAGACCAAGGCTTCCTTACTCCTTACTCAGAATTCAACAGGCTCTACGGCGGCTTGCGACCTAAAAATCTTTACGCTATCGCCTCCAGACCCGGTGAGGGAAAAACGACTTGGCTAAACGACCTAGCTATGAAAACGGCAGCGAAGAACGGCTTAAAAGCGTTAATCCTCGATACCGAAATGAGTAGAGAAGAAATGCAGTTCCGCATGGCCTCCTCAATCTCAGGCGTGCCCCTTCACTTCTTGGAGACTGGCAAATGGAGAAAGGTTGAGGCTTACGTAAAGAAAGTTAGGGATTCATACGCGAGCATGAAGAAGATGCAGTACGACCATTTGCATGTAGGCAATAAAAACATTGATGAAATATGCTCTCTAACAAGACGCTGGCACCTCGCCAACGTCGGACGAGGCAATCCCTGCATTATAGTTTACGACTACATCAAGCTGACCGGAGAGAGGATTGGTCAGAACTGGGCAGAGCATCAGGCTATCGGAGATAAAGTCGATAAGATTAAAAAGCTTGCCGAAGAACTTAACTCCCCGATCATAACGGCGATTCAACTTAACAGAACTGGAGAAAACTTCAATAGAAAAGCAGCAAACGTAACTGACGACTCCTCCGCTATTTCGATCACCGATAGGCTTTTGTGGTTCACTTCTTTCATGGCTATTTTTAGAAGAA
>Ga0208942_1000448_pt1 | contig 16631 bp, 16 predicted proteins | sample GreLakmeSU08MSRF_FD_187704 | JGI IMG/M metagenome (GOLD analysis project Ga0208942, IMG submission 187704) | Freshwater lentic microbial communities from great Laurentian Lakes, MI, USA - Great Lakes metaG SU08MSRF (SPAdes) | ecosystem: Environmental > Aquatic > Freshwater > Lake | place: Great... | reverse complement strand
TTTAGCGCAGGCCAAGCCACCAAAACCAGCGCCAATAACAACTGCATGTTTTTTAGTTGTTCGCTCGCCGAACTCAATAAGCATGAGATTAATCTAGGACTTTTGGCATACCTAAGGTGAGTTGAACGATTTGCAGAATCAAGAACGGTGTTTGGCTTCTTTAAGCGCATCAAGCACCATTACTTTTGCCAGGTGTCGCCGATAGTCGGCAGAAGCCCGAAGATCAGAACTCGGTGAAGTGCCTTCGTCTGCAAAATTTGCTGCCTGTTCAAAATCGGCGCCAGAGGCGATCGCTTCTTCACTTTTCGCGGCACGAAGCGGAATTTCTCCCATCGCGCCAAGAATAATGTTTGATTCGCTAACTGCAACTGAAACAACCGCCCAGTCTTGCGAACGAATAGTAAATTTTTGATAACTCCAGTTTGATGTTGGTGCAAATGGAATATGGATTTCCGTCAGCACATCATCTTGATTCAGCGCTGTTGTCCAGAATCCTAGAAAAAAGTCAACAGCGCCAATAGTCCGAACACCATTTGGACCTGTGGCAACGAACGATGCGTTGGCCGCAAACAAGGCGACCGAGAGGTCAGAGGCGGCGTCACCGTGCGCGACAGATCCGCCGATTGTGCCACGGTGTCGTACCTGAGGATCACCAACAAGTTTTGCTGCCGCTGCAATTATTGGCGCATATTTTTTAATCAAAGGTGAATTTTCAATTTGCTCGTGCGTCGTCAATGCGCCAACAATTAGCTTGTCTTTTTCTTCGCGAATGCCACGAAGATTACTGATTCGCGCAATATCGATGAGCACAGCAGGCGTCGCGAGTCGCAGTTTCATTAGTGGGATCAGCGAGTGACCACCAGCAAGAAGTTTTGAATCATCCCCATAATGGTTAAGAGCGTCGCTCGCTTCTTTAACTGTCGTCACTGGGATGTGAGTAAATTGTGCGGGGATCATTTGCCCCCACCGTTTTCTGCAGCCCATCGCACCGAATTGACGATCATTTCGTAACCCGTGCAACGACAGATATTTCCTTCGAGGGCATGTCTGATTTCGTCCTCGCTTGGCGTTGTATTCTCACGCAGTAGTGCAGTTGAAGCCATAACCATTCCGGGGGTGCAATAGCCACACTGCAGACCGTGTTGTTGTCTGAAACCTTCTTGAACCGGGCTGAGTCCGTTGAAGTCTCCCGATAACCCTTCAATTGTCGTGACTTCTTCGCCTTGAACTTGAACCGCAAGCACGGTGCAACTTTTGATTGCACTGCCATTGAGCAACACAGTGCACGCACCACAGTTAGATGTATCGCAACCGATGTGCGCTCCGGTGAGGCGGGCATTTTCGCGGATGTAGTGGATCAATAGTGTGCGATCTTCAACATCGTGCTGATGATCAGTTCCATTAATTTTGATGCGAACACTTGTCATCTTTATTTTCTCCCATTCATTGCATTCCATACTTTTTCGGGTGTTACGGGCATATCGATATGTTCAACGCCAAATGAAGATAATGCGTTGACGACGGCGTTGACTACGGCAGGTGGACTTCCGACTGCTCCCGATTCGCCGATACCTTTTGCACCGAGCGGATTATTTGGACACAGGGTTGTGATTCGACCAGCGATGTAATTTGGTAGATCTGGAGCAGACGGAATTAAATAGTCGATCAAGTTTGCCGTGATTGGCTGACCTGTTGATGGGTCATAACGAACTTGCTCATAGAGTGCCTGGGCGATACCTTGGGCGACTCCACCGTGCACTTGACCTTCTGCCATGAGCGGATTAATTACTGTGCCACAATCATCGACAACGACCATTTTTTGAATCTTGACCTTGCCAGTTTTTCGATTGACTTCAACGACGCACGCATATGCGCCGGATGGATACGAGAAGTTTGGGCTTTCATGAAACAATCGCTCTTCGAGGGTGCCTGCTTGCAACTCTGGAGGAAGTCGAAGTGGTTGAAAACTTGTTAAGCCAACATCAGACCAACTGACTTTCTTGCCAGGTGTACCGCGCACATTAAACGCATTGTCTTTGACTTCAATGTCTTGTTCTGCAGCTTCAAGAAGATGCGCTGCAATTTTTTTCGCTCTGACCATTAGCCGCTCACTTGCAACTTTTACTGCTGAACCAACGGTCGGAACGCCACGACTTCCCATTGTTCCGATTCCTTGGATCACTGTTGCTGTGTCACCATGAATCACACTTATCCGCTCAAATGGAATTCCCAATTCGTCGGAAGCGATTTGAGCAACAAATGTTTCGTGGCCTTGTCCGTGTGGGGAGGAACCAATGAAAATTGTTGCTGAACCATCGGGGGCAATCCGAATTTGTGCAGACTCCCAAGATGCAAGATGCCCGAATCCTTCCAGAGAACCATTGGGTCCAAAGCCGGCAATTTCAAGCCAGCAAGAAAAGCCAATTCCGATAAGCGGAGCATTTTTGTCGGCAAGATTTTTTGCCTGCTGTGCTTTGGCAGCGTCATAGTCAAGCAACCGCAAACATTCATCAAGCGCCTGGGGGAAATCGCCGGAGTCGTAGACAACTGCTTCATTGTGAGTCTCGTATGGAAAGTCTTTTGGCTGGATGAAGTTAATTTGTCGAACTTTTACCGGGTCTAAGTTTGTTTTAAGTGCGACGAGATCAATGATTCGCTCAATCGAGAAAGTTGCCTCAGGTCGACCTGCCCCGCGATACGCGGCAACTGGAGTTGTATTAGTTACAACTGTTCGAAACCCCGTTGAAACGTGTGGAATTTTGTAGCAACCTGCAGCCATCCAACCGGTCAGGGTGGCTAGTCCAAGACCAGTTGGGTCTCCATACGCACCGAGATTCTGACTAATTACCATCCGCAACGCATTGATCTTTCCATTTTTCTCGAAGCCAACTTCAATTTCGTGAACCTGGTCGCGACCGTGACTCATCTGCACCATTGCCTCTGAGCGAGTCTGCATAAATTTCACAGGTCGGCGGAGCCATTTAGATAAAAGTGGTGCAACAAAAAACTCTGGATACCAAACTATTTTTGCACCGAATCCACCGCCAACATCTGGGGCAATCACGCGGCACAAATTCTGTGGCGTATCAAGCCACGATGCGAGTTTGTTTCGCAGATGGTGTGGGGCTTGAGTTGTGGCCCAGATTGTTAAACCTTCTGGCGTCCAATCGGCGAGACAACCGACTGTCTCAATCGGCACTACAGCACACCGCTGATTGACGATGCGCAGGCTTGCGCGATCGTGTGATTTTGTGAAGTGTTTTTCAAGGTCATCAAGCATCGGAACTTTGGTCAGCACATTCGACTTGCGAGTTTCAAACAACATCGGGGCATCAGGTGAAGTGGCTTGCTCGACCGTTGTAACAGCATCAAGACTTTCGTATTCGACAATTACTGTTGGTACGGCATCGGCAGCCTGGTATCGATTTTCTGCGACGACGATTGCAACTGGTTCACCAGCCCAGCGCACGCGATCATGAGCAAGCACAGGTCGCTCAAAATCTGGCATGCCTCCGGGCAAATTTGGAAACGAAATGAAGTCGGCAGCGGTCCAAACGCCGAGCACCCCGGGCATCTTGAGAGTTTCACTGACATCGATTGAAATGATTTTGGCGTGTGCTTGATCGGACATCACGAACTGGGCAAACGTCGCGTTAGGTGGAGAGAAGTCGTCAACAAATTTGCCGCGACCGGTAAGCAGACTGGGGTCTTCTTTTCTGAGAACTTTTGCGCCAACAAGACTCATGGACGGTCTCCTTTAGTGAGTAGGTGATTAAAAATCATGGCTTGTGATGGTGGGCTTCTGAATCGGATGGATCATGCCACCATTGATCTGTTTCATCTGGAGCATCATCTTTGTTGACGATTTTACGTGAACCCCAACCCAATAATCTTCCGAGCAAATATTCTGGACCACTTTCTTCACGGCGCCACCATCGACGCTGACCGCCGTGCACTCGTTTCTGAAATGTTGACAATCCAACAGAAATGATAAGCGCACAACCGAAAAATAAACTTTCAACCCAAACTGAACCTACTCCCGCGAGTTGCAATCCTTTGACACCACTTTGCAGAGCGATCACACTGAGTACGGTTCCAAAAACATTAAAGCGTCGCTTGAATTGTGTTGCTCCAAGGAAGGCAGCAGAGAAAGATGGAAGCAAGTACGGCGCACCTGATTGGGCCTGAATCGAACCAAACTGTGACGAAAGCAATACTCCAGCGATTGAACTAAATACCGCCGAGGTAATCATTGCCCCGGAGATGAACCTGTCGGTATGAATGCCAGCGAGCCGTGCAGCATCTCTGCCCCCACCTGTGGCAAAAAAGTATCGACCAAGTGGAGTGTGCTCAAACATAAACCACAAACAAATTGCGAGAAACATCGCGATGACGACCGTGCGCGTCAGACCAAATGCGAATTGATCGGTGATCGACTTAAATGAGTCAGGAAGTCCAAGAATCGAGCGGTTGCCTGAACGCCAGACACTGTAAGCAGTGAGCACTGAACTTACGCCAAGGGTGGCAATGAACGAATCTATTTTTACTCGCACGATTAAAAATGCATTTAGTGTCCCGATCAAAATACCAAGTGTGAGTGCCGCCAAAATTGCCGGGATAACAGACCACTGACGGTCGACGAGAAGCCACGAGACAGTGACGGCTGAAGCCGAGACGGTGGCTGCAATTGAGAGGTCAAAAACTCCGGCCGAGAGCGGCACAAGTAGCCCGAGTGCAACAACAATAAGAATTGACTGCTGATTGATTACTGAGCGGTGCGTTAGCCAAGTTAGCCACGTACTTGGCACCCAAATTGAAAACAGTAACCATGCAACCAAATACAGATAAATAACACCAATGTTGCGTGGATGAAGCTTTTTTAATTTAAACGGTGAACGCCGAGTATCGAAGCGGCTATCGATTTTGTCCAGCCGGTCGGTACGTTCGTATTTCACGCGCCATTTTCGGGTGACCTTATTTTTCTTCAGAACAAGACGAGCCTTCACTTCGCCCGTCTTTTCGTTTATCTTCATAAATTCTCCCGAGAACTTGATGTAGGCGACTTGTCTCGAATTACTTGTGTCGAAATTCGGCGAGGTGCGATGCGCGATCCAACTCTATTTGATGTGGCACCAAGAGTTTCAGTCACGATGCGAGATGCGGTGATTTCGTCTCCAAATAGTTCACAAGCAACAACTCCACTGCGCATAATCAAGACTCTGTCGCACAGACGAACCAATTCATCCGTGTCCGAAGAAGCAACAATAACTGTGCCACCGAGTTGAGCGAACTTTTCGACTCGCTCATAGACGGCCGACTTTGAACCGATGTCAACACCTTGAGTTGGTTCATCAAGGATCAAAACTTGTGGATCAGTCCGCAACCAACGAGCAAGAACTGCTTTTTGTTGGTTTCCCCCCGAGAATTTCTCCATTTTGCGACGAAGCATTGGCGGGTCGATTTTCATTTCGGTAACCCAGTTCGAAACATCAGATTTAAGAAGTTTGTAGTTGAGCGTCAACCCTTTGCGAAACGGAGAGAGTCGTGGCAGGGCAATGTGATCTTCGAGGCGTTCAGACAAAATCAAGCCGATTCGTTTTCGATCAGCAGGAACGAGCGCCATTTTGGCTTTAATTGATTGATGTGGGTGGGCGAAAACCTTCTTTTTATTGACAAGGACTTTGCCCATGAATCGTGGGGACACACCGAACAAACAATTAGCAACTTCTTCTCGTCCAGAGCCAATCAGCCCAGCGATACCGACAATTTCGCGTTGGTGTGATTTTAAATTCACGCCGCGCAGGGTGAACCCATATAGGTTTTCTGCTTCGAGAACAACAGCACCATGTTCTGCTTTATTGGTGGGTCGTTCAAGCGAAAGTTCGCGCCCCACCATTAGCTGTACGAGATCCATTGAATTTAGTTGTTTGACGTCTTGGCTTGATGCAACTACTTTTCCGTCACGCAGAACGGTTACCTTGTTTGCGAGGTTGAGAACTTCATCCAAAATATGACTGACAAAAACTACGCCAACTCCAAGACTTGCAACTCTGCGTACTTCACGAAATAATGCGTCAACTTCTCCGTGATTGAGAGCCGCGGTTGGCTCGTCAAGAATCAAAATTCCAGGTTGATCAAAGTTCCAATCTTGTAGTGCACGAACGATTGCGATGGCAGCCCGTTCACCCGAGGTGACATTCATAAGCGGGCTTCGAACATCAGGTGCTAAACCAAATCGCAGCAGCAGTTCTTGGCAACGGCGGGCTTCTGCGCGCCATTTTATGCGACCACCAAAACCTGTTTCGTATCCGCGACCAAGGCCGAGGTTTTCGATTGCGGAAAGCGTATTTACGAGACCAAGATCTTGGTGGACAATTCTGATTTGTGTGCGATCTTGGGGCGAAAGTTGCCAGAGATCAACTTTTTGATTATTGAAAAAAACATTTGCGCCGTGGTCAGCCTTGATGTATCCGGCAATCAATTTTATCAGTGTTGATTTCCCTGAGCCGTTTTGACCGATCAGTGCGTGAATCTCGCCAGGTCGAATTTGAAAGTGAGCATTGTCAAGGGCAACTTGGCTGGGGTATGTTTTCGATATTGAGCGGATATCGAGGATTGAATCAGGCTCATTCATGACATAAAAATCGTTCATACGTCAGAGGGGTAACTGCTGAACAAATTTGTTCAACAGTTACCCCAAATTTTGACGAATTAGTTTCTAATTACTTCTTTCCCCAACGAGTAAGGAACTGATCTTGGAATCCTTCGATTCCTGGCCATGCCTTAGTTGGGTCTTTGATTGTGTCGGCTTGCAAGATTTGCAATGGCAAACCGTTCAACCCGATGTCTGGGCGACCTTCGACTGTCTCTGTTGCTGGTGCACTTGAAATGCTTCCACCTGACAACAAACTCACAGCCATATCAACTGCGCGCCATCCAAGGAGTTCAGAAGCGAGTGCAACTTCACCCAATTGATGACGACCCTTAGCGATGAAGTCGAAGTTCATTGGTCCACCGGCCTGTGAAACTGCTTTGGCCTGATCGATCAATCCAGCTGCATCAAGTGCGTCTGGGACTCCGTACATCATTCCGCCGAAGGCGTAAACAATGAAGTCAAGTTCCTTGTCAGCCTGCAATGCAGAGACAATTTGACCTGGCAAGTTCACACCAAGATCTGCAATCGCAACTTCTTGAGTCTCGAGTTTGCATTCTGGGCAGATCTTTGCGAGTTCATCAGTGAAACCCTGTTGAACAAGTGAAAGAACTGGGAACACTGGTAAACCGACGAATCGGATGTTCTTGTTCTTGCTGTTGGCAACTGCATAGTCAGCCATTAATACTCCATAGAAGTAGTAATCGTCAGCAGAAAGAATGTTTACTTTGACGACGTCACCTGGCTCGTAAGCCTCAGGTAGCGACCAAGCAATAACTGGAATGTCCATTGACGCAAGTGTCTCAAGTTGAGAAATAATCCAGTCACGTGGGTCTCCACTCCAAAACACGACATCTGGTTTTGCGGCAATAGCGGCATCAAAAGCTGCGACAACACTCTCTGGAGTGTCTTGGTGTGCAACTGTCTTAAAGTTCCATCCAAGCGCCTTTACTGCTGCTTCTACTCCAACTCTGATTTCTGCACAAACACCTACACCGCACTCTAGGTAGAACACGGTCTTACCCGCTGGCACTGATGATGGAGCATCACCAACATTGAGTGTTGAGTTTGTCTGCAAGTATTTTGCAACACGAGCAGCTGCTACATCTGTTGCTGACTCTCCGACTGCAACTGTGTCGGCGCTAGCAGCAACTGTGTCGGCGCTAGCAGCAACTGTTGTATCAGTTGACTCTGAGCTTCCACCACACGCTGTGAGCGCGAGTAAGCAAGTTGCAGCCAACGCGATACCGCGTCGCAACTTAATTGAATTTGACATTTATTATCCCCCTTGATTGTTTTGATTTAGTATGCAATTGAAGTTTATACAGTCAATTTGGCGACTAACTACTAGATAATTAGCTAGATATCTAGTTATGAGGCCGCAATCAACTTATTTAGGTTGTCAACGAACTGGGCCAGAATTTTGTCGCTGACATCAGCAAGCGCACCTCGCCCAAACTGAGCCAACTTTCCTGAGATCGCAAGATCGGTGTGAACCGAACATTTTGAAGAAGTCTCGGTCACTGCCTCAAGTTGAGCAGTGATTGTTGCTGAAGTGTTTCCTTTGCCAGACTTGTCGCGGCCTTCACCTTTGAGCACAGCGCGATGCTCAACTTCGTTGCGCTCAAGAAACTCGGCGCGGCCCTCAAATTGAGCAAGGATTGGTCCAACTTTCACTTTGACATTGCCATAATAAGTGTCGCCCTCAACTTCGGTCAGTTGTGCACCTGGAAGGCACGGTGCGATCAACTCTAAATCAGTAAGAATTGTCCAGGCGTTAGCGATTGGAACATTGACAATAAATTCATGATTAAGGTCCATATGACAAGTCTCCAGAATTTTTGTCTAGTTTAGGTTTAGTTTAGGAGGTGCAGTGATCACAAAAAATAATCTAATACTCTCTGGTGGCTGGTCGCATAATTTTGCGGCGAGTGTCCCTGATGTGGTTGAAACGTTAAACGCAGTGGGTTTTGTTTCGGATGTGGCATTTGATATCTCTGAATCAATTGAATTACTTGAATCAAAAAGTTATGAGTTAATAACTGTCTTGGCATGTTGGTTTCAAATGCGAGATCCTCGATACTCGCAGCAGAATCGTGAAATCTGGGCGCGCACTACTACACAACAGTGGCGAGAAGCAATGTTGCGTCAGAGAGATAACGGAGTTGGCTTGATGGCAATGCACACGGCAACTCTTTGTTTTGACGATTGGAGTGAGTGGCCAAAATGGATTGGTGGTTCATGGGATTGGAAGAAGTCTTCGCACCCACCGCTTGGTGAGTTAGATATTGCACCGTGCTCCGATCATGTGATCGTCGCGGGAGTAGAGCCTTTTGTGATTCGAGATGAAATGTATTCGAATCTTTTACGAGATGATTCCTCGCAAGTAATTTTGCAATCGAATGATGGCAACTCGACACAGCCGACTTTGTGGGTCAGTGAAAGTAAAAAAGGTCGTGTGGTGTACAACGCCTTGGGTCACGATCTTGTATCTGTCTCACATTCAACTCATCGACAACTGATTAAGCGAAGTGCGTTGTGGGCTTGTCACACTTCTGATTTTGATATCCAAGCTGTAACTTTGTAGTAGTAATCTGATCGTATGAACTATCGCGTTGAAGTCAAAAAAGAATTGTGCATAAGTTCCGCCAAATGCGTCAGCGATGCACCAAAAATATTTAAGTTTGATCAAGATGAACTTGCAGAACCAGTCAGCGAAACGACCCAAGAGCAACTTGCAGTGTTGATCCGTTTGGCTAGAAATTGTCCGAGTGAGGCAATCTTCATCTACGACGAGAGCGGCACTGTCGTAAATTTAGAGTGAGTTCGGCTTGTTTCTAGAGGCTTTTATAGACCAAAAATAACTGGATACGAGAGCCAGTTTTTACGTGAAGATTGCGCATCTCGTCGAGGTTGGTCATCTGGGTTTCTAATTGCCCCGTGACTCAAAACAATTTGTGCCATTGTTGCAATCGCCCCTGTAAGTGAAACTTCAGAGTCAGCAGATTGGGTGTCAAGACCACTGACTAATTCTTGACCGATGCAAGCGTGAAATCCTGACCCAAAACTTAGTCCCCATGAGGCGATGCCTTCTGGAACTTTTCGAAACGGGTTGAACAGATCAGCGTCAGACCCAAATATTGTTGAATCTCGATTTGCCGCTCGCATGTCGATCGTGACACGAGTATCTTGCGAAATCAAAACACCAGATTCAAGTGTTGTCTCGACAACTGCAACACGACTCGACTCTGGGCTCGCAGGGTTGAGCCGAAGTGATTCAAATCCGAATCGTTGAAGCAGGGATAAATCGTCAATTAATTTGGTTCTGTCATTTGGGTATTGTTCGATCCACTCAAAAATATGATCCATCAGGTTGACAAACGCACCAGATGTTGAATGTGAACCAACCCAGGGAAAGTATGCGATTTCGTGCAGTAGCGATTCTTCGGAGATCTCAAGATTGTCAATATTGACCAACAGCGTTGTCAGTACATCTTTTGGAAGATTTTCTGGTTTTCTCGTGCCGAGCGAAACTTCGTGGATCATTGCCAGGCGATTCTGGTGGGCAGGGTTATAGAACTCTGTTTCAAAAGTTTTCAGCGCGAGATTTCCCTGCTCAATCACAATTTGTTTGTCACCAATGAAATGGTTGACGCTTGATGCTCGAGCGAGTTTTGACATAATGTCGGCCAGCAATACGAACCTTTGTGGGTCGTCACCCAGATCAATGCCGGCGATCCCAGCCGAGATGCGCATCATCGTCAAGCGGGCGAGTTGCAAAAGATCTACCTGTCCACCAACTAGGTGCGGACGAATACTTTCGGAGATGTTAAACGGGATCAGTTCTTTTTCCCAGAAGGCAAAAGTGTCTCGACGAAACAATCGATTTTCGAGTCGACGCCGCGCGTTGTGTTCGGTGCCGTGCAAATTGACGATCACTCCGTGCATCAGGGCAGTGCCCTCGTCGTATAGGCCCTGACGCAGATCTCGATTGCGCAGCGCCGCTTTTGCGTCAACCCAACTAGAAAGCGTGATGTTCGACATTTTTTAGTTATCTCGATCTACTGCGTCGTCGCTCAGTTAAATCTGAGACTATTTTTCAAATAAAACGTGGTACTGGCCCCAATAGGGACGCTTAGTCGTTGTGTCGATCTTGGCCGGTTGGCTTGGGTCGGCGACAACATTGCGGTCGAACATCGCCTGAACTGCAACGGTAGCCAAACCAAATTCGTAGTCAGAAGTTTCTTGCGATCTTTCTGATAGTCCAGCGGCGAGTTCTTGTCCGATGCATGCGTGCATTCCGTGACCGAACGACAGACCCCAGGCTGCAACATTCGGCGAAGAAATATAACGATGTGGATCAAATTCGTTTGCATCGGCGCCAAAAATTTCGGCACTACGGTTTATCGACATCAGGTCAATAGTCACTGTTGAATTTTTCGGAACAACAGTCCCAGATTTAAGGGTGATATCTGACAGGGCTCGGCGCATCGCAGTTGGGCTTGAAGGGTTCAGACGAATGGTCTCAAACATCGCCCGTTGCACGAACGACTTGTCGTTCGTAATTAACGCAGCGTCCTCTGGGTGTTTCTTCAGCCAATTAAACAAATTATCCAGGGTGCGAACAAACGCAGTTGCCGAGGTGTGGGCACCAGCGAGAAGAAAGAATGCGATCTCTTTCAAAATTATTTCGTGCGGCAGATGAAGAGAGTCTTCATTTTTCAGCAATTCGGTGAGAATATCTTTTGGTAAGTTTTCGTCACCGCCGTCCTTTGACTCGGCGATAAGTTTTTGCCGCCGAGCAACAGATGGTGCTAAAAACTGCACATCAAACTCAGATTTTGCTTGTTCGATTTCAACCGTTACTTCGGTTGGGTTGCGTGTGGTGTGGGCGAGCGTCGCACCTTCAATGAATTTCATCATGAAGTTGTAGAGATTGGCGGTCTCTTCTTTGGTTTTGAGCGGCCGATCAACGCCCGCATTGAGTGCTGCAAGATTCATCATCAGCTGGTGTGAGAGCGTTACGAGTTCGGCCCGACCAGCCTGTACGAACGGTTCAAGTGTTTCTGAAATTACCCTTGGAAACAAGTCTCTTTCATAATGCACGAGAGTCTCACGGCGAAACAGTCGGTTTTCAAGTCGTCGTCGCGCACGGTGTTCATCACCGTGCAGGTTGACAAGCACACCTTCCATCACTACTTCGCCAGCGTCGTAAAGAGCCTGTTTGAAATCTTTGTGACGGTAAATTTCTTTTGCTTCTTCGTAGTTCGTTATCGTCAAGACATTTTGTGAATTCATTAAGAAATGACCCCCAGACCCATTCCACCATCTACCGAAAGTACGGTACCAGTAACCCATTCAGCTCGGATTAAATATTCGATTCCTTCAGCAATTTCAAGTGCCGTACCAATTCGCCCAACAGCGTGATGATTTGCGATTGATTCAAGTCGTTTTGCCGCGGCTTCATCGTCGTAGAGTCCAGCGCGCTGATTGATCTCTGTCAGCACCGCACCAGGTCGCACGGCATTGACACGAATTTTTCGTGGACCCAATTCTGTTGCCAATACTTTTACTAATGCTTCAAGGGCACCTTTAGTCGCCGCGTATGGCGCCGCACCTGGGTATGCGCGAACTGTATAAACAGAACCGATGAAGATGATTGCCCCCTCGGTCGCTACAAGATGTGGAAGCGCAACTTGAGTCAACATCATTCCTGAAATCACATTGTCATTAAAAACTTGTAGAAGTCTTTCTTCTGTCCATTCTTCAACTGGCTTTCGCTCCATGTTGCCAGCATTTGAAACTAGAGCATCAATTTTGCCACCGTGTGAGAGAGCAGTGTCAATTAATTTTTGACGAGCAGAACCACTAGTGACATCTGCGGTGACCCAAGCACAATTCTTACCAATCTCTTTGGCGACAGTTTTAATTCGATCTTCTCGCCGACCACAGATCGTTACTTTGGCGCCTTGAGCCGCAAGATAGCGAGCAGTCGCTTCACCAATACCTGAGCCGCCGCCAGTTACAACAACTGACAGTTCTTTAATTGATTTCATTATTTACTCCGACGGGCCAACTGAGTCAACACTTTTTGGTCGAGGCAATGTTGACAAGATGCTCATTGTGACACCACCGTCTACAAGAATGTTTTCGCCGGTTATATATGCAGACTGATCTGAGGCAAGAAATGCGACGAGGTTTGCAATGTCTTGTGCAGTTCCGAGTCGACGAAGTGGAATTCGCTTCTCGCGCGCTTGGCGAATTTCTTGGTCGGCGTGAACAGCATTGCTCATACCGGCATCGATTAGCCCTGGAGCAATTGAGTTGACACGAATTCCGTGAGGACCCCATTCAAGTGCCATTTGTTTGGTCAGCAAAGCAACACCGGCTTTTGTTGACGTATAGGCGCCACTATTTGGACCGGGAACAACACCGTTCATTGAAGTGATGCTGATTATGTTGCCGGGCTTCCCGTCAGCGATCATCTTGGTTGCAACTTGTTGCGAGACCGTGAAAGTGCCGATCAGATTTACGCGAACTACAGCTTCAAACTCTGCTTGCGCGAGCGTTAGTAATGGTCCGAAGCGAACGATTCCAGCGTTGTTGACGAGTAAATCTGGTGTCGAATCAAATTGCTGCAGTGCGTTTGCTACTGAAGTTGGATCCGACACATCTGCAGAAATAGCAACACAGTTTTTTGGCAATTTTTCGTCGCGCTCAACATCGGCAATATTTAGATCAAGAATTCCGACTCGCCAACCTTCAGATGCAAGCCGATTTGCGATTACCCTGCCGATTCCATTCGCTCCACCCGTGACGACCGCATTTTTCAATTTGAGTATGCAATTTCTCTTGTAAGCGCAACATCTGACCAACCCGAAGATTGCTCTCCACGAAGCATCGTGCGTGGTTCAACGGGCGAAAGATCAACTTGTTTGCCACGGCAGTAGAGATAACGGAACAAGTTTTTATTTCCGAGGAGGGAAATATCTTTTGAAGGATCGCCATCAAGAACCAAAACATCTGCACGATATCCAGTAGCGATGCATCCGGTTTCGCCATCTTGATCCAATGCGACTGCGTTGTCCTTGGTTCCACAAGTAATTGCCTGAAGTGGGGTCATCCCGAGATGTTTGACGAAAACTTCCATTTCGCGAGCATGCCAATGCCCGTATGGTGTCATTGAAAAGCCACTTTCCGAACCGCACAGCAATTTGACCCCGGCATCGTATGCCTGTCGTAATTTCGCACCAGTATTTTCAAGTTCTCCGGCGAAGATTGATTTTGCTGAAGAGGTTGCACCAGCCTTGTGCCCGAACTCCGAGAGATTTGCAAGAAATGTAAAGACCGGGCCAACAGGAACTTTCTTGTCGATAATCGCTTCAAGTGATGCATCACCAAGAAACGATGCATGCCAAATAATGTCGACGCCTGCCATCACAGAGTCAAGAGTTGCTTTGTCGCCACGACAATGTGCGGTCACTCGTACGCCAAGATCGTGAGCAGTGTCGCAGACGACTTTCAATTCTTCACGAGTCCAGACTTGAATCTCTCCAGACCTTGTCGGGATTAAACCAGTGACATGAATTTTGATGCAGTCTGCACCTTCTTTAACTTGTCGACGCACGGCAAGCACAGTCTCTTCTTTGTTGCGCACGACCTCGGCATATCCGGCGGTACCAGAATCGGGGATCAGTTTGCCGGCTGTTCCACCAACAGAAGTCATCAGCGCATAAGCACCTGATTTCATTGTTGGGCCCTCAACAATTCCGGCATTTATAGAATCACGAAGTGCCGGCCCAATATTGAAGATGCCGTCAACATCAAGCATTGAAGTGACACCGGCACGCAGAACTTTTCTAACGTTGTAGGCGGCGAGAATCGCCGAAGTTGCTGGGTCACGGTGCAAAAACAATTCATCGTTAGTCCGTGGTTCGCCAAGAGTTATATGAGTGTGAGCATCGATCAGTCCTGGCATTACCGTGAGGCCCGTTGCATCGATGCGTTGCAAGTCGGCTTGTTGCGATTTGTCAACTACGAGGTTCGGCCCAACGCCGATTATTCGGTCACCTTCAATCAGTACATCGGTATTCGGCTGGGGCTGCGAGCCAGTGCCGTCAATTACGTTTCCACCGCTAATCAGTAACGCGCGCAAGGGGTTTCTCCTTTAATGAAGTAAATCAAGGATACATAGATATAGCTATATATATGTCTACGAAGGGTATTGCATTCCTGCCCACCAAGCCTGTAATTGCGGTCGGGCAGCGATGTCGACGATTTCAATTCGTTGACCTAAAGGATTTTGCAAGTATGCAAAGCGAGCAGGCTGGCCATCTGCGTCGACCATCCACGATTCAAGTTTGTGGCCCTCGTCGACGAGATCTGAAATTGACTTTTTGAAATCGTGTGACCACCAGCCTAGATGATGCGGGGCGCCGTTGGGTACATGATCCCACGGCGAGCCTGGACACTTTTGAATAAGTTCGACATGCAGTGGATCGTGAATTGAATAAGTTACCAAAATTGAAAATTCAGTTATTTCTGTTGTTGGAGTTTGTACTTTGACAGTGCGGATTGTTGGTGTTGCCCATTGCAATCCGGTTGAGCCAAATGCTTTCATTGATAATTCGAGATCATCTACCACCCATGCGATGTGATAGAGATCTGAATTATTTAGGGGCATAAAAATTAAAGATTAAAAATTCTTTTTGCGTTTCCACCCAAAATTTTGTTTACGCCATCTTTTGGAAGTTTAAGATTTTCGACCATTTGCCGATAACCATCCTCCGCATCCCATCCGCCAAAGTTTGAGCCGAGAAGAACTCTGTCGCATCCTTCGGTGTCGACAAGAAATTGCAATGCGTCGCTGCGATGCACGGCCGTATCAAAACTTAGTTGTGCCCATTGTTCTTCGAACGGCCGATTGAGCAGACCTTTGCCGAAGGGTCGTTTTTCGAGAGCGGCCTGCAGTCGACCTTTTTGATACGGCGCAAAGCCACCACCGTGAGCGATGTGAACTTTTAGTTTTGGATGTCGATCAAGCACGCCTGCAAACAGTAAGTGCGAAACCGCAAGACCTTCATCAATCGCAAAGCCGTAAATGACATCTAACTCCCACTTGTTGAAAAAATTGTCGGGAGTTTGATATGAGCCGCGCGGTCCTGGGTGAATAACAACGGGAATGTTTAGTCGTTCGTGCTCAGACCATAATTCTTCAAACCGTGGGTCAGAAAGTGCCACACCATCAACATCTGTGCCGATGTAAGAGCAGACCATGCCGAGTGAAGAAACTGCTCGGTGTAGTTCTTCGCATGCAGCCTTTGGGTCTTGCAACGGAAGCGCGGCCGCGCCGATTAGTTGAATGTGATCTCGACAGATATTTGCCACTTCATCGTTATGTCGCTTGTTGAACACAATGCCCAAACGAGCAGGCTGATGATAAAAATAAGTAATCGGATTTGGGGAGACGAGTTGCAAATCAATTCCGAGTTGCGCCATTTTCTCGACTCGTTTTTGCGGAACAGAAAATGGACTGTTGTTGAATTTCACATTTTCTAAAACGTAATCACCAGCACGAAAAAATTCGGTCCCGTTATCGCGAAAGCCCATCTCAGGGCCTGCTGCACCGCATGATCCCATCACACCAGGAACCAAGATGTGGGCGTGAATGTCAATTACTTGATTGACCGTCATTTGCAAAGTTTAGCGCTGGGTGTTTATTCATAATGTTTCGTACGAATCTGTCAATAACTAATGCCACGCCAAGCAACGCGAGCGCGGCGACACCATCTAGCCACCAGTGATTGCCAGTTGCCGATACGGCGAACATTGTTATAAGTAGGTGTAATAAGTACAGCCATCGCCAGCGACTAGTGGATGAAAACACGATGCCGAGTGAAACAATTGCCGCCCAACCAACATGAATTGACGGCATCGCTGCAAATTGATCTGATACACCGGTGCCAACTGGCCCGTAAAC
>Ga0208942_1000444_pt1 | contig 16701 bp, 24 predicted proteins | sample GreLakmeSU08MSRF_FD_187704 | JGI IMG/M metagenome (GOLD analysis project Ga0208942, IMG submission 187704) | Freshwater lentic microbial communities from great Laurentian Lakes, MI, USA - Great Lakes metaG SU08MSRF (SPAdes) | ecosystem: Environmental > Aquatic > Freshwater > Lake | place: Great... | reverse complement strand
AAACTTCAAACTATCGAACTTCCTCTTAATCCTGAAAATTATTATGGACATTCTATAGCCATAAATAATCTTCAAGTAAATAATGTAATTTATCTTGGTAACAATAAAAATGCTACTTTACATGTAATTACTTTAATTACTTGGAATAAGTCTGGTTGGTACGAAGTGCTAGCTGATCCTAACCTTAAGTTAATTGCTCCACCTAATACTCGTGTTAATTTAGCTAGAGATGTAATCAATGCTCTCTGATTACTTTGATTTAATGTCTATTGCTCTTAAAGAATCTTATTTTGTAAGAATTTCTTTTACAATTATTGTCGGAAGTGCTTATTTTTATTTGAAAGGTAAAAAAAACTATGATCATTAAATGGTTTAAATCTTTGTTTAAAAAAAAATTAAAACATCAATGGATTATTAGACACGACCGTGCTACTGATTCTATGTATTTTGGTCCTTTTAAATCTATGACAGAAGCTGAAGCTTTTATTTTTAAATTTGAAAATCATACTACAAAAGGTTATAGCGCTGGTTTAACTTTATTATTAAATCCTAATGTTACACCTGAAGAATGGTGGTATAACCCTTTGGATTCATTAATCAAAAATCATTCTTATCTTTTTGAATCTAAATTTAAAAAGCCTGAATCTTCTCAACCTTCTCATTGTTCTAAAGAATATTGTGCTGATCCAGATAATCTAGATGCTTTCTATTGGGAAGACGAAGATTCTAGAGGCTTATCTTGTGGAACTTGCCACGAAACTATAAGTTCTGAAACATATAACGAAGATAAATCAATTGAATATTACATGAAAGAATTTAAAAACTAGGAGATAATTTTATGGGTATGGACGTTTACGGACGAGATCCTGAAAATGAAAAAGGCGAATACTTTAGAAATAATGTTTGGTGGTGGCATCCGCTTTGGATGTATGTTGAAGAAACTTTTCCTGAAATAGCCAAACTTGTTCCAAACGCTCACTCTAATGATGGAGATGGGCTTGGTAAAAAAAATTCTATTATGTTGGCTAAAAAAATAAAAGCTAACATTAAGTCTGGTCAAGTTAAACAATACGCAAAAGAATACACAGAAGCTATTGAAGCACTTCCTATGGAAGATTGTGAGTATTGTTTAACTACTGGTCAAAGAACCTGGGAAGCAAACTCTGCGAATAATTTAACTGATCAACCCATCCAAAAAGAATGCAATGGCTGTAATGGTATAGGTAAAAGAAAAAGTTTTGATGCTAGCTATCCATTTAGCGAAGATAATGTAATCGAATTTGCAGAGTTTTTGTTATATTCTGGCGGTTTTAGAATATGTTAATATATTTTTATAATTCATTTAGAAAGGTCATTTATGCCACCTCTTAAAAAAACAAATAAAGTAACTGTTGTAGATAAACGTACTCCAAACGAAATTGCTATTCAATCAGCAATTACTTCTCAGTACACCATTCTTACTCCTATGTATAAAGCTCAAAATATTCGTATTACAAGTCCTTTAACAAAATTAGATCATCTTTTTAGTGTTAAAGATCCAAAGTTTTTCGAAATGTTTTACGAGCTTTCACAACTAGGTTTGAAAGATAAACTTTTTGATGAACTTGAAACTTTTATAGTTAAAATAGATCCTGATTGGCAATCAGTTTATTCTGATTTGGTCCAATATTTTGAGTCAATGGATGGTACCAATGAAACATCTCAAGACTCTAGTATATCGTAATATAGAAAACGCTGAACAGCGTCAAAAAGAAGTGATGCACACTGATAAATATTCATCCCGTTACTGGGATGGGTACATCAGTGCGCTCAAATCTATAATACATGTCTTACCAGAAGACGCTGAAGACCGTTAACCATGCGCGCATTTCTAGAATTTTTATGTATTATGTTTGTTATTGGGATAATTATATCAGCGCACTAAGATCTATAGTTCATGTTTTACCAGAAGACCAAGACTAAATTACTTTTTAACTTTATCCCAATACATCATGTGTGATATATAATCGTATTCTTTATAATGATGTCCATATTCGTAAGATTCTACGGCTTTCATTAAGCCTTTGTGTGCAAGTGTTACTAATGCTGTTAAAACTATAAGTGTTATTATCATGCGTGTATAGTATCACACTATCTTTATAAGTGAACAGCTTAATCTATACTATCTCTAAATTAGATAGCATCTATCTACAATCAAAATAAGGAGTTTAAACTCAATGAAATCCATAAAAAACAAAATTACTAATATACAATTTCCTTCTGATTGGGAAAATTCTTATTTAATATTTTACAATTTTAATTCAGAATCTGTAAAAGAAGTTTTATACTTTAAATCAATTACAGAAGCTACAAATAAATCAGGAACTGCCTTAGGTTTCTATGGCGTTAAAGCGTCCGCATACGGCATCAGGGTTCCTGCTAACGCCACTCATTGGTGTTTAGCTATTTTGGGTGGTTCTGCTCCAATTATAATTATGGAACACCCTATAGCTGACAGTATGACTCAAAACGAATATCCTTTAAACCAAGATGTTTCTGTTTACTTTAACAGATATTCTAAAAATGTTAAATTTATGATTGGTTCTACTAACCATTCTAGAACAAAAACTAAAATGAAAAATCTTCCAAACTATGATATAATAAATAATCTTCTTAATCAAGAAAGTTAATAATCATGTTATTATTTTTCAGCCTTTCAATTCGAATACGTACCCTGTAGAATACAGGGCGGTATACCCTCACTCTTATAAAGTGTTGAAAGGTTAGTCGGTCCACGTGGGTTCAATCCCCACCCGCCCTACCAGGAGAACAATATGGAAAATGTAATTTTATTTAATGATATAGATGAAGATATTCAACATAAGTTTATTGAAAAAGCATACAATTATCTTATAGATATGAACCGTATTGCTTTTTTAGACGACCCTATTGAGGATCATTCTGAATATGAATTGATTTGTAAAGTAGCTGAAGAATATTATAATGGTAATCGAATATGAAAAATTATAGCCAACTTATTAAACAAATAAATGAGTCTATAAAAGAAGAAAAAAACAATATAGAATTCACTTCTGAATCTATATCTAGTTTAGTCCAAACTTCTATTGATACTTACGAGCAGATTAAACTTCTTCCTAAAAGTTCTATTTCTGATCTTACTAGTATCTTTTTATTGATCGAATCATTTTCTCAATCTATAGTTGACATATGCAACAAGTATGTTGCTTCTAATGTATCTAATCCTGACTTTGTTGATTTAATGTTAAAGCTTAGGAATCTTCAAAATGAAATGCTTGCTTCTTTAATTATATTAAGAAGTAATTCTGAAGAATTTAATAAGTTTTAATTCTTTGGCTGTTTTTTTTATAAACTATTAAAAACAAAAGCAAAAATCATACAAAAGTTTTGGTCACTTCTATACTAATTTTAAAGGAATATAAACATGTCATACGACGATTATCTTTTGAATAATAATGATGATGATATTTTCAATGATGATTCTAACCAATCAGACAGCGAGCATATTGCTAACACGTTCGCTAACCATATGCGGAATGAACACAATATAGACCTCGACGCTAAAGATTTTATCACAGATGTTAAAACAGACAATGTAAGAGCTAAAATAGCTATATCTTTGTTTGAAGCTACAGGCAACTGGTTAGACGGTGCTAAGGTTTCAGCTTTTACTAAAGCTACTCATATTATTTTAGATAAATTAACTGATGGTCTTTATTCTAAAACTTTTTATTTTTATCAAGTAGAATCTCAACTTTCTCAAAGACACACTATCATTGAAGTTGTAAAAGCTATGTCTGATATCGAGAACAACGATTTTAAAGAATTAAGTAAATTTATAAACGTTGACATCAATCATATGTATGTTCATGTATTTTTTAAAACAATGCTCAATATTATGCTAAATGTCAACGCTAAAGAACGACTTATATATTCTGCTTTAGGCAAAGAGTTAAACTTACCGGTTAATCCAAACTTAGCTGATCCACAACCAGACATGAATGATGATGGTTATGTAGGACATGGAGACTTTATGCAAAATCAAATTAAGTCTATTGTTACAAAAGATTATGTTAAAAGCATCTTATCAAAAAATATTTCAAACTAAAGCTATTGTCTTTAATGATTATTTTTTATTAAAGACGGATACTAGATCACAAGTTAATCTAATATATACTATTATGACAGCAGTTGCTGCTGCTCAAATAAACTATTATTTTTTTGGAATTGATGTAGTTCTTTTATCATTGTTTTCTGTTATCTCCCATGAGTTTGCTCATTATATATACTCTAAATCTTCTGGAGCAAAAACTTCTTTTCCATTATTTGTACCATTACCATTCTTTATTATAGGAATGGTAAGATCTCAAAATCTTTCCGATGAATACAGATCATCTGTTGCTATATCTGGAATGATTGCAGGTTCTTTGACTCTATTTATAATACTAATTTTAAATATATACTTTAATTATTTTAATCCATCAACAATAATTTTTATGATTCTTTTTGAGATTCTTATAAATTACTTTGGCTCTGATGGCAAAAAATACAGACTGTTTAAGAAAGGTTAATCTAATGCCTTTAATTATATTTCTTTCTGTTATAGGAATATTTTCTAAAATTCAATCTTCTAAGCTAGGTAAAGTAAATCAAAACTATGATCAACAAAATAATATTGATTATATATTTGCTTCTATGGTTAATCAATTGAACTTAGGAGATAACGTTGAAGAAACAAAATAAAGATATCAAACAAAAAATTGAACTTTTTATTTCTGAAACACATTTTGATATTCATGGTGTTTCTGCTACTCCATCATTTGATCAATCATATGTTGTCAAACTAATTACAAGAATAACAGTTAGTGCAACAACTGCTTTTTGGTCTTTTTTAGAATTAAAAGATTATTTAAACCAACTTAAAAAAACAAAATCTAGGAGAAATTAGTAATGGCTGAAGAATACGATAAAGATATGACATCTTTTACTTTTTCCTTAAAACTTGCTTTAGAAGCTAAAAAAGATATTTCAGAAAAAGTTGATATGTTGTCAGAAAGAATTGACCGTATTGTCGAACATTTTACAATTGACGACATACCTATTATCAAACCAATTTTAGGTATTACTCATTCTCGTAAAGAGTTAAAAAAACTTGCTAAAGCATTAGACAGAGTTGCCGATATTATTGAACATCATGATGCTTTAGTGCAAAAGCTTAAAGTTATTGAATTAGCTGAAAAAGAACCAAATTGGTTTGCTTCTGCTTTTGGAGATTTTCAAGGTGATATTGATTCTACAATATCTAATTTATTGTCATAGGAGAAATTAATAATGATAGAATATTCTTTAATTCAAGATAAAGATAAATATGTTGCAGTTCGCAGCACTGTAAAATCTATGAATCTTGATCATGTTACTGATAAAGATCTTTCATCTTTTTTCACTAACTTTTCAAAATACGCTCACTTTGATACTGGCTTGTTGCCTCTTGACGGAACTGGCCTTTTGGCTTACCGGCAAGCAGGTAATCACGCACAAATTGTAGTTCAAACAGCGCCTGCTGTTTCTAGAATTTTATGGGGAGAATCAGAAGGCGGAAGAGTCCAAACATATTTTTTGGCTCAACCTTACAAGATATACATTGGAGATATACTAGACGGTAATTTTTATGGTGCTAGAATATTTTATTCTTATAATCCTATAACATCTCCTTCTCAAGAACTTTATCATACTAATCTTCCCAATATGAATTGTAGAGGTTACAGAGGCAATGCAGTTGGCTGGGTGTGCTTGTACCATACTTCTGATTGGAGTAATATTCCCCTTGGGGAAAAAGTTGCAAGACTTATAGAAAGATGTTCTGGCGACGAAGCCTACAATGATGGCAATATGAGCGAAACAGATGGTCCTCGCTTTTATCGCATGAATAACAAACCTGCTTATTTGACTTCGCCAACAGAATGGCAAGAAAAGACTACTAAAGAAGGCTTTTTGTGGACCTTAAATGAAGGAACTTGGATACCAGTTCTAGTTCAAGACCAAGACCACCAAGACAAGCATTATGAAAACGGTGTTCCTTTAACTTTAGGCATGGCTTTGACCGGTGATTACCAAGCTTATTACTCGGACACAACTCATACTAAACCAGTAAATAAAATAGCTCGAAAAGATAAAACATTTGACGAAGACTATGTATTTAGTTTAGTTAAAAAATCTTATGAACTTTCTAAATTAAAACAAGAAAAGCCTGAGAATTTAGATCCATATACTTATGTTCAAAAAGTTCGTGATACTCACGCTCTTTCATCTAATCCTAATGGTAATGGTGATAATAATGATGGTAATGATCATGACGAAAATGAACAATATTTTTGTATATCTTGCGAAGAATATTATAACTACAGCGAAGATAACCACACGGTTGTTGACGATGGCGTTCTTTGCCAAGATTGTTATTCTGAACAATATGTTTACTGTGAAAACAGTGGACATGATATTCATTTACAAACTGGAAATGCTCAGTACCTAGAAGAGATAGACATGTGGGTTGACGCTAATGGACCACATATAACTCATTGTACGGGTTGTGGTCAAGTTCATTATAACAAAAAATTTAATAATAATTTTATGGTATTTTTGAATTCTGAAACTTCAGAATATGATAGATGTACACAATGCTTTGAATACGCTGATCAACTTATTCAAGCAAACTGTGCTGTATGCAGTAAAAGTCTTCCAATGAATCCAGAATATAAATCTTATGTTGAATCTATTTCTTTCATTAATCCAGATACTTCTGAAATTATTGATGCACATATGCATTTAACTTGTGGCAAACAATCATCATCAACTGTTTGTCCTTGTGGAAATTTAAGATCAGCTGAAGTTTTTGGTTACGAACAAATTGCTTCTCCTGAATCTCTTAAAGATATAGATTCATACACAATGGTGGCACTTAAAAATCCCTTTGATGCTTTTAATTTAATTGCAAAGCATTATGATATTCAACACAACCTTAACGGTTTTGTTTCTTGCCAGAATGCTTGCGCTTCATGCGTATGTTTTAACCAAGAATCTATGAATTATGAATACGATCCTAGTAAATTTGATCTTAAAAATATGGGATCGCTTTCTACTCTAACTCAAAATTACCTTAATCACATACCAAAAAATACATTATAAAGAAGGATACTATGTCCAAAAAAAATGAAATAACAGAAGAAAAAACATATACTTTAGAAGATTTAGATTATTTCTGGCTTCCAAATGGTTCTCCTTGTTTTCTTGGAAACAAAGAAAACATTTGTGAGATTATAGAAAATCTAGGTATTAATATTTATTATTTAATATCTGATAAATCTACTTTTAAAGAATTTACTCAAACTAAACCAGCAACTTGGACAGGCGGTGTTCAAGTTCCTGCTACAACAACTAAGTATACTGAAGAATCTCGTGAAGCAGTTATATTTAAAGTTGTTAAAAATATGATTGGTAGAACTATTTCTCTTTCTAAAGATTCTTTAGACGGAAATTATGTTGGCTTAGAACCAGAAGCTATATATGCTCTTCCTCCAATTCCTATGACTATTGTCAATAAACTTGATGAATTCTTTAGATTGGTGGAAGCTCAACTTGGCACTGAATCAATTGTTCTCTTAACGTTTGATGCTGCTAATCCAGATTCTTCTGATTCTTGGGGAATTTTAGTTCCAGAACAAGAAAACACTTCAGTTCACTGTAAGTATGATCCAGATTCTATTGTGGCTTTAAAGCCATATCATCTTTCTATTGTTGGATCTGTACACTCTCATCCTGGAATGGCAGCTTATGCTTCCGGTACAGATCATGAAGATCAATCAGACTTTGACGGTATCCATATTACTTATGGATGGCAGAAAACAGTTAACAATGGTGCGACTCAATACTATGCTGAAATGCAAATGTCAGGAACTGCATTTGTACTAAACATTGAAGATGTTTTTGATTTAGATAAAAAGATTAAAGATCCCGATCCTGAAGTAATAGAATGGGCGCACAATGTCTCAAAAAAAGCACTGCCCCCGTATTCGGCTACGGGGGTTACCAAGGCACAGCAATACCAGCTTCCAATTCAGCCGGCTCTAGCAAGTTCTCAAATTACGGAGACGACTACAGCTGGTGGGGCAACTAAAAAAATTACAGATCTTGACATTCCTAAAGGAGCTGTTCTTGTCGTCGAAGTAGATGATAAAGCTATAGATCCTAAATGTCCGCTTTGTGATTGGGAAGTATCAAATGTTGATCTTCAAAATTGCGTTTGCGGTGGATGTCAAAACTATATAGCAACACCTAGTGATACTGTATCTGAAATTATTGAATTAGTTACCTATGCTCATGAAATAGTTAATGAAACCAATACTTATAAAACATATCCTGCATTTACTGATATTTACTACATGTGTAAAGATATCAATACTGAATATATGTTTCTCCATATTTATGGAGATAAAGTTTCAGATGAAAGCATTGCAAAACAAATCGATGCTAAAAATTTAGATAATAATGCATGGTCTGACAACCCATGGAATTCTTATTCTGAGTACACACTTTGTTGTAATACTCATATAGATTCAATAGCTGAAGATTGCCCTTGCAACCCAACAGTTACTGTTGACGATATGTATGACTTTGAACTTAAGTTTCCTAATTTAGCCATATACGAAGAAAGCTCTCAATGCGTTTCTTGTGCAAATTATTTACTTCCTACATGTGCTCCATATAGGAATTTAGTAATTGATTGGGCAAAAACGGGAGAAGATCCATCTAGCCCTTTCTTTGACACATGCAAAGATTATCTTGCTTATGATTCTTCTTCGTCTTACACTTACGAAAATGATAGATATTTAGATTAAACTAAAAGATTGGAAAAAAATGTCAGATCAAAATGAAACAAAACAACATCGATTTATACTTATCGGTGCTGGTGGAATTGGCACTTGGTTAGCTGCTGGTTTAGTCCGGCTATTAGAATGGAAATTTCCTGGTTCTGCACTAATTATAGTTGATGGTGATACTTATGAAGAAAAGAACAAAGAGCGACAAGACTTTACTAAAATTGGTAATAAGGCCAGTGTTAAAGCATATGAGCTTTCTGTCCAATTTAATAATACCACTATTATTCCTGTTCCAAAATGGATCGTAGGAGAAAACTATGAAGGAGTTGCAGACAGCGATTCTCCTAAAATTAAAGCTTCAGATTTAATTGCTGAAGGAGATGTTGTTTTTGCTGTAGTAGATAACTTTGCTGCTAGAAAAATTATCTTTGATGCAGCAACTTCTATAGCAAATATAGACATTTTTACTGGCGGAAATGATGATGATTTGTTTGGCAGCATTTATCATTATCAGCGTAGGAACGGAGAAGATGTTACTGAACACCCAGTTAACTTTCATCCTGAATACGAGAATCCACCAGATAAAAACCCAGGAGAATTATCCTGTCAAGAAAGATCAGAAATAGAAGGCGGAACACAGCTGCTTGCAACAAACATGGCAGTTGCTGCCTTTTTACTTGGTCGCGTACAGAAAACGATAGTTAATTCAGAAAATCCTACAGAAGCAGAGATATACTTTGACTTGGGTGTAGGTAAATCTGAACCATATGATCGTTCACCTGTAAAAGTTAATGTAAATATATAAATAATCCCAACAAGGAGAATAACAATGCAAATCAATAGCAACAACAATGAAAATGCATCAGGGGGTGTAGCAAACGTTCGTTTTGGCGTTTACTCACAAGCAAGCCCTGTTGCCGGAAGAAGCATCAAAGAAATTCGCGAACAGTTTTCTAAACTTTGGGGAATTCCTTCTGACGCTACAGCCTACAAAGGCAAAGACAAGATGGACGAAGACTATGTTGTTCAACAGAATGACAACCTTGAGTTCCACCGTCGTGCTGGCGAAAAAGGTAGTCTCTAAATTTAAAAAGATCGTGGGGGGATTTTAAAGAATTCAAATGCTTTATTAAATCCTCTGGATGTCCCCCCACTTATACCCTTTATGAATGGAAAATATGATACTTGAACAAATTAAATTAGGAACTCCACTATTGTGGATTAAAACAGAAGACGTTGATAGAATTAATGATTTTGTAATTAATTCTAAAATTAGAAATTTTTATAGCATTATTCCAAATTTAGGTTTTTCAAAATTAGTAGAAAAAACGTGGAAACCAGTATTGGTAGATTTTCCTAATCCAGAAGATGGAAGCATTACTCAAGATACAACATATGATTTCGTAGTTGCTTATCAGCATTTAAAGAAAACTAACGAAAACATGTCTTCGATTGCTTTTATCCATAGTTTTTATACTGATCCAAAAAGCTTTCTTGAAGCATATGGCCCAGTTATATCTTCGTTTAATTATTCTTATAGAAATTCTTTCTTTGCAGATGATCTAACTTTACTGCCAATGCAGAACATATTTATTACAGGTTTTGATTGTCCAGAAGAATATTCTTCTATCTTTAGCGTTAACGATTCTGAGCCTTTGTCTATAGGAGAAATGCTAGAAATATTAAATCATTTTGCTACTATAAGTGATAATTTGTTTGTAGAAGACGGAACTGCACAAGATATAGCGCGCAGTGCTTTAGGTTTATCTGAATCGCTTTTTATTAATCTTTGTTTGCTATCTATTATTAAGAATAAAAAAATATCTTCTAAATATATTTATGACACTAAAATGTCTAAAATAAAACAAAATGGAATTTTGGAAATTGTTAAACCTAAAATTACATTTGATAATATTGGTGGCTTAGATAATGCTAAAGATATTATCAAGAAAAATGTATGGTTGTGGAATAACCCAGAAGAAGCTAAGAAATTTGGTGTTCAACCTATTAGAAGAATACTAATGGTTGGAGTTCCGGGCACTGGTAAATCTGCTATTTGTGAAGCTACTGCTCATGAATTAGGTCTTGATTTAGCTAGAACCGGAGTTGCCCAAGTTATGAATTCTTTTGTTGGACAATCAGAAGCTAACATGAGAGCTGTTTTTAAACAAATTAAAGTTATGGCTCCTTTGTGTGTTTGGATAGATGAATTTGGCCGTGATATGTCAGGTGGTCAAAGCTCTTCTCATGTAGACGGTGGCACCACTGACAGAGTTCATGGTGAATTCTTAACTGGTCTTCAAGAACTTCCTGAAAATGTTTTTCTTATTTGTGCAGCAAATCAGATTGAGAACCTAAAACCAGAAATGCTTAGAGCAGAACGATTTGATAAAATAATATTTGTTGGTTTACCCTCACAGTTTGAGCGTAAAGAAATATTAAAGATATATCTTTCTGATATTAAAACTAATCATAACTGGGATTTTGATGCTCTTGCTGAATCAACTACTGGATTTACTGGAGCAGAAATAAAGTCTTTGATTAAAGAAACTAATTTCTTTGTTGTTTCTTCTGAATTGCGAACTTTAAATACTAATGATATACTTATAAAAGCGCCAAAAATGCGCAACATACTTTGGAATAAAAACAGAGATGCTATTATATCACTGTATAAGTCCGCAATTGAACAGTGGGATTTTGCTTCATCTTCTCAGTTAGAAGATGCTTCTAAAGTTATTTCTGGAAATTATACCTCTAGAAGTATGGTTAGATCCACACCTCAAAAATCAAATTGGTAATAGGAGAAAACAAATGTCTAATTTTGATGTAAAAGAATTTTTAAATGGAATTGACCAAGAAGGCTCAGATGAGCTTAATCCAATTCCTCCAAAGCAGTTTACTACTGAACTTTACAAAAAATGGTTTCGTTCAAAAACAAGCAGTGGTTTTTTAGCCATTAAGCCTTGGTTTGAAGGAATGAAATTTAAAATTGATATTGGAAAAACTGCTCCAGAAGGCAAGTTAATTAGTTCTACTAATGTTTATCTCGATGCTTTTGATTTTGCAGCATATTTAAAGTCAATAGCAAACGGAACTGCGGTTACTAATTATCCAGCCAATGAAAGAACTGGCATTCCTTCTCCTGAAGGATTCTCTTCTTACGGTGGTTCTGAGATTAATGGTAAGCCTGTCAGCAGAATCTTTAAGTCCCATTATTGGCAAAATGGTGATTCTTTTGATTCTAATTCTTTTGCTTGGAAATGCGGTCATTTTGCAGCACGCAAGTCTGAGAGTGGAGCTTTTATACCAGATTTAAAATCACCTATATCTGTTGATTTTATTAAAGTTACAAGACAAGACATATGTTCTATATCATATCTTTTAGATTTATCTTTAGCAGCTTACGTAGCAAACAACTCAGATTGGTATGAACAATGACCGAATATGAAGAATTAGGCGATGCTTACTCGCTTGACGAAGACTTAATTGACAAGCACGTGCAAGACATTGATTATAAAAACCAAGTAGAACAAGTTCTTATGACTTTAGCGTCTACCTTAGAAGGTAGATTGCAAGAGTTTGAAAAGTACTTGGAAAATTTTGAAAAGCAAATTGCTACACTTGTAATTGGTTTTGGTGAACAAGCTGTCTTTATGGATGCATTGATTGCCCAAATGGCTTTTTCTTCTGAAGAATCTAAAAAAGCATTTCACGATACTATAAACAAGTCTCGCAAACAAATGCTAGAAATAATGAAAGAAGGAGCTAATGACCTCTTGGGCTCAAGTGATCCAGGAATTTCGTCAGCCATTGAAAGCTTGGCTAGCGAACAGCTATCTAACTTTACCGACTAACGGTATATCGATATTGTTCTTAAATGACAATAGTCATAAAATCATATGTAATAATTTGTATTACATTAATCAAATATACCCATTAGCTCAAAAAGTTAATTCAGATATATTTTCTTTGTTTTTTATTTCTGATGATTCTTTAATTAATCATTTAAAAAATAATGCTATTTCTTTTAGCCACTTTGAAAAACAATCCTTAAGTTAGGAACTCATGCCTTTACAAATGTTATTACCTTTAAGTAAATTTAATAAAAAACACATTGATGCAATTGTAGAAGATAATCAACTTGTAAAAGTTAATGAAAGTACTATTACTTCTCTTAGATCAAACGATCTTGATTCTATTAAATCAATATATTCATCACCAAATATACAACCAATTTCTTACGGAAATAATTATTTTAGTAACGAATTGCAACAGTACTTTCAAAGTATTATTGTTGCTAATACAGTGTCTAAAAATAATTTAGCTGTTTTATCACCAAATTATATTAAAACTTATATTTATCCTTATTCTGCTTTTGAGTATAAAGCAAAGTATCTTGCTGGCTATTCTCCATATGAACAAAATTTTTTGTTTAATATTTTTTTAAATAAAGACGATCTTCCAATATTCAATAGAATAATAGATTGTAAATCTTATTTAATAATTATGGCTATTCCCTTAACTGTTGAAGAACATAAAATATTTTCTTATCAATGGAAATCGCTTTACTCTATTAATGCAATTGTTCCTAATCTTGCTGCTATCGAAAGAGTATATAAATCTTATATAAAAGAATTAGATTATTATCATCAACAAAATGAACAACTTTTGGAAGAAAACCAAACTTTAAAACAACAACTCACTTTCTTAACTGAAGAGCTTATTAAAAGCAATAAAGTTACCTGGAATTAAAAACTACAACTACTTAAGGACTATTATATGGATAACACAATTTCTCTTGATGAATCAACTCAATATATGCAAAAAGATCGGATTTTTAATATTTGCGATTACAAACAAGCAAATAAACAAAATGGGTCTAAGATAGACATTCCTTCTGGCTATGCTTATATCTATTATCATTCTGATGAAACAAAACCAATAAATGTTTTTTACAATAATGATAATTTAAGCTCTGAATATTCATATCAAATTTCTTCAGTAAAAGAAGATAATTTTTCTACACTTACAAAAGATATTATTCAACATTATAATAAAGCTATTTCTGTTGAAAGTGTTCAAGCTAAACAAAAAATTAGTTTTACTTTAAGTGTTTTAAATTTTTTGTATAATGAGTATACTAACGATTATGTTTATATTGTAGATGTTAAATTACTTGTTAATTTTGTTAAAAAGATTGCTGTTTTTTCTGTTTGCAAATCTTTTAGTAATCCTCAAAATAAACAATATTCTGAAACATATCAGTATGCTAATGACACATATGCCAATAATTGTTCTAACAAAACTATCATTAAAATGAGCACTGGTTCTGTTGTACCTTGTGGTTTTGCAAATCAAACGCAATGCATTTGCTATGAAAAAAATGTTACAATAGTAAAAACTGAATTAATAATTGACAAAATAAATCAAACAGATTCTATATTGTATACTCTTGAAAAAGAATATCTTTCAGATAGATCTTTAGTTTATAGTATACAATCAAAGCAATCTACTGTTTTAGTTTTTACCTACACCTCTATACAAGCAGAAGATTTTCAATTGCATGATCAAGAAGCAATAATTGTTTTTGATAATTTTATATCAGAAAATTCAAATTCTATTCTTGAATATTCTTACCCTGATAAAAACATCGACGCAAATAATAGCTATTTAAAAAGCTTAATTTAAGGAATCTTATTTATATGATTAATAAACTTTATCCAAAACTTCCAGTTAATTTTTATGTTGATGAAGATAAGACAAAAGATAATCCGGCTTCTATCAACTCTGCTTTATTAATAAAAAACGAAGAAGTTCATATTATTAAAGTTTCTAGATATAGTACTTGTTCTGATTTACCTATAGAATTTGAATATATTAAATATTCTGCTTTTGATTTCTTTGAAACCATACAACAATCTAATTCTATTTTAAAATCTTTAGATAACAATTATCTTTCAGTTTTAAAGAAAATATTTCCAACAGCTACTAGGTTTATTTCTGAAAACGGTTCTATTTTAGTAGAGCGTCCTCCGTTTCGTTATACTATAGATTTTACTCCAGTCAAAGCTTCTAAGGTTAACAAAAAAGGCAATAAAAAAATTGAACCTATTACCGTTTGGGTTCCTTGGACTGTTTATAAAATGCAGATTAATAAACAAGGCACTTTTGCTATAACGATCCATTTTAACGATTCTCCTATATCTTCGTTAAATGATCATGTTTTTTCTTGTATTTTTCCAAACGTTTTTAATGGTGGACTAATATGCTTTGGTTCTGATTCTACAATCAATTCTTATTTTGTAGAAAGTTCCATTAAAGACGATACTTATTCTTATAAAGAATTATTTAATTATTTAATTTCGAACTATTATAACGGTGGTTGGAATACCGATATTTTACCTAGTAGCTCTGATATTCCTATGTTTATGCTATTTCAGTCTTATGATCGCATAAAAGCTTTAAATGATCCTGCAGCTTTGGAAATGTATTCTAATGCTATGGCAAAATGTACTCCGGTTAAACATAAAGATAGCCACGTTGCAATGTATCTTAACGCTTTAAACATATGGTCTAAGTATTCATTAGAAGAACTTCTTTATCTATACAGAACTTGCATTGATCCTCTTATTTTACGCCAAGTAATTTCTTTATCTTCTTTAATTAATGTAGATTTTGAAAATCGTCTTTTTCGTTATAACTCAGCGGAAATAGACGAGCATTTTCGTAAGATGATGGTTAAACCCAACTATCATGCTTATAATCAAAAAATAAAAACGTTACGTTATGATCGAGATCCAATAAGCGGTCAGCAATACCTTTGTTCAAATAACCTTCTTCAAGAAGACATATATCAAGTTTTGAACAATATTATTGCTCACGAAGATTCTAAAAATCCTTCTACTTTAACCAATACTTTTTAAGGAAAATTATGATAAATGATTTTGAAATTATGGCTACTTGCTTTTCTGGTCTTAGCTTTTTTGATTATAGCGAAAAACAAAAAGCTTTAAATTTGGGTACTTTTGTAGGAAATATGGGTCGTTCAAATTCTTTGGATTGCGTTAGTTTTACGCAAAATTCTATGTATACCAGTAGCCAAACTCAACCATTATATTTTGAATCTAGCGAACATAAAAAAACAATAGACAGCATTATCGGATTTAAAACATATAATGATAGTGGTTTGATCCCTCCTGGTTTGGTGTCTTTAGGAAAAAATATTTTGATCTTTGAAAACCCTCCAACTAATAAATTAATTAGTCATCATTCAACTGATCGTGATTCTATAAGCAACGATGATGAACCCGATACTTATTACTTGCCAATACCTTGGCAAATTTACGTATGTTTATTTAATGATGACTATTGTTTATTAGATACATATATGTTTTATAGCCGCGATGCAATTTCTAAAATGGGTTTTGGTGAACCGGTTTATGCTCCTGTTCTTCCTAACTTTTTTGGAAATGGACAATTGTGTAGACCTTTTTATCCTAATATGAATGATGTTGATAAGTACTCAAAAGATATTTCTGGAGTTATTGCTTCGGCTTATGATTCTATTTGGAATAGTGGTTGGAATTTAGATTTATATGAAACTTTAAACGAATATTTTTTATTGTTTAATAATAATCGTTCAATAGACGTAGATGCTGGTCCAACAGATTCTTTTAAAAAAAACTTAAATCCTATTCTTCAAGATTCTTTAAATCTATTTGAATCACAGCAGTTGTTGTCTGTTTATATTCAATTAAACAACGATACAGTAAATAGGCGTTTAACGCATAGCAGACATAATCTTTTGTAT
>Ga0208942_1000442_pt1 | contig 16751 bp, 10 predicted proteins | sample GreLakmeSU08MSRF_FD_187704 | JGI IMG/M metagenome (GOLD analysis project Ga0208942, IMG submission 187704) | Freshwater lentic microbial communities from great Laurentian Lakes, MI, USA - Great Lakes metaG SU08MSRF (SPAdes) | ecosystem: Environmental > Aquatic > Freshwater > Lake | place: Great... | reverse complement strand
GTGTGGTTTTACCCGCGCCGATGTTACCTGCAACCGCAATGTGCTTAGCCATACTGCAATAATACGAAGGTCTTGCACCCCCTTACAAATCATTACAAAACAAAAGTTTTACACAATCCATTTTAGGCCATAATTCCCATAAATTTTCCTTAAAAATCGTGGGTTTAGGCCTAATTTTGCAAGCAATTCATGCCAATCAAAAAAATCGAGGCCACAGCCTCACAATGGGTACTTTTCAAAAGAATATTAGCCCTAGCCAAATTTCAACGCCATTGGATGATCATCGCTGTTGTATTAACCATCTTTCAAAGCGTAATTACCGCCTTCCAACCCTACCTCTACAAAACAGTAATTGACCAAGTCATTATCCCAAAACAGTTCCAATTGCTGGAAAAATGGGCCCTGATTTTACTCATTTGGCTTATCGTTCAGGCCCTGCTTGGATTTGCAAATTCTTACCTTTCTGAATCCATCGCCCAATCTGTGATTCTCAAATTGCGCCAGTACATTTACGACCACCTTACGCGGTTAAAACTGTCTTTTTACGATAAAACCCCAGTGGGAACAGCCGTCACTAGATCCATTAGCGATGTCCAAACAATCACCGATTTGTTCTCCTCTGGTGTAATTACCATTGCCGGCGATCTCATACAAATCATCGTAATCATGAGTTGTATGTTCTACATGGACGTAAAACTCACACTCATCACCCTTACCGTAGTCCCTGTGCTTCTTTTTGCAGCAAACCGATTCCGCAAAGGCATCCGCGATACCTTCCAAGATGTGAGAAATCAAGTCGCCAAACTCAATGCCTTCCTTCAAGAACGTATCACAGGGATGCAAATCGTGCAGTTATTTAACCGTGAAAAGGAAGAAAAACATCGGTTCGACCAAATCAATCAGGCACACCGCGACGCCAACATTCGCAGTATCTACTACTACTCCATATTCTTCCCTATTGTAGAAGTCCTTGTCGCAGTGAGCTTTGCACTGATAGTTTGGTATGGTAGCGGCACCCTAGTGCGCGGCAGCATCGAATTTGGAGAATTAACGGCCTTCATCATGTTCATCAACTTGTTTTTTAGACCGATACGAGCCATTGCCGACCGATTTAACAACATTCAAATGGGCATTGTTGCGGCCGACCGGATTTTCAAACTCATAGACGATATAGATAATATCGAACAAACAACGGAAGTGCCAGCGCCAAAATTCAGTGGCGATATAAAATTTGACCACGTTTGGTTTGCCTATCAGAATGAGGAATGGGTGCTCCGCGATGTGAGTTTTCATCTTCCGCAGGGAAAAACCATGGCCATTGTGGGCGCTACCGGATCAGGAAAAACCACAATCGCCAGTCTCGTGAACCAATTTTATCAGCAACAAAAGGGTGAAATATTACTAGACGATATCAATATCCAATCATTGAACATCACCTCGGTCCGCCAGCAAATTGCTTTGGTACTTCAGGATGTATTTCTTTTCAGTGGTAGCGTTAAAGACAACATTCGACTGCACAACGATGAAATAGACATTCAAAAAATGATTGATGCGGCCCGCTCGATTGGTGCCTACGAATTCATCGAAAAACTTCCAGGAGGATTTGATTACAATGTAATGGAACGCGGAATGACCCTCTCATTGGGACAACGCCAACTCGTAAGCTTTATCCGCGCTTTAGCCTTTGACCCAAGAATTATCTTATTGGACGAAGCCACCAGTTCCATTGATACGGAAACGGAACAATTGATTCAGAAAGCCATCGACCAATTGTTAGAAAATCGCACAGCAATCGTGATCGCGCATCGTTTAAGCACCATTGCCAAAGCCGACGAAATCCTAGTCCTCGAAAAAGGCGAAGTCAAAGAGCGAGGCAACCACGCCACTCTGATGGCCGCCGGCCGACATTACGCTCATTTGTATGAAACACAAATTGCCGAGTAGTAAGAGCCGAACTCCTGTCACTTGCGGTTAGTCCAACGCAATTAAATTTCCAACAATCAGCCATAAGGGATCTACGTACATAAAATACTCCCTTGAATACGAATTCCCATACATAAAATACTGCTTTTTACATGGATTTCCGCGAAATAAAAATTCAATTTTAGTATGTATTAACAGAGAGGGCGGCCAATGGCCGCCCTCTCTGTTAATACATATTTTTTAACGATTGAAGATTAAGCCTCTACAACTTCTTCTTCCACTTCATCATATTTAGCAGCCATCATGCGCTCGTACTCTTCCTTAGAACCAGTAATAACTTCCTGGAATCTACGTAAGCCAGTACCTGCAGGAATCAAATGGCCTACAATTACGTTCTCTTTCAAACCTCTCAGTTCGTCGATCTTACCCGAAATTGCAGCTTCATTCAACACTTTTGTGGTTTCCTGGAACGATGCAGCACTCATGAAACTCTGCGTTCCTAGTGATGCCCTTGTGATACCTTGTAACACCGGTGTAGCTGTGGCAGATACCGCATCGCGATATTGAACCAACTTTATATCCTGCCGACGCAATGTGCTGTTTTCCTGACGTAAATCCTTCAAACTCACAATTTGTCCCGCATGCATAGTTGTACTTTCACCTGGATCTGTTACAAACTTCTTATCCCAAATGTTATCATTTTCTAAACGCAATGTCCAACGGTCGGCGATTTCACCTTCCAAGAAACGTGTATCACCTGGATCAACGATTTCCATTTTTTGCATCATCTGACGAACAATAACTTCAATGTGCTTGTCGTTGATAGTTACACCCTGCAAACGATAAACTTCCTGAATCCCATTCAATACATAACGCTGCACTGATGCTGGACCTTCGATGCGAAGAATATCTTGCGGTGTAATTGCACCGTCACTCAAAGGTTGACCTGCTCTCACATAGTCACCATCGTGAACCAAAATGTGCTTAGACAATGGAACTTGGTAATGTTTAACCTCATCGTCTTTAGACGTAATGATGATTTCCTGGTTACCACGCTTAGACAAACCGTAAGTTACAACACCATCAATCTCAGCAACAACTGCTGGGTTAGAAGGATTACGTGCTTCAAACAATTCTGTCACACGAGGAAGACCACCCGTGATATCACGAGTTCTAGTAGCCGAACGAGGAATTTTCGCCAAAACATCACCACCCTTAACGGTAGAACCCTTCTTAGCAACCAAGATGGCACCCATAGGCATGTTGAATATTTTGGTTACTTCATCGTCACCTTCTACACGGAACTGAGGCACCTTAGTCTTATCGCGACTTTCTACAATCACCAATTCAGACAATCCTGTTTGCTCATCACCTTCTTCACGCATGTTCACACCTTCAATGATGTTTTCGTAAGTCACCTTACCATCAATGTCAGAAATGATCAACGTGTTAAAAGGATCCCATGTGCACATCACATCGCCTTTTTTCGCTCTTTGTCCTTCTTTTACCATCAAAACGGCACCATAAGGAATATTGTAAGTTGTGATTACAGTCTTGGTCTTAGGATCCAAAACACGCACCTCACCAGAACGACCCAATACCACTTCCGAATTCTTTGCTTCGCCATTTTCGTCAGTTTCAAACTTGGTAACAGTGCGCATTCCATCGAAACTAATCACACCTTCATATTTGGTTGTCAATGTATTTTCTGCCGCAATGTTCAACGCCGCACCACCCGTGTGGAAAGTACGCAATGTCAACTGTGTTCCAGGTTCTCCAATTGACTGTGCAGCAATTACACCCACAGCTTCACCGGCTTGAACCATTCTTCCAGTAGACAAGTTACGACCATAACAAGCAGCACAAACACCTGTCAACGTTTCACATGTCAATACCGAACGGATTTCCAATTCTTCGATACCTGCATCCTCAATGGCATGAGAAATTTCTTCTGTCAATTCCTGACCTCCATTAACAATCAACTCACCCGTTTTAGGATGATAAACTCGGTCCAAAGCAGTTCTTCCCAAAATACGTTCGTACAAAGGCTCCGCGATTTCATCGTTATTCATCAATGCACTCATCGCAATACCTCTTAAAGTACCACAATCAGGCTCGGTAATTACTACATCCTGTGCAACGTCGTGCAAACGACGAGTCAAGTAACCCGCATCCGCAGTTTTCAACGCCGTATCCGCCAAACCTTTACGAGCACCGTGTGTAGATACGAAATACTCCAATACGTTCAATCCCTCTTTGAAGTTCGAAATAATGGGGTTTTCAATGGTATCACCACCAGAACCACCTGTGTTCTTTTGAGGCTTAGCCATCAAACCACGCATACCACCCAACTGACGAATTTGCTCCTTAGAACCGCGGGCTCCAGAATCCAACATCATATAAATTGGGTTGAAACCTTGGTCTTCGTTTTGCAAATCGTTGATCAACACACGCGCCAATTGATTGTTTACACGTGTCCACAAATCAATTACCTGGTTGTAACGCTCATTATTTGTGATGAAACCCATATCGGCATTCGACTGAATTTCTAACACTTCTGCCATCGCCTTACTAACCAACTGTTCTTTCTCAACAGGAATTTTAACATAACTCAAGTTAAAACTCAATCCGCCTTTGAAAGCGTAGTGGAAACCTAAGTTTTTGATATTATCCAAGAAATCTGCAGCTTTAGCAACACCGCTCAAACGAATGATGTTGGTAATGATATCGCGCAAATTCTTTTTCTTCAACAATTCGTTGATATATCCAACCTCGAGAGGCACAACTTGGTTAAAGAGGATACGACCAATAGTAGTATCGATGATCTTTTCAACCAATTCCCCATTCTCCAATACGGTGGCCTTGCATTTCACTTTTGAATGCAATTCGGCACGACCTTCATTGTAAGCGATGATGGCTTCTTCAGCTCCGTAGAATGACAATCCTTCTCCTTTGACTGGATGTTCCGCAGTTGATTTACGCTCTTTGGTGATATAGTATAATCCCAAGATCATATCCTGAGAAGGTACAGTGATAGGTGCACCATTTGCAGGGTTCAAAATGTTGTGCGATGCCAACATTAACAACTGTGCTTCCGCTACAGCCGCATTGCCCAAAGGCACGTGAACCGCCATCTGGTCACCGTCAAAATCCGCGTTAAATCCAGCACAAACCAATGGATGTAACTGAATGGCCTTACCTTCAATCAACTTAGGTTGGAAAGCTTGAATACCCAATCTGTGAAGCGTAGGAGCACGGTTCAACAACACTGGATGACCTTTTAAAATATTTTCTAAGATATCCCAAATCACCGGATCTTTTTTCTCTACGATTTTCTTCGCAGTTTTTACGGTTTTTACGATACCCCTTTCAATCAATTTACGAATGATAAACGGCTTGAACAATTCCGCAGCCATATTCTTCGGCAATCCACACTCGTTCAATTTGAGTGTTGGACCTACCACGATAACAGAACGACCTGAATAATCAACACGCTTACCCAACAAGTTCTGGCGGAAACGACCTTGCTTACCTTTAAGCATATCACTCAAAGATTTCAATGGACGATTGCCTTCACTCTTCACAGCACTTGCACGACGGGTGTTATCCAACAATGAATCCACCGCTTCCTGCAACATACGCTTTTCGTTACGCAAGATCACCTCAGGGGCTTTGATCTCAACCAAACGCTTCAAACGGTTGTTACGGATAATTACGCGGCGATATAAATCATTCAAATCTGAAGTCGCAAATCTTCCACCTTCCAAAGGTACCAAAGGACGCAATTCTGGTGGAATCACTGGCAACATCTTCATAATCATCCATTCAGGACGATTTTCACCTGTTAACTGAGCACCACGGAAACTTTCGATTACTTTCAAACGCTTCAACGCTTCTTGCTTACGTTGTTGAGAAGTCTCAGTTGCGGCTTGGTTACGCAAGTCGTAGCTCAACGTATCCAAGTTTACACGCTTCAACAATTCTTCCAACGCTTCAGCACCCATCATGGCTACAAATTTGTTAGGATCGGAATTCTCCAACATCTGATTTTCTTTTGGCAAAGAATCAACGATGTCTAAATATTCTTCCTCCGTTAACAAATCCAAATAATTCACATTGCTCGCTGCACCGATTTGAATAACCACGTAGCGCTCATAGTAAATTACCATGTCCAATTTCTTGGTAGGAATACCCAATAAATAACCAATTTTGTTTGGCAATGAACGGAAGTACCAAATATGCGCAACAGGTACCACCAAATTGATGTGACCCATACGCTCTCTGCGTACCTTTTTTTCAGTTACCTCAACACCACAGCGGTCGCAAACGATACCCTTGTAACGGATACGCTTGTATTTTCCGCAATGGCATTCATAATCCTTGATAGGACCAAATATGCGCTCACAGAACAACCCGCCCATTTCGGGCTTATAACTGCGATAGTTGATGGTTTCGGGTTTGACCACCTCACCGAAACTGCGACGTAATATGTTTTCAGGAGAAGCAAGCGAGATACGAATCTTGCTAAAGTTACTCCCTTGTTTTTGTATTTTCTTTTGAAGTTGCATGATTGGTTTCTAGGGATTAATCCATAAATGTTACTTCCAAGCCCAAACCGCGGAGCTCGTGCAGCAATACGTTAAATGACTCAGGGGTTCCAATGTTCGTAATGTTATCACCTTTTACGATCGCTTCGTACGCTTTTGCCCTACCTGTAATGTCATCCGACTTCACAGTTAAGATTTCACGCAAGATATTGGCGGCACCAAATGCTTCCAATGCCCAAACTTCCATCTCACCAAAACGCTGACCACCAAACTGCGCTTTACCACCCAATGGCTGTTGCGTAATCAATGAATATGGACCGATTGAACGAGCGTGCATCTTATCATCAACCATGTGACCCAATTTTAGCATATAACTTATGCCTACTGTGGTTGGTTGATCAAATCTATCGCCACTCAAACCATCGTTCAAATACACCAAACCGTTCTTAGGAATACCTGCTTTTTCAGTTACCTCATCGATTTCAGCCATGGTAGCACCATCAAAGATCGGCGTTGCGAATCGAACACCCATTTCTTTTCCAGCCCAAGCCAATACCGTTTCGTAAATCTGACCCAAGTTCATACGTGAGGGCACACCCAATGGGTTCAACACGATGTCCATTGGAGTTCCATCATCCAAGAATGGCATATCTTCCTCACGAACAATACGAGCAACAATGCCCTTATTTCCATGACGACCCGCCATCTTATCTCCCACTTTCAATTTACGTTTATTGGCAACATATACTTTTGCCAATTGAAGGATTCCCGTTGGCAATTCATCACCCACACTAATTGAATAATGTTCACGCTTATAATTGGTAACCTTTTCGTTATTTACATTGACAAAGTTGGTTAAACAACGAACAACAAAATTGTTTTTCCCCGCGTCGCTGGTCCAATTGTGGTAGTTCACATTGCTGTAATCAATGCTCATCAAGTTCTTTTGAGTAAACTTGGTTCCCTTTGGAATCAACTCTTCGCTGTACATATTGTAAACACCTTGAGAAGTTTTTCCGCCCACCAATTGGAACAATTTCTTCACCAATTCGTCTTTCAACATGCCCAATTCCTTGCGATGATCATCATCCATCTTAGACAAGCGAGATTTATCGCCAATACGTGTAGACTTATCCTTCTTACTCTTAGAAAATAATTTCTTATCAATTACAACACCTTGAGCACCTGGAGAAGCTTTCAATGAAGCGTCTTTCACGTCACCAGCTTTGTCACCAAAGATCGCACGCAAAAGTTTTTCTTCTGGAGATGGCTCAGTCTCACCTTTTGGTGTGATTTTACCAATCAGAATGTCGCCTTCTTTTACCTCAGCTCCTACGCGGATCAAACCGTTTTCATCCAAGTTACGAGTCATTTCCTCACTCACGTTTGGAATGTCATTCGTCAACTCTTCTTCACCACGTTTTGTATCGCGAACTTCTAATTCATATTCAGTAATGTAAACGGTTGTATACCAATCGTCTTTTACTACCTTCTCGGAAATTACGATCGCATCCTCAAAGTTATAACCCTGCCATGGCATGTAAGCCACGCGCAAGTTTCTACCCAATGCCAATTCACCACCTTGGGTTGCATAACCTTCACAAAGAACTTCACCTTTGCTCACTCTTTCGCCTTTTTTCACGATGGGTCGTAAGTTGATACAAGAATTTTGGTTGGTTCTGCGGAATTTAATCAAATGATACGTTTTGGTATCTCCAGTGAAGCTCACCAAATCATCAAAATCATTGTGATCGTAGCGAATGCGAATCTCACGAGAATCAACATAAACTACTTCACCATCGCCTTCGGCATTGATTAAGGAACGACTGTCGCGAGCTACTTTTTCTTCCAAACCTGTTCCAACAATCGGAGCTTCAGGGCGCAACAATGGAACCGCCTGACGTTGCATGTTAGACCCCATCAACGCACGGTTTGCATCATCATGCTCCAAGAAGGGAATCAATGATGCCGCAATCGATACAATTTGGTTTGGCGCTACGTCCATATATTCTAACTGCGCCGGATTCACCAATGGGAAGTCACCTTCCTTACGGCTCTTCACCAAGGTAGTCATAAAGTTTCCTTTTTCGTCTAACTCAGCATTGGCCTGGGCGATTGTTTTACCATCCTCTTCCTCGGCGGAAAGATAAACGATACCACTTTCCACTTTCCCGTTAACTACCTTACGATAAGGAGTTTCCAAGAAGCCCATTCCATTAATCTTTGCGTGTACACACAAGGAAGAAATCAAACCAATGTTAGGTCCTTCAGGCGTTTCAATAGTACACAAACGACCGTAGTGCGTGTAGTGTACGTCACGAACCTCAAAACCGGCACGTTCACGACTCAAACCGCCCGGACCAAGTGCGCTCAAACGACGTTTGTGCGTAATTTCTGCCAAAGGATTGATTTGATCTAAGAACTGACTCAGCTGGTTGGTACCGAAGAATGAGTTAATTACACTCGACAATGTACGAGCGTTCACCAAATCCTGAGGTGTGAATACTTCGTTGTCACGAATATTCATTTTCTCACGAATAGTTCTTGCCATACGCGCCAAACCAACACCAAACTGAGCATACAATTGCTCACCCACGGTGCGGACACGACGGTTGCTTAAGTGGTCAATATCATCCAAGATTTCTGAACCGTTATACAATTCAATCAAATACTTGATGATGCTGATAATATCGTCTTTCGTTAATACGCGTACTTCCATCGGAGTATTAATCTCCAATTTCATATTGATACGGTAACGACCTACTTCACCCAAGTCATAACGCTTGTCTGAGAAGAACAAACGCTCAATAATTCCACGGGCAGTTTCTTCATCCGGTGGATCTGCATTCCGCAACTGACGGTAGATTACTTCCAACGCTTCTTTTCCGTTGTTCGAAGTATCTTTTTGCAATGTGTTATAAATCACATCATAACTGATTCCGTTTTCAGTTTCAGCGTTCAAAATGATTGATTTAACACCTGCTTCAACTATCACATCAATATGATCTTCAGCCAATAATGTATCCCGCTCCAAGATTACCTCGTTGCGCTCAATACTCACTACTTCACCCGTATCTTCATCCACAAAATCCTCAATCCACGTACGCAAAACCCTTGCCGCCAATTTTCTACCAATCACACGCTTTAGGCCTGCTTTTGATACTTTCACTTCTTCGCTCAATCCGAAGATGTCAAGAATATCTTTATCACTTTCAAAACCAATAGCGCGCAACAAAGTTGTTACCGGGAATTTCTTCTTCCGGTCAATGTAAGCGTACATTACTGCATTTACATCCGTTGCAAATTCAATCCAAGAACCCTTGAAAGGAATTACACGTGCTGAATACAATTTTGTCCCGTTACTGTGAACACTTTGGCCAAAGAATACGCCAGGCGAACGGTGCAACTGACTTACGATTACGCGTTCAGCACCATTGATGATAAAAGTTCCATTGGGCGACATATAAGGGATTGTTCCCAAATAAACGTCTTGAACAATGGTTTGGAAGTCTTCATGCTCGGGGTCGTTACAACTCAACTTCAACTTGGCCTTCAAAGGCACGGCATAAGTTAAACCGCGTTCGATACACTCATTGATGACATATCTTGGGGGATCCACGAAATAATCAAGGAATTCCAACACAAAGATGTTGCGGGTATCGGTAATAGGAAAGTTCTCACGAAAAACTTCAAACAATCCCTCTCCTTCACGCTTGTCAGCGGGTGTGTCTAACTGGAAAAACTCTTGAAAAGATTGGAGTTGTATGTCCAGAAAATCAGGGTACTCAATGGCATGTTTTACCTTGCCAAATGAGATCCTTTTGTTGTGTGTGGTGCTCAATTTTTTTGTTGTTAGTGGTTTGACATTAGTGTTGGTACTAAAAACGCCCAAAAGGCCCTCGGAATATCCGGGGCCTTAGGGTTAAATGTGGGAGTGCTTACTTAATTTCAACTGTAGCACCGGCGTCTTTCAATTTAGCTGCAAAATCTTCGGCTTCTGCTTTAGAAACTTTCTCTTTTACTGCCTTAGGAGCACCGTCTACTAAGTCTTTTGCTTCTTTCAAGCCCAAGCCTGTCAAATCTTTAACGATCTTTACGATCTGTAATTTGGCCGCACCTGCGCTTACCAAGATTACATCAAATTCTGTTTGCTCAGCAGCAGCGGCTTCGCCGCCACCTGCCGAAGGCGCAGCCACAGCCACAGCTGCTGCTGCAGGCTCAATACCATGCTCATCTTTCAAAATTTGAGCAAGCTCGTTAACCTCTTTTACAGTAAGGTTTACCAACTGGTTCGCGAATTCTTTTAAATCTACCATTGTTATTTAATTTAAGTGTTTTTTTTGTTTAATTTCTTTCTTCAAGCGCCTTTATTAAGCCGCCAATTTTTTGTGGTCCGTTCGCTTGCAATGCACCAATAACATTCTTGATGGGTGATTGCAACAAACCGATGATTTCGCCGATTAATTCTTCTCTTGATTTCAATTTTATCAAAGCGGCCAATTGGTCGTCCCCAATAAATACTGCACTATCAATCCAAGCACCTTTCAACAAAACATTTGGAGAAGTAGCGCGGAAATCATTGATCGATTCAGCCGGTACCTTTTGAAACTCCGCTGTCATTACACAAGTAGTTCCTTTCAATATGCCCTTCAAATCACCAAAATCTTTGCCGCTTTGCTCCATTGCAATACGCAACAAAGTATTCTTTACCATGCGCATTTCTACACCACGTTCAAACAGCATGCGACGCAATTTGTTGGTTTGGTTTGCAGTGAGTCCCGTAGTATCTGTAAGATAAACAAAACTGTTCGTCTTAAAGGTTTCGGTTAACTCGGCAACCACTGTTGATTTATCTGCCTTATTCATCGCTTATAATCCTGAGATTGATTTAATGTCTATACTCACACTGGGACTCATAGTACTGCTCATGTAGATACTGCGGAAATATGTTCCTTTTGCAGCACTTGGCTTCAATCGTTGCAATACTTGTACCAATTCCAATGCATTTTCGCTCAACTTGTCTGATTCGAAAGATACTTTTCCTATCGAAGTATGGATGATTCCAGTTTTGTCAACCTTGAAGTCGATTTTACCCGCCTTAACCTCCGTAACTGCTTTTCCTACTTCTAAAGTCACTGTTCCGCTCTTAGGATTTGGCATCAAGTTACGAGGTCCTAAAATTTTACCCAAACGACCCAACTTTGCCATTACACTAGGTACAGCAATGATAATATCGATGTCGGTCCAACCTCCTGAAATCTTCTCGATATAATCGTCCAATCCCACGTGATCTGCTCCTGCGTCACGCGCTTCTTGTTCTTTATCAGAAGTACAAAGTACCAATGTACGAACCACCTTCCCCAAACCGTGAGGCAAAGATGCAACGCCACGTACCATTTGATTGGCCTGACGGGGATCTACACCCAAACGAACATCGATATCTACCGATGCATCAAATTTGGTGGATGAAATTTGCTTGAGGATGTTACTCGCCTCAAGCAAAGTATACGACTTGGTGTTGTCGTATTTAGCTTCTGCTTCTTTTCTTTTTTTACCAACTTTCATAATTCAAATCAATTAAAATGGGGCATCCCCTGTTACCGTGATACCCATACTGCGGGCTGTACCTGCAACCAATTTCATGGCAGACGCTACAGTGAAGCAATTCAAATCTGGCATTTTATCCTGAGCGATGGTTTTCACCACTTCCCATGAAACTGAACCTACCTTAATACGGTTGGGTTCTGTTGAGCCTTTCTGGAGCTTGGTAGCTTCCAACAATTGAGTTGCCACTGGGGGCGTTTTGATGATGAAGTCAAATGATTTGTCCGAATATACGGAAATCACGACTGGCAACACTTTCCCCATTTTGTCCTGCGTGCGCGCATTGAACTGTTTGCAAAAATCCATGATGTTCAAACCTTTTGAACCCAAAGCTGGACCGATTGGAGGCGCTGGATTTGCTTGACCACCTTTTACCTGGAGCTTGACGAAACCTGTTATTTCTTTTGCCATTGTTACTGTTACAATTTTTGTATTTGGTTATAATTTAACTCAAGAGGTGTACGGCGACCGAAAATCTTCACCATAACCTTGAGCTTGCGCTTTTCTTCGTTTACTTCTTCGATTACACCGTCGAAATCATTGAACGGTCCATCTACCACTTTCACCGACTCTCCTACTAGGAAGTGTTCTTCATCCATTGCTTCCGCATCACTCAAACTATCGGCGGTACCCAAAATACGATTTAACTCGTTCGGACGCAGAGGAACGGGCTGGCCTTTGGATCCCAAGAATCCAACTACACCCGTAACACTCTTAATCAAAGGCATGATTTCTGGATCTGACAAATCAGCATGAACCAAAATGTATCCTGGGAATGCATTTCTCTCCTTGATTGCTTTTTTACCATTCTTAATAACATAAACCTTTTCTGTAGGGATCAGAATTTCAGGCACAAAGTCGCTCTTACGATCGCGCTCGAGCTCAACCGTAATACTGTGCTTTACCTTCTTTTCCTGTCCGGTAATTGCACGAACCACGTACCACTTGTGTCTGTCTTCTGCCGTTGTCATGTCTATTTAAATAATTTATAAAATTGGGTTAAACTCACACCCAATACGCTGTCAAGCCCCCATATTACTAGGGCAAATAATAATGAAGCGACAAGCACAATCCATGTACTTTCCCTCAATTCTTCCCATGTAGGCCAGCTGACTTTGTTAACCAACTCGTCTCTGGTCTCACGGAAATAGTTATTTATTCTTCCAAACATTGCGCTTTTATTAGCACGGGCACAAGGATTCGAACCCTGATCAAAGGTTTTGGAGACCTCTATTCTACCATTGAACTATGCCCGTATAAATGTGAGCATCTTACAATGCCCTCATTATATTCTTAATAGCTCGGCTATTACTCGATAATCTCAGTTACCTGACCAGCACCTACAGTTCTTCCACCCTCACGGATAGCAAAACGCAAGTTCTTTTCCATAGCGATAGGCTGAATCAATTCAACTGTAATTGATACGTTATCACCAGGCATGATCATTTCTGTACCTGCAGGCAAACTGATTTCACCAGTTACGTCTGTAGTACGGAAGTAAAACTGTGGACGATACTTGTTGAAGAATGGAGTATGACGTCCACCTTCTTCTTTGCTCAATACATAAACCTCAGCTTTGAACTTCTTGTGAGGAGTAACTGACTTAGGAGCACAGATAACCATACCGCGACGGATATCATTTTTGTCGACACCACGGAGCAAGATACCTGCGTTATCACCGGCTTCACCACGATCCAACAACTTACGGAACATTTCTACTCCAGTACAAGTTGAGGTCAAAGTTGAACCATATCCAATGATTTCTACAGAATCTTGAACGTTGATCACACCACGCTCGATACGACCAGTAGCGACGGTACCACGACCAGTGATCGAGAATACATCTTCTACAGGCATCAAGAAAGGCTGATCCACCAAACGCGGTGGAATAGGGATCCACTCATCTACAGCAGTCATCAATTCCATGATCGTAGAAACCCACTTCTCATCTCCGTTCAATCCACCCAAGGCAGATCCACGAATAATTGGGGTGTCCACTGAGAATTCGTAGAATTCCAACAATTCACGCATCTCCATTTCAACTAAATCCAACATTTCTGGATCGTCTACCATGTCGACTTTGTTCATAAATACAACCAAACGAGGTACACCAACCTGACGAGCCAACAAGATGTGTTCGCGAGTCTGTGGCATTGGACCGTCTGTAGAGGCAACCACCAAAATTGCACCGTCCATCTGTGCAGCACCCGTTACCATGTTCTTTACATAGTCGGCGTGACCTGGACAGTCAACGTGAGCGTAGTGACGGTTGGCCGTTGAATACTCAACGTGAGCCGTGTTAATTGTGATACCGCGCTCTTTCTCCTCAGGAGCAGAGTCGATTGACTCGAATGAACGCATTTCAGACAGACCAGCCTTAGCCAGTACAGTAGTGATGGCCGCAGTCAAAGTGGTCTTACCGTGGTCTACGTGACCAATAGTACCAATGTTCAAGTGCGGCTTGGAACGGTCAAATGTTTCTTTTGCCATAGTTGTTTGTTTTGTGTTGTTTTTGTTTTTGAGCCAATGAGGGGAATTGAACCCCTGACCTTTTCCTTACCAAGGAAACGCTCTACCCCTGAGCTACATCGGCTTATCCCCACAAAAGTTGCCTCTTGTTTCGATGCGAGCGGGAGACGAGGCTCGAACTCGCGACCTACAGCTTGGAAGGCTGTCGCTCTACCAACTGAGCTACTCCCGCATTTTTGATATAAAAGCGTAGTGGGGGCAAGTGGACTCGAACCACTGGACCCGAAGGAGCGGATTTACAGTCCGCCGCAATTGCCGCTATGCGATGCCCCCAATAAATCCAGGGTCTCCCCACAATCGGTTGCACTTTTATATCTTGAGCCACCAGTCGGGATCGAACCAACGACCTACTGATTACAAGTCAGTTGCTCTACCAGCTGAGCTATGGTGGCCTTTAACCTTAAGAACGCGTGTGACCGAAGCCACTATCCCAAAAAGGACTGCAAAAATAGTACTTATTTATGAATTGACAAACCCTTCTTGCATTTTTTGCACATAAATTTTACTGTCCATTTCTTCCATCCTCAAAAAATACCATTTACTCAAATCCTAAACCGCCCTCAACAATTTCTGTTATACCTTTGTGACTTATGCAAAAACGCATCCTTATTGCTGCAACCATCTTGGTCTCTGCCCTATTCATTGCCTTTGTGTTTTGGCGTAATATCAATAGTACTACCGCTATTTCCCACGACTTATTTGCGCTCAAATCGCCACAGAGAGTCACCAAAATCACCTTTTCTCCGAACAATACAAAACTCCCCTTCCTTTCCATAGAAAAAATCAATGATCATTGGATTGTTCGAACAGAAACTCAATCTTTCCCTGCCGATACACATGCAATTCATGAATTACTCTACTGGGCAATGCCACAATTACAAGTAAAATGCCCCGTAGCCGACGCCTCAAAAGAAACCGTAACCAAAGATATCGCCCTAAACGGCACCAAAGTCATCTTTTCCCAAGACAATAAAGAAGTACATACTCTATACGTAGGATTCCCAACTCCAACCCAAGACGCTACCTATATGTATTTCCCTGGCACGGAACGACCCTGCGAAATCACAGTACCCGGCTTTGTTGGCTACCTCACACCCTATTTCAATACCAATATTCAACTCTGGAGGTCGATGTTTATGATCGATGCGTCCGCATCAGACATCAAATCAATAAAAGTCACTTATACCAATCAGCCCCAAGAATCTTTTATGATCACTCAGGTCCATGACCGTATTGAATTAAAAAACCTTTCAAACCAACCCATTGCCGCCAACCAAAGCTTAATCGCGGGGTTTTTGGAGTTGTCCAAGACGCTCGCCCGCGAAGCGGGCGAGCCAGCCGTTATTAACAACAGCGACCTCGCAGTGAAAAAAATCACACAATCCCAACCCGTAGTAGTTTTCGAATACTCCTTCACTTCTCAAGCCGCCAAAACCATTACCATCTATCCCATGGACATTACCGCCGGCGAAACCTATAGCATGGAAGAAAAAAATGGAAAACTCAAAACCAAAGAAACCAATATTTACTGGGCCAAGGAATCGGGCGACCCCATATTATGGGTGATACAAGATATTATATTACACAACCGTCTCAAAAAATTAAGCGATTTCACAAACCATTAATATTGATTCCTTCGAACCTATTTTCCCCCGTTATACAAATTCATCCAACCCCCACATCAGACAGTGAAATTTAAGTTCTCCATTGCCGGTGCCGTTCTCGGCCTCACGACTTCAGGGCCCACAGGCGCAGTGATAGGTTTTCTCGTTGGCATGTATATCGATTTTGTAAACACCCCTGAAAGCGAACGAAATAAAACCAGTAGCGCCTATCAGCAACGAAGCCATAGCCAAAATTATTACAGCGACAACTACCCGCCTTCCGACTTCAAAAACTCACTGCTTATATTAATAGCAGCCACCATGAACGCCGATGGGTCTGTCCTAAAAAGCGAACTCGATATGGTTAAGTCGATGCTTATCCGCACCTACGGCGAAGAGGAAGCCAGAATGTTACTCCTGAGACTTCGCGATTACCTCAAACAATCTCACAACTTGGCCGAAGTATGCCGCAACCTCAGAAATCGAATGGGCTATTCTCCCAGATTAGAACTACTGCACGTATTATTTAGAATTTCTCGCGCCG
>Ga0208942_1000440_pt1 | contig 16779 bp, 15 predicted proteins | sample GreLakmeSU08MSRF_FD_187704 | JGI IMG/M metagenome (GOLD analysis project Ga0208942, IMG submission 187704) | Freshwater lentic microbial communities from great Laurentian Lakes, MI, USA - Great Lakes metaG SU08MSRF (SPAdes) | ecosystem: Environmental > Aquatic > Freshwater > Lake | place: Great... | reverse complement strand
AGGTCCTGAGCCAAGGCTCGACCAAGCAACCCACTGCCCCCCGCCAGAATAACTTTAGACCTCATTACGATCAGTAAAAGCCGCTTCCTTTTTTAGGCAAACCTCCCTTGGCCTGCAGCGGGGCAGGGCGCCGCGCAAGATGGATTGCCTCGTTGCGTCGCGGCTCGCAATGACAAGGGCGCCGCATGTGTTCCGCTCTTATTAATTTCTACGATTTAACCCGCGAGGAACTTCGCCAACTTGTCGTCCGCTGGGGCTATAGCCCCACCCACGCCGCACGCCTTTGGCGCTATAGTTATGGAGAGGGCTTAACTCATTGGGCGGAGATGCCAGAGCTGCCGAAGCGCTTTAGGTCCCAAGCAGAAAGCGCATTAACTTTTTCCCGTCTGCCCGTCGCCGTTGAAACCCACAGCACCGATGGATTTACCCGCAAATACTTACTGACCCTCAACGATGAGCGGAAAATCGAAACCGTTCTGATGCGTTACACCGGCCGCGTGACCGCGTGCATCAGCAGCCAGGCCGGTTGCGCGATGGGCTGTGTGTTTTGCGCTACGGGACAAATGGGGTTTGCCCGCCACCTCAGCGCTGGTGAAATTGTGGCGCAAGCGCTGCATGTGGACCAAGCCCTGAGGCATACCGCGCCAGCACGAGGGCAACTCTTCCCCGAGAAAACAAATGCCGGGGTGGCGCTTCCTAAGACATCGCCCGACCGATCACCCCCTTTGGCCAATCCCCACAGCGCCTCCCCCCATGAACGCCATGAGCGCCTCCGGAACATCGTCCTGATGGGAATGGGCGAGCCGCTCCACAATTATGACGCAGTATTGAAAGCAGTTGATATTTTGTGTGACCAAACCGGCCTAGCGCTTGGCGCGAAGAAAATAACCCTGAGCACCGTGGGGGTTATTCCTGGGATTATCCGGCTCGCTGATGAAGCGCGTGCCGTCAGCCTCGCCGTCTCGTTGCACGGCGCCACCCAAGCTGAACGGGCAGCGCTGGTCCCCGTGGCAAGCAAGTGGCCCTTGGACGCCTTGATGGAGGCGTGTCGTTATTACAGCACAAAGCTCCAGCGCAGAATATTTTATGAATGGACTTTGATTGAAGGAAAAAATGATTCATCCCTCAGCGCCCACGCGGTTGGCCAACTCCTGCAAGGGCAACCCGCGCAAGTTAATCTCATCCCGCTAAACCCCACCTCGGGCTACGGCGGAGCACCGACGGGCCAAGAGGCCGCGCGCCGCTTTCAGCATATCCTCGCCGATTACGGTTTGCCTAGCACTATGCGGCAACGTCGCGGCATTGATATCGCCGCCGGGTGCGGGCAACTGGCGATTCGCCCGTAGTTTTTTGCCTTTGCCAAAGAGCGGACGACCACTAGGTCTAAGCGCTCATGAAATCTTCTATCCCCTTCCTTCCCGCCCTCCTCGCTCTGGCGTTGGCGGCTCCGCTCACTGCCCAAACCACTTCGGCGGCAGTGGTTAAAACCGTCGAGCCAGTCCGTCTGGCTTACGTTAACAGCTCGGCCTTTCTTGATGAGCAGGCTGGCATCAAACAACTCGTGAAAGTTGCCCAAGGACTGGAGCTTGAGTTTAGCGGCACCCAAAGCGAACTCTCCCTGTTGAATGAAAAGCTTCGTACCATTGTGGGCGAGCTCACTAAACTTAATGCCGATCCTGTGGCCAACGCCAAGGCGATGGCAGAGCAGCAAACGGCTGGGCAGAAATTACAGCAGGAACTGCAAGGTAAACAACAAGCCGCTCAAGAGGCTTATAATAAACGCGTCCAAGAACTGCAGGCTCCGATTGCCGCCGAGATCGGCAAAGAGATCCGCGCTTTCTCCAAGGAGCACAACATCGACCTCTTGCTTGATTTGGCTAAACTTGGTGAAGCGGTGCTGAACGCTAAGCCGGAGCTCGATCTAACGACTGATTTCGTTAAATTCTATAACGCCCGCCACCCGTAATCTTCCGGATAATTTGTTCCTTAGGCCCAGCGTTAAGTTGGGCCTTTTTTATATCTGCTAACCACGGTAAAGGCTAACCCACCCATTTTGTTTCCCCAAAATCAGGTGCGGTAAAATCCATCGGGTCTAAGCCGTGCGTTATTCTCGCCGCGGCGAGGGCAATCGCTGGATCGTCGATTCCTTCATCTGCTAGTTGAAAGGTGCCAAAGTGCATCGCCCAACTTTGCCGCGAGCCGACCGCTTGGTGGATTTTCACCGCCTCTTCTGGCGTGCAATGCACCGGTTGCATGAACCAACGGGGTTCGTAAGCGCCGATCGGTATTAACGCTAAATCAAAAGGACCTAAACGTGCACCGATTTCCTTAAAAGTCTGATTATAACCAGAATCCCCAGCAAAATAAAATTTTCCCGTCGGAGTCTTAAGGGCAAAGCCACCCCACAGGGTTTGGCCGCGATCCCAAGGCCAGCGGGCTGAAAAATGCTGCGCGGGGGTCCCTATTACCTCGAGTCCTCGCCTGGCTTGATGTGTCTGCCACCAATCGAGCTCCACGACGTTCTTTACGCCGCGTTTTTCTAACCACGCTTTATTGCCGAGCATCGTGATAAACTGCGGTTGATGCTCGCGCGCCAACCAGCGCAGAGTGGGTAAATCAAGATGATCATAATGATTGTGGCTGATGAGGACGACATGCATTCGCGGCAGTTCGGTTAATTTTACCGCCGGCGGCCGTGCCCGCTTAGGCCCAACCCAAGAGAAGGGACTCGCCCGCTCAGAAAAAATAGGGTCCGTCAGTAAATTCAGATTAGGCTGCTGGAGCAAAAAAGTAGAATGCCCGATAAAGGTAACGGCGGTTTTTCCGCTTAAGCTTGGCTGGGGGACAAGGGCTTCGCGGTTCTGACGCATAGCCTTAGGCCAATTGATTTTCTGCCGTAAAACTAAGCGCTGATAACCCCATTTAATTAAGGCCGAAAAAGCAGCCGCCGGCCGTTGGCCACTCGGGTTAAAAAACCGCTGCCCGTCGGAATGATCGCTGACCGGCAAGCGCAACGGGGGCGCCATAAATTAGGCGGTAGGCCCACCCACGGTGCGGCGCGCTTGCGCCCAAAAGGCCAAGAGGGCGCGGAAATCCTGCTCTTTACTGCCGCTATGAATAACATAATCATAGGAATTCCGTTCCGCCATTTCTAACTCCGCACTTTGTAAACGCCGCGCAAGCTCCTCCGCACTTACCGGCCCACGCCCCTGTAACCGCTCCCGCAGGACAGCAAAAGAATCAGGGGCGACAAAAATAGTGACCAGGCGAGTTTTGAGCAAAGGGAGGGTTTCCGCCGCAGCCCGGATATTGCGCACGCCCTGAACGTCAACGTTTGCCGTTAAGTTGGTCTGCGGTAACCGACCGAGAATGGCGGACTTTAGCGTGCCATAACGATATTTACGATGCACCCAAGCCCACTCCAGAAATTCGCCATTCGCCAACCGCGCATCAAACTCGCCTTCGGTTAAAAAGTGATAATCGCGGCCATTTACTTCATTCGCGCGCGCTGGTCGAGTCGTTGCCGTAACCACTCGTTCAAACCCGGCCACCTCCGCTACTAATCGATCACAGAGCGTACTTTTACCAACCCCCGCAGGACCCGCCAAAACAAGGAACACCGTGGAGGTCGAATCGAGCGGCGCCATAACTTAGTAAGTAAAGGCGGCGATTGCGGTGGCTAGCCCGTAAAGAAGCAGGCCGCCCCCTAACCACCGCGGCCGCCCAGGTTCTTGAAAAAGCCACCCCAAGAAATCCCGCCAGCGATAAGGCGCGGCCGCTAAATAAAGCGCGAGACACAATCCGCTATAAACGGCGCTGACCAACAAAAGCCGCTGAGGGTATTGATACTCCATGTAAGCGGAATTAAGCAGTGGCTCAGCGCTTAATAACATCAGCGCACTGCCACCGCGCACGGCGAGAAAGTCGGGCGCATAAATAAAAGCTAGCACCGCTAAGACCGCAAAGCCCGCCATAATGGGTTGCGGGGTTTGGACAAAAATAAGATCGGACTCACCGAGTTGCGAAATTCGCCAAATAAACCAACCCGCCGCTGAGCCAAAAAGTAACCCCGCGGCCAAGCCTGAGCGCGGTAAAGCCCGCGCGCCCGAACCGATCACCGAATGATTCCAGACCAGCAGCCCCCCCACGCTGGCGAGAAACAGTCCGGCTAAAAGGGTAGCGAGGAAAAGAGACATAAGTGCGCCCCCTTTCTCTTACTCGTTCTCTTTCTCCACAAGCTCAGAACTCTCTTTTACTGGGTCTGCCACCAAAATACTTTCGCTCAAACCCCCACCAAACCAAGGGTCCCGTAAAGCACGGCCGTCGTGGCTCGCTCGATCTTAACCGCCACCAATTCACCGATTAAACGGTCGTTAGCTTCAAAGTGAACGACCCGATTACCCCGGGTTCGCCCGGTATAACGCAACCCCTTCTTGTCCCGCCCCTCCACGAGTACCTCTGGGCTGGTGCCAATTAATTGGCTATTTCGGCGGTTGGAATTAGCCGCAAGAATTTTTAACAAAATTTGGTTACGCTCCTCTTTAATATCATCAGAAACTTGGTCCCCAAAGGTCGCGGCCGGAGTCCCGGTGCGGATAGAATATTTAAAGATATAGGCCATATCATAGTTCCCTCGCTCAAAGAGCTCCCGAGTTTCAGCGAAATCTTCGGCGGTCTCGCCCGGGAAGCCGACAATTACATCCGTGGAAAAATACATGGCCGGCTGCACCGCCCGCAAGTCATCAACAATCTGACTGTAGCGTTCGCGCGTGTAGGGTCGGTTCATGGCCTTCAAAATTCGATTAGATCCCGATTGCAGCGGTAAATGCACATAGGGGCAGAGTTTATTCAAGCGGCCGTAAGCGGCGATTAAGTCGTCCTTAAAACCCCGCGGGTGGGGGGAAGTAAACCGGATGCGCTGCAAACCAGGAATGCCGTTTACCTGCTCAAGCAGCTGCACAAAAGGTGTGACCCCGCCAGTATGTTCATAGTCGCGCCGGCCATAGCTCGTCACGATCTGCCCGAGCAAAGTAATCTCCTTAACGCCTCCCGCGACCAGTTTCTCGCATTCCTGAACAATCTCCTTCATCGGCCGAGAGCGTTCATCCCCTCGGGTTTTAGGCACAATGCAAAACGAACAATCCATATTACAACCCTGCTGAATCGAAACAAACGCGGTGACTTGTTTTTCGGCCAACACATGATCGCGAATGGTATTTTGCGAACCATTTTCTGCCTCAAGATCGATAATCGTGGCCCCAATAGGCACCCCCGCCGCCTGCGCCGCGCGTAGATTATCGAGATAATCGGGGACTTGGTGAAATTTTTGCGTGCCGATGATGAGATCGAGATCGGGCAGCTGATCGAGCAACTCCGCCCCACGATTCTGCGCCATACAACCAAGGATCCCTAAAATAAAATCCGGATTCTTTTTTTTTCGATTCGCAACATTCGCCGCCTTCCCGATGGCTTTTTGTTCCGCCGCATCCCGCACGCTGCAAGTATTGAGCAGTAAAATATCACAGTCGGCCTCTGCGCTCACCATCCGGTAACCTCGCGACCGCAACAAGGCCGCGACCGCCTCGCTGTCGCGCTCGTTCATCTGACAACCATAGGTTTTTATGTGGACTCGATTCATCAAACTAGCCGCCGCCCGAAGGTAAAAAGCACCGGGAGGACGGTGGGGGTTAACTACTCGCCTACTCCCACTGGTCAACGCGGTAAAATAACCCCCGCCACCACCTATTTGCCGGCTATAAATAGCCCCCAACTTCCCGCGAGTCTACCGTACCTTTCTGTTCGCCAGCGCGCCGGCCAACGCTTTGCTGCCCTCATGGAATTATCTAATCGTTCTGGGGAACCAACTCCCGCCCCAGGACCAGAAAAGGCTGCGGTCGCTGGCGGCCTGATGCCTCTGCTCGCCGACGCCCGCGATAAATTAAAAAATAAAGACCTCCCGGCGGCGCTCTCCCTCTATGAATCTATCTTAGCTAACGCCAGCGACCGCAGCGATGTGCTCATGACGATATCCGCCGATCTTGGGACCAATGGTTATGTGCAGGAAATCATCGAATTGCTCGCCCCACGTTATGATGTGGAAAAACACGGCGCGCCGGCGGGCATTAATCTGCTACAAGCTTACTTAGTCACCCGTAATGCGGAGGCGGCCCAACATCTTCTCGATCTGTTGTTTTCCCTTGGCCGGCCAGAGCTGGAAGCGCGTTTAGTCGGTTTTTCTAATGCCGTTTCCGAACTTTTTATTAGCGAAACAGAAGCAGAACACACGGCCGAGCCTGGAAAAAAAATTAGCTTAGTCAGTATAAGTAAGCCCATTTGGTATTATGGAGTCGAAGCCCTCGCGCCCCTCCTCTGGACGCGACCCACGGGAAAGCTCCGCCGCGTCGCTTTCGCCCAGTGTGCTTTGCTGGGATTGGAAAATTCTGCCGGCGGCGCCGTCCAATCAGAAAACCTTACCGGTCAACTTTGCCGCGGGCTGCCTTTGTGGCTGGCAGAAACTTTTAGTTATAGTGCTGGTTATGCCCCCGTCGCCGCGATTGGCACCTTCGGCGATCATTACGCTGTTTTTCCAATGGAGTGGACGGCTGAAAACTTGCGTCAACTCAACGATAGCACCGAAGGCGGCCTTGATTATGTGGTTACAGGTACTTTGCGTAACCGGAACGATGATTTCGAATTAAGTATGCGGATTTGGGAGGTTAAGAAATTTCGAGAACTCAAGACTTTCTCGGCTCGTTGGACGCCCACTTCTGGTGATAGCGCTTTGCTACTACTCCAAGAGCAACTGTGTCGCTATATGGAATGGACGGCGCTACCCGCTCCAGCCCAACAAATTTATCTCATTCCTACCTCCCCCTTGACTTATATTTTGAGCTTGGGGGCAACGCTTTCTTTTTTCCTGAGCGATAAAGGGATTCTGGCCGCCAGCCACCAGCCGACTGACTTAACGGCTCTTCTGCGGGCTGCCCAAACCAATCCGTCTAATCCCACAGCGCAATTTACTCTTATTGCCGGTTTATTACGACTCACCGACCTTGGCCGCGCGCATGAACCGGCCGCCTTCCTGCACGCGCAGAATTGGCTGACCTCGGCCGCGGCCCAATCCTGTCAAATTTCCGATCTGCCGGCTAAATTTAATTAAGTCTTAAGCCTCGAGTTGCGGGCGGGACGCTTCTGGCCAGTCAATATGATAGAACTTGCCGCGCGGTTGGTCGGTGCGCTCGTAGGTGTGGGCACCGAAGTAATCGCGTTGCGCCTGGAGTAGATTGGCCGGCAGCCGGGCGGAACGATAGCTGTCGTAGTAGGAGAGGGCGGAACTGAACGTTGGTGCGGCGACGCCGCATTCGGCGGCGAGCGAGACGACTTTGCGCCAGTTTTCCTGCGCCAGTTTCACCATCTTATTAAAATACGGGTCGAGGAGCAGATTCGCGAGATGTGGGTTCCGGGCATAGGCCTCGGTAATCTTTTGCAGGAAAGCGGCGCGGATGATACAGCCGCCGCGCCAGATCTGGGCGATCTCGCCGAAATTAAGCGTCCAGTTGTATTCCTTCTGCGCGGTGCGCATGAGCTGGAAGCCCTGCGCATAAGAACAGATCTTCGAGCAGTAGAGGGCGTCGTGGATCGCCTGCACAAGAGCCTTCTTCGAGCCGCGGTATTTCTTGCTCGGGCCCTGCAAGATCTTCGAGGCGGCAACCCGTTCCTCCTTGATGGCAGAGATGCAGCGGGCAAAGACGGACTCGGCGATGGTGGGAGCAGGGACGCCCATGTCGAGCGCGTTGGTCGAGGTCCATTTACCGGTGCCCTTTTGGCCGGCGGTATCCAGGACGATGTCGACGAAAGCTTTCTTTTTCGTGAGCGGATCCTTCTGTTTGAGGATGTCGGCCGTGATCTCGATGAGGAAGCTGTCGAGCGCGCCGGCGTTCCATTCGGAAAAGATGGCGCCCATTTCGGCCGCCTTGAGGCCAAGTAGACCCTGCATTAGAGCGTAGGCCTCACAAATCATCTGCATGTCACCGTATTCGATGCCGTTGTGGACCATCTTGACGTAGTGGCCCGCGCCGTTCTCGCCGATGTAGGTGGCGCAAGGCACGCCGCCGACGATGGGCTGGCCGGGCGCAGCACCCGTCAAAGGTTGGCCGGTCTTTGCATCAACCTTCGCGGCGATAGCGTTCCAGATGGGGGCAAGCTCCTTATACGCCGCGGCGTCACCACCGGGCATGAGTGCTGGACCGAAGCGAGCCCCTTCCTCGCCGCCAGACACGCCGGAGCCGATAAACCGAAGACCTTTAGCCTTGAGAGCTTTTTCGCGGCGGATGGTGTCGGTCCAGAGCGCGTTACCGCCGTCGATGATGATGTCGGCGGGTTCGAGCAGCGGCACCAGGCCGTCGATGACGGCGTCGGTCGCTTTGCCCGCCTGCACGAGAATAATCATTTTGCGCGGCTTAGCCAGGGAAGCGACGAACTCTGGGAGCGTCTTGGTGCCGACCACCCCACCGGGCGTGGCGGGATTCTCGGTAACGAATTTATCGGTTTTTTCTACGGTCCGATTGAAGACGGAGATTTGAAAGCCGTGATCTGCGATATTGAGCGCCAAGTTTTGGCCCATAACGGCTAAACCGATCAATCCGATGTCAGAGTGTTTTTTACTCATAAGGGCTACATCATTAGTACCGGCCTCCCGAACACCAATCTGATTTTCGGCCCGAGGGTGTAATAAAACCAACTGATAGGCCTAATCAGCTGATTAGGACTAGGGCGCCCGTTGCTGTTTGGTGGCGTAGGCTCCCGCGCTAGGAAAAAATGGCGCGACCAACTGAACGATTGGGGTAAGAAATTTGGGTTCATTACGGTTATAGACCCAGGAAAAAAAAACCACCACCCCGACGACAAAGATTAAAACCCCCGCAATAACTTTATTCATTTGCAGGATCCGGCGGACGACAAAAATAACAACCAGCACCGCTAAGACGGCGATTCCAAGCTTAAGCCAAACCTCCGAAGGTTGGTTTTTTAGTTTTTCTAAAGCCGTGACTGCAAATAATAACATCCCTTGACTTTAGCTGGAAAAATGGGGGAGACGAGTCCTTTCTGCAGAACCGGCAAGGCACCCGCCGGCGTGCGGTCGGCCGCTTTTAATGATACCGCGCGGCGCGGCCGAAATAATCAAGCAGCCAAGCCTCTTTCCAAATCCGGAAACGCCCCTCTGCGGAAATTTTCCCATATTCCTCTCGGTCGTTATGGGGCATTAAATAACCTAACTCTAGATTAATTACCTCTAAATGCTGCTGCTGCTGCTGACTGTCTTCACTCGGACTAATTTCCCACGCGATCGCTTTTTCCCCCGCCTGTTTTACGCGCTGAGTATGTTGCGTTATTAAGCGGGCGAGACTCCGCCGCCAGGGGGTGCGCACCACCAGCCAACCCTCCGGATAAAAACCACCAAAAGGAATATAAAGATTATCCGTTACGTAGCGCCGCGTTCCGGTTGTTAAAGTAGCCAAACTAAAACAAACCGTGATCACATTATTTTCTTGCGGAACGAATAACACGTGAACCCGGATAGTGTTATCCTTGTTATGATAAACCGAGGTCCGGAGCCAAATCCCACCCCCAATCTCAGCCTTAAGCGCTTGCTGATGCGTAAACTGATTGTTTCGCAGCCAATCCCGCACGCGGAGTAGGCGTTTTTGCGTCGGCCATTCATCACCGCTCGTATTAACAATCGCGCGCGGAAAAAGGGGTAACGGGCTTAAGCTGATCGCGTTTATTTTTAGCCAATTAAACCCTGCTTCACATAAAAACCAGGTGAGGAAAAAAAACCCCGCGACGACCCCAACCGGTCGATCGATAAAGTTTACCTGTTCATTTGCTTGGGCCGCCAAAACTGCGAAAAGAATCCACCGCAACCAACGAATGGGTATCGCTAAAATAGGCGATGCTAAGCGCTGGTTAACATAATACAGCAAAAGTAAAGTCCCCAGCGCGGGCGTAATAAAAAAAATAATTTCTTCTGCCATGATTACAAAAACGGTGCACCCGACCCGAGGGTTCGCGTTAAACAGACTTGGTTGTTTCCCCGCCCCCTTTAACGAAGCCCGCTTAACTTAGCCGGACGGGCATAATGACGCAGACAAAGCTCTCTAAGGTTTTAAATACCCCAGGGCTAACCTCGTCTTTAAGCTCAAAAAAGACCTCGTCTTTTGTCAGCGCCCTTAAGGGATCCATCACAAACTGCGGGTTAAAGGCTACTTGTAGGTCCACTCCGCTATAAGCGATCGCCATTGATTCATGGGATTCACCAAAGTCGGGAGAGGAGGCGGTGATTTCTAATAAATTCCGGGAAAGCTTAATTTTAACCGAATTCGATTTTTCGGAGGTAACTAAAGCGGCCCGATGGACACATTGTAAAAAAAGTTCACGCTCTAATTTAATCCGCTGGTGGGTTTCTTTAGGAATAACTTGCTGATAATTAGGGTAATTACCCTCCACAACTTTAGAAAATAAATAAATACTATCGCTGAGGCCGCTCGTGTCCTTCCCGGTGTCTATTTGGAAGGCGGCGCGGCGTTCATTAAAAGCAATTTTTAGTTTATCCCCTTTTCCCAGCAGCCGTAAGAGTTCTGCCACGGTTTTCGCCGGTAAAATAATTGCTCCCGCACTGGTTGCTGGCACCGCCAGTTCTTTGCTGACCAAGGCAAGGCGCCGGCCGTCTGTTGCGACCAAGGTTAATTTTTCCTCTTTAAAGTTAAAATAAACCCCATTCAGGATAAACCGCGTTTCATCCGTAGATTGCGCGTAGGAGACATTGCTGAGCATGGTCGCGATCTCCCCTTGCTCCAGGGTGTAGGTTTTGTCGTCGGTCGAATCGGGTAATTTAGGGAATTCTTCTGCGCCGATCCCCATAATTCGAAAATTAGAGCCGCCGGAAGCAATTTTAACCTGGTGATTTGCCGTCGAATCGAAAGCGACGTCTACATTGGGTAATTCCCGGACTATCGTCGCTAGCCGCTTGACGGGTAAAGTAACCGCGCCGCCTTCTTTTACCTCGGCCTTAATTTTACAACGGATCCCTAAATCTAAATTGGTGGTTGTAAGCGAAATGCAGTCTTTTTCTGCTTCGATCAAGACGTTGTTTAAAATAGGCATCGCCGCTTTAGACCCAACAACATTGAGAACTTGGGCGAGGCCGTTGCTAAAATGATCGCGGTTAATCTTAAATTTCATCGGGCAGGAGTCGTTAAAAGGCTTTTAACTAACAAAGGATGATTAGAGCGGTATTCAATAAGGAATTATTCGTATTATTATGGGGGGTGAATTTGGTGATAACACCTATTTCTCCAGCGAAGCTAAAACAAAAGGACAGGTGAACCCTATCAGAATAATAGCGAATAAGACGAGGTTTGTTCACAAAAAATAGTTATTCGGAAGTTTCTTGCTTCATCTTCACTATTTTTCGCCGCAGGGCGCGCCTCTGCACATGGCGAACACCTTTTTGATAATGGGAAAAAAGACCGTAAAAAATATAGGCTAAAAAAAGAAAGAAAAAGGCAATTTCTTGCAGCCGCCAAATTATTACCCCCCCAATAATTAACCCAACAAAAGTACGAAAACGAGTCTTCAACTCCCAATTAATCTGTTTAAAACTGGGATAACGAATCGTGCTGACCATCAAGAAAGAAACGAGAATGAGGAGTAGGGGTAGCGTAATGGTTAATTGGCGCAGTTCGCGGGCATTAACCACCATGTTGAGCAGTAACAGAACCAAAGAGGCGATGGTCCCCGCGGCCGCCGGAACCGGGAGGCCTAGAAAATCTTTATTAGACTCAGGATCGCTGCGATAGAGGAGCGGATTGGTAATGACATTAAAACGCGCTAAGCGGACGGCGCCGCACAATAAGTAAACAAAAGCGATGATCCAGCCCAACTCCCGAAACCAGGGGTATTCTTCGCGGGGCGTCAGGATTAAAAAAAACACCATTAAAGCCGGCGCGACGCCGAAAGAAACAACATCGGCGAGAGAATCAAATTCAGCGCCAAATAAAGAGGTGCGGCCCCCCATCCGCGCCAAGCGGCCATCTAAAGAATCAAACACGACCGCCGCTAAAATAAGCCAGACCGCTTGAGTATAAAGCGCACTAGAGGCACGTAAGGCATCACCCGCGGCGTGGAGGGCGGCGTAATCACCGGCATCGGTAATTAACCGAGCCTGAATACAACGGATGATAGCTAAAAAACCACAAAGGAGGTTACCCGCCGTCATCAAGTTCGGCAGAAAGTAAATTCGGCTCGCTTGGGTAACGTTGTAGGGATTATCGCGTTGTTCGAGGTCAGACATGCCGGTTTATTTAGTAAGGCTTTCGAGGTACTTCCAAAATTTAGAATCCTGCTCAACTAGTTGTTGTTCCGAGACCGGTAATTTCATCCGAAAAAGCCAATCTTCCAGAGAAGATTTATGGAGAATATAAAGCGTGTGTAGGGTGGTCCCCTTCACTTCGAAATAAAAACGAAATTCGCCCGCCCGGAGACGGTAAAGGCTTTTGCCGCTGCGTTGAAAACAACCGAGTGGCTCTCGTGGATTAGCGAGATCGCGCGGTTGAATTTGAGAAATAGGCTCAATGGCGGCTAATTGAGCCAGCTTATCCAGGCGATTAAGCTCGCACATGCTTTGCTCAGAAAAAGTTACCTGATACATAAATAAAGAGAGGGGCTGATGAGGCGGGAATACCGGCGAGGGTTTTAAGCACAAGGAAGGTGGCCTGAAAAGAAGCAGCGGAACAACGGGATAACTATTGGGAAAACTGATGTTATGTCTAGGCAACATCACCACGATAAAGGGCGGAGGTTTCTAGATAACCTGAGCAAAAAGGACAGGAAAGTTACCAGAAAATCACCTGAAGCAGCTGGGCGCGGCGATTACATGAGGTACTAACCGAGCAAAAACAGGGAAGTTATCGCTGAGGGCTCAGTTTGCGGCCGATCGATCCAGCAGCGTGGTCGACCAATCAACCAGTAATTTAATTTCTGCGGGGGTAAGGCGGGCTTCCGGATGAAGCCAGGTATAAGAGGGTAAAGGCATATTATGATGCGTCACTTCCTCCGCAATTTCCTCTGCTTTTTTCCCGGCGCGCTTAGCGGAATAAGTTCCAAAGACGGAGAAGTTTAAATGCTGCTTACCCTCATTAACGTGTTGGGTAAGCCACCAACTTACGGGCTGAATATTGGCATACCAAGGGTAGGACGTGTAATTGGAGTGACAATCGTAACAGGCGCGTTTCAGCAGGGCTAGTACGGGCGCAGGGACAGGGTGTTGTCGTGTTAGATCGGAAGGGCTCAGCGCGAGGGATTCATTTCTGGCGGGCCGCCAAAACTGCAAAAGGCCCAAGGCTAAGCAAAAAAGAAGGAAGCACCGAAAAATTATTTTTTTCATAAAAACTAACGACGGGTTCATAAATAAGCTTTGGAAAAAAAAGCCAGAGATTTTTTAAGGGGAAGACCAGCGCACGAGGGGTTGTTGCCCGGCGACATAAAGCGGATGACGGGGATGACCGGCTCGCGTAGAGCCAAGGCACCATAGTTTTTTTCCAACAAATAAGCGGGCCACGGCCGCCCCGCGTTCACCAAATTCTCCACCCACCCCCCAAGCGGCGACAATTTGGGCGCAACGCGCGGCGGCGATTAATAATTCAGCATCGGTTGCCAGACCAATGGGATTAGGAGAGGCCAGCATAACTTTGGGATGAGGTGTCCGCAGGGCAAAAAGATTTGCCATCCAGAAGCCATCAAATCCCTCGCGGCGGGAGAAAGCCGCAATGCGCGTTAAAGTGGGATCGAGGCGGGCTTCATCGGCGGTGCTTGGGTTTAAGCCAATCCACAAAATTAATTTTTCCTGCGGGCCCGGATTCCACCGATGAATTAAGCGGTAGCGATGCCGTCGGTCAGGGGAGAAAAGGCACTCATTTTCCACAGGAACAAACAAAGCGAGATTTTAGCGCGGGGCAAGCGCCCCCCGGTTAACTTAAAATTAGGCGGAGGCTTTCTAGGTCGAGCGTGGTCGCCAAAGACTCTTCCTGAATAACCGCTGCCGCCATTGTCGCTTTATCCTGTTGGAGGGCGCGGATTTTTTCTTCCACGGTGCCGCGCGCCAGCAAGCGGTAAGCAATCACTTGATTGCGTTGGCCAATTCGATGGGTGCGGTCAATGGCTTGGGCCTCCACGGCCGGATTCCACCAAGGATCGTACAGGACCACATAGCTGGCGGCGGTAAGGTTGAGACCCGAACCAGCGGCCTTAAGGGAAAGTAAAAATACCGGTATGGTGGGATCGGTTTGAAAGCGGTCGACGAGCGCTTGGCGGTTTTCTGTCTGCCCAGTGAGGATGAGGTGAGGGATTTCCCGCGCGGTCAGCTCGGCCTGAATTAATTCGAGCATAGAGACAAATTGCGAGAACACCAAAACCTTATGCCCTTCGGCGACGAGGGGCTCCAAAGTTTCGAGGAGCGCATCAAGTTTAGCGCTCGAGGGAGCTTGACCGCTCGCGGACCCCCCCGCGAGGAGGCGAGGGTCGCAACAAATTTGGCGAAGGCGGAGTAACGATTGAAGAATATTGAAGCGTTGGGCCTCGAACTCGCGTGAGCCTTGAACGCCGAGCAAGATTTGGCGCGCGCGCTTTAATTCTGCATCATATAAAGTCCGCTGAGTCCCTTCGAGCTCACAGACAATTTCCTCTTCGATCCGGGGCGGTAGGTCTCGGGCCACTTGAGATTTAGCCCGGCGGAGGAGGAAGTGACGGACGCGCGCAGCGAGACGCGCGCGCACGCTGGTCGGGTCTACCCGTTCATCATACAAGCGTTTAAAGGCGCTCTGCGTGCCGAGCAAACCGGGCATGGCAAAAGCGAATAAACTCCAAAGATCAAGCAACCGATTTTCAACTGGGGTACCAGTTAAGACCAACCGATAAGAGGCGCGCAGGGCGCGGGCGGCTTGCGCGGTCGCACTCCCGGGATTCTTAATATTTTGGCCCTCATCGAGAATAACCGCATCCCAATGGCCGGCGGAAAAAGTATCTGCGTTGAGCCGTAATTGAGCGTAATTTGCGATGATGAGCTGGCTCCCTTGCTTATTGGTTAGAATCTGTGGGAGCGCAGGGTCGAATACCGCGGGGTGTAAGGTAGGCGCAAAGCGAGCGGCTTCAAGGGGCCAATTAGTCGTGACCGATTTTGGACACACGACGAGCGCCCGAAAGGGTTTTTCTGGATTACGCTCGGCGAGCCAAACGAGCCAGGTGAGGGCCTGGACCGTTTTACCTAGACCCATATCATCAGCGAGCACCCCGCCCAAGCCGTGAACTGAAAGCCAGGCGAGAAACTCAAAACCTTCTCGTTGATAAGGGCGGAGGGTGGCGGTGATGGCTGCGGGCACCGCGGGAGGCGGCACGGCGCGTAACTCAATCGCCCGCTGCCGTAATTGCTCCCAAGCCCGGGTATCAAAGACTTGGCATAAGCTTTCATCACCAGCTAACTGCAGGGCGTGATAACGATGATGTTCACCGGCCGTCGGGTTTTCTGCGAGACCGAGCGCGAGTAGACGGGCTTGCTGGGCTTCATCAGTTCCGATGGCGAGGCGGCGCCAACCTTTACCCTCCAGACGCACAAAGCCTCCGCGAGCCGCGAGGAGTAAAGCCACTTCAGCTTTTGTGAGGGTGGTATCAGCCGCGCGCACAACCAAACGAACATCGAACCAGTCGCGCGCATGGCTATCAGGTTCAACCTCGAGGGCAAAAATAGCGGCATCAGCCGCGCGGACCAGTCCAGCGAGTTCGTCGGTGGCTTCTAACACCGTGTTAGCAGGTAGCGTGGCGATCCAATCAGAAAGATCATCGGCAAACGTCGCGGTAACGGGGCGCTGCCAGCAAGGTTGCTGAGGGTGTTCAGCAGACCACTGTAAACTGAAGTGCAAGAAAGGCGCGACCGCGGCTTGAGCCGGGGTGTGGTCATAGCTAACGAGAGATTCTCCTTCCCCTGGTGTTGGGGTCGGCAAGGCGGAGATTTCTCGCCAACCAGTCGGGGTGTAACGCTCGCGGTGAGTGCCATCGGGCGTGAGGGTGGTGAAATCAACGTTGAGTAACTCTTGTGATTCAGCCTCGTCGTACTTGCCAACTGCGCCCGGGCGAAATTCCAAAGATAAGCGGAGGTGGGGGCGCAACGGTTCTTCGCGCACGGGCCGCTGAAATTCAGCTGGAATCCGCGTCCCTGAGCGCAGGAAAAAACTCATGGCGGCTGGCAAAGTGAGTAAAGTGCGCGGTAAAGCCACGGGCATGGTGGGATCGGCGGCCGCATCCGGATCAGGGGCGCCTTTTTTCTCCGCGAGCGGCAGTGGACCGCGATAAACCGTCGAATCGTGCAAATAGAGCGGGGTCGGTAATCCCTCCAAGAGGATCAAAGGGCTGGGAGTGGGGGAGCCATCAGCGCAGGTTAAGATAGCTTCGAGTTCATTGGCCTCACCCGCGCGCGCGCGCAGGGTCCAAACAAAAGCTGTCGGGGAGAGCGTGAGCGCGGCGCGGTCGGCGCCCACGAGGCAACTGCGAGCTAAGGGATCCGTCAGGGCGGCGTGGAGGGCGGCGCGAAATTCGCGCGCTTTGGGGGTGGGCTGAACGGAGCCGTGTTGAAAGACCGCATCCCGAAAAGCTAAGGCGAGTCGCAGCGCAGGTTCCGCAAAAAATAACGGAAGTTGCCGAGAATCGCTTAACCACTGGCGGAGGGTCTCG
>Ga0208942_1000435_pt1 | contig 16852 bp, 35 predicted proteins | sample GreLakmeSU08MSRF_FD_187704 | JGI IMG/M metagenome (GOLD analysis project Ga0208942, IMG submission 187704) | Freshwater lentic microbial communities from great Laurentian Lakes, MI, USA - Great Lakes metaG SU08MSRF (SPAdes) | ecosystem: Environmental > Aquatic > Freshwater > Lake | place: Great... | reverse complement strand
TTTTAATGACTTCGTAATCGAAGGCCAGAGGACGCCGCTCTTGGCAATACCAAGCTCCAGACACCAAAACAACCAGCAATAGCCACTGCAAATTTGAGCAAATAATCCACTTAGAGCTTGGGCCGATCGTTTTAACTTTCGTGAGGATTGAGTAGTTATTGTCCTTCATAATTAAATTTCAGTATAGGCTACGGTAGCTTTTTCGCCGTATGCCACTTTGGCATTGCATTCTGCTTCGTTATGGGAGTCGGCGTCAATCAATCCTACCTCTTCGCCGCTCTCATCGTAAATGACATACATTTTCATAATTATTCTTTGGTGAAAACCGTGCTTTCGATACGGGAATCGTACCCACACCAATCATCAACAATAAACTCCAGAGTGAGACAATTGTCTTCGTCAATGGCAACCTTGAATCCGCCAGTCGTAATCGAGCCGACATCCACCCTCCTTAATAGTCTCCGCGCCTCCTTCTTAATCTCAAAGATGCTTGGGACTTTCCCTTCGCTGCTTGCCCATCCCCATTCGAGAAGAACCATACATTTACTGACGGCATCGAAATTGAAGCTGTCCATAATGTCGTCAATTTGTTCTTGGCGGGAGACTACGTTTTTCTTTTTTAGGTTAATCATAAGTTAATAATTGGAGTTGATGTTGCTCTTCAACTATCTACATCTTACCGCAGATCTTTGCTGCTGTCAATAGCCAATATCTCTCTCGCAATAGCGGATGTCACCTTAGCCGCGTTAGAGGCGTTCACGAAATTCTCGGTCAAGCTTATTCCAGTTTTTACGTTTCTAACTTGATGCGCCCAGTCACTCGGAGTGAAAACTATATCTCCCGCCTCCTGTATGCACCGTGAGGGGTTTGTCTTCGCCAATAAAGGCATACGAGCTAAGTCAGGGCTAAACGCATCGAAGTTCAGGCCGTACAAATTTTCGTCGTCTGTTGGAGGGAAAAATATCCACTCCTTTCTGCCCGATATAACAGCGTTCCACGCGCTTGTACTGAGAACGTCTTTATGCAGCCCCGAACCCGTTCCTGCACCGCCGATATACAACCAAGATAGCTTCGGCACATCCGCCGAGAGCCCTAGGCTTGCTTGATAATCGCTTGACTCCAGCCAAGACTTAAAAAACGAAGGCACAACATAATCTTGACAAAGCTCTGGCATCTTGTCTTTGAATTCCCAATCCTTTAGGTAGAATTTCGATTTTTCGGAAAAATGGTTTTGGAAAAACTCAAAGACAGTCATCCGAACTATATCGTTCTTCCGTAGATGAGTGACTGAAACCGTTTCGCTCGGACATTTTCGCTCAAAGAAATCTGGCGTCCACTTATTGAAAGCTATCCAGTCTTTTGCCGCTCCTCTCCACACAAAAGGCTGGGAGGCGTAAGTACTATGAAAAGTCTCCTCAGATAACTTATTAAGTGGCAGGTCAGTAATGTAGCCCATTCAGTTAGTTCTTAAATCACCATTTGTATTTCATCTCACCCCCTATTTACGCCGATAAGCTCTTTCTTTTTTCGTATCTCGTGTTGTATTGGACTTCTCTCATAGCCTTCGCGGTTCTTTCTGCCACGTTATCGCTTCCGCATTGTCCAAAGACGATGCCAGCGCATCTTTCCTGCTCCGCGTTGCGACCCGCGTTATAGATGGCGCGAACCATGTTGTTGAAGTTGCAGTCCAGGCGGCGAAACTCGTTGCACTGCTCGTCGGTTAGTTCTGCGTCGGTTGATTTATTGGTTGATTTCATTTAAAGTCGGAGCCTTGAGTCGGAATCGAACCGACAAAGGAGGTAAGTCCATTCTAGTTTACAAAACTAGGCCAATACCATTCTGGTCATCAAGGCTGCAAATTGTTATCTATCGTCAGTCGTTTTCCCGTCGGGATATATCCACAGCCCGTCAGCCAAATATACCGAGCCGTCGAAACTCAAAGACTCTTTGCAGTGATAGTAGTCTAGAAATGTATCATCGCAGTCTTTTTCTTGATAAAACTTTCCGCCCACTTTAATTGGAAACATCTTTTCTTGTCTTTTTATTTTCATTTTAATTCCTTATTTCTTGCAAAACGTAGTCATGATTCTCTTTGTACGCGTTGATATATTTCTCCGCTTTCCACTTGTTGTCAAATACTTTGTGGACTTCTAGATTGTGTCTGTCTACGACGTTGTAGCTTATGTTGTTTAGGTCGACTAGGTAAAAATAATAAATGAAGACGAAACAAGCTAAAACAAAGCCGATAAATAAGTTTTGAGAAAATTCTTTCATAACATTCTATTAGGGCGAGGGGTTTAGGGTTTTAATAATTTGCCTCATCCTGTTTATGGCTTTGACCTCGATCTTCCTGATGTATTCCCTAGACACTTTCAGTCTTACTCCAATCTCAACGAGCGTTTCCTTCTCTTTACCTTCGAGACCAAAGCGGTGGGCAAGGATAAATCTCTCGCCTTTAGTCAAAAGCGCAAAAGCCTTTCTAACTAACTGGTTTTCTTCAAAAGAGGACATCTCCTGGAAAGCGTTCTTCGCTGCGCTGTCTTCAATCATATCCCCAAACTCTTCCTTTGAGTCTGCTCCTTCGACTTTAGAACTCATTGAAATTGGCGTCTCGCAGACCGCGAAAACATTCTTAATTCTCTGCTTGGACATAGCGAACTTTTTGGACAGTAACTCTAAGGTCGGATTCCCGCCGTGTTCCTTGTTGTATTCGGCGCAGAACTCCCGTATCTTCAGAAATCCCGTAATGGAATTGTTTGGGATTCTAATGGTTCTCGATTTTTCGCAGAGAGCTTTACGGATGCGCTGCTTCATCCAAAGCGCGGCATAGCTGATAAATTTCGAGCCTTTCTTGGGGTCGTATCTTTTTGCGGCAATTACCAGTCCGACATTCGCCTCGGAAACTAGGTCTTCAAGCTCCAATCCCATATTTCGGAAACCGCCAGCAATCTTTACAGCTAGGCGGAGACTTCCAAGTATGAGCCGCTCTTGCGCTTTGTAAGCCTTCTCTCCACCGGCTTGAAAGTCTTCATCTATCTGGGGCGTTTCCAGTTCAGAAAGGGGCGGGATTGAAGAAAGCTCTAAACTATAAATTCTTAGGGGCGCGTCATCCATATATCCCAGGGTAATCTAAATACGATAGAGCGTCAAGACTATTGTGGCAGGTTGGCTACAAACTTGCCATTGCGGATGTTCTCTTTGGATTTTTCACAAAACGAAAGAAGCGTGCTACCAAAGTCTTTGTTCTTTGCGTACTTTACTCGTAAGTCATTGCTGTGAGTGATAAATATGAGGCTGTTTCCGCCACCGAAAACTCTTTTTACGTCAAGAGCTACCGCCCTTCTTATGATGTCCGTGTCATCGTATCCCCAGCCCTCGACAAAGGATTCATCGTATCCGCCTAACCGCTTAAAGTTTTCCGCGCTAAGAGCGACCCTCCCGCATCCTCCTCCGAAGTTTTCTCCTGCTTGAAAATCTAGAATAGAATTTAAGTCCTTAGAAAAAGTCTTAAACACGTTCTCATTGAACTCTTTTGTAACGATGTTGTCTGCGTCTAAATTACAAAGTATTTGTCCACTTGCGAAAGAATGCGCGACGTTCTTCTCCTTTGCCATCTCCCAGTATTCCGACAAAGGCGTTCTGAAGTATTTTACTAAGCCACTTTCTAACTCATTAGGGAACGACGAAAAAAGCCAGTCTCGTAGCCCGTCCTCAGAACCCGCATCAGAAATAATAAACTCTACGTCAAACCCACAACTCTCGCGAATTGATACGGGAAAAACAATCTTCAAATGAGAAAGCCTGTCCCTGATTGGGGTGCAGTAAGAGAGTTTCATCTTAGCTCGACGTGGTCACAATTTGTGACCACCTCCTGGAGTTCTTCATGTGAAAATAGCGTTGGCTTTACAAATCCATAAAATATATCTTTTTTTGTTCTGATAAGCGGAGAGTTAGTCAAGAAAGCCCTATTTTCCGTCGACTTAGGCACTTCAGCCTGGTCAATTTTTTTGTAGAAACCCATCATTACGCTTATCTTAAGCTGTTTATCCGGATTGGAGTTGAACCAATTTATGCCCTTGATGCGTAGCTCTTCGAGTATCTGCGCCTCAGTCTTTCCTTCTACATCTATACTTATGACAGTCTCCCAATTATACCCATCGACAACGTATTGGCTTATTTTGCTCATTGCTAGTCATGGATCATATCGGAGCCGTTTTCCCCTTCTATTGTAGTCTCTATGAAGAAATCGTTCACGTTATCTGCCGTGGATTTGCTTAACGTCGCTTCGATGGGGGTGTCCATAAATTCCGCGTGAGCCATCTTGTGCGCTTCTGGTAGGTCATTGGCTAAAACAGAATATTTAACGCAAGCCTTATAAAAAAGAAAAACATCATACTGTTTCATCTTAGCTCCTCCCTCAAGAGCCTCCATCTATCGCTATCTATGCTCTGCTCTCCAGAGTTTATCTTCCTGACCGCTTCAATTACGTCAGTAATGCTTCTGTAGAAATACTTCTTGTCTATTAGACCCATAATCCATAGCGGGACTAATTTAAGGTCACGACAAGTAACGAAAATCGGTTTGCGCTGCTGCTCTGCAACAACCAGTTCGTGCATCGTACCGAAGGTGGGCTTCTCAAACTCGAAGTTAAAAATAACGAAATCACTTAAATCAATAAGTCTGAGGTCTTTCTTCACTACCTCTTTCATATAAGAGGCGACCTCATCCCACTCGCCATTTTGCCGAATTAACTTCAAGCGCTCCCTGTCCTCTTTCGTTTCAACCATCTGCTTATCGAAGGTTCGCTTAATAGGGCTAAGGCAGATAATTTCTAAATTAGAAAGCTCTGTCTCAACCAGATCTCTCCAACTAAGAGACTCGTCTGAATACTCTAGGTTTCCAGCGAGGTAAGTCTTCGTCCCCGCCAGAACGCCTTTAGTTTTTTGCCCAATAAGCACTTTTAGAATTGTTTTTTTGTTTGCTCGCGCCCCTAATTCTAATTCCTAATCCTAGGATTTTTAGGGTAAGGGTCCACTCTACGACGCCGTACTTTTCCAGAAGGAATGTGGTGGGGAATGCCACGCCAGTTAGCGTGCTTCTTCGGCCGCCTTTAGAGGGAGCATTGTAACTGAACATCGGCAAAGTAATGTTGTATTTCATATTTGTGATCTTATCTTTTTTTTAAAAGTATTCCGTAATCAATATATTTATTGTCAATTACTCTTTCAAATTCAGGGAAGAATTCTTCAATTAATGAGCTCCAATCGTGAGCGGAGACATTTTCTATCATGAAAATATATTTGCTGGACAATAGGGACATGTTGTGCAGAAATTTTCTAACCCTTTCGTCAGATAGGTGCATCGCAACAGCCTGAGTATAAACAAACTCATGTTTTCCTAAAGATTCGATATCTGGTATATTGGTCATATCCCTCACTTTAAGACGCTTGCTGAATTCGTATTTTTCTAATCCAAAGTATGACGCCCCTAATTTAATTTGAGAATCAGAATAATCGCATCCATTAACTAATAAATTGGGATTTATTTTTTGACTATTAATTAAATGATGGGCGCAGCCGCAGCCACATTCGAAAATTGACTTTACTTTTAATTTATGAATTAAGTGATATAATTCTTTCCAATTTGGGTGAAGGTTGTCTGTAAATATTAATTCATTTTTATCGTCAAGCCCAACTTCGCTCACGATCATATCTATACCTTTATGCAAAAATTCGGTTTGTATTTCGCTCCCATATTGCCGGCTGTAGTTTTCCCAGATAAAATCGTCGTGTGTTTTCATGTTATTGTTGTTATTTTCTGTTAATTTCGTTAATCTTGCGGGCCAGATTTTTTACGTTATTTTATTCGTTGCATTTAACAAATTCAGTTGGATTACTGCCCCATCTAAGTATAATTGCTTCGTGCTTTGGAGGATTCCATTGTAAGCTATCGCTGCAATAGGTGTCAAAGTTCTTCAGCGTAACATAGCTTCGCCAGATTGGCGCGTTTTCCTTTGAAACGCGGCGGACAATTTTTGAGAATGTCTTAATCATGTCGTTAGTAATAATGGTCTGCATATTGATGATTGTCAAGTCCTTTTTAGAATTTTTCGTATTTGTTTATGAATCGTGGATATTTGGCTTCGGGGTTTGCGATGTAAAGCTCTAACGTCTCAACCGCTTGCGCCTCATCCATTTTAGTTTTCTCCATTAACATATTAAGAGCCTTGCAGTAGTCATAGCACGCCACATAGCCGCCCTTTTCGGGCATAATGCCTACGAACGCCTCATTTAGTTCTTCGGGCATCATGATTTCGCCTTCAGAGAAGTTCGCCGCCCATTGTTGTATTGATTCTTTCGTCATGTTATTATTTATTGTGCGTTTTTATTAGTTTAATTTCTTCCAACCCTCAAGCTGACTTTTAACTCTTAATTAACTATTGTCTTGACTGGGTGATAATATCCATTTTTAGTTTTATCAAAAATTATTTTATCACTGCTCCAATTAATAAAGTTTTTTGCATTGTAAAAAGGCGTTTCTAAAGGATACCCAGCAATTTTAATTAAAGAGCCTAATCTTAATTCCGAAAATATATTATCATATAGTCTAGGGTTGCTCAAAATCAATTGATTAATTTTTATTAGTACCTCTTTGGATAGTAATAGACCGCTAGTAGGCGTGTACCCGCCAAAAAATGAAAGGCTATTCTTTTGTTCTTGAGTAAGATCTCTATACCAATGCCAACTATTTTCTACAGGGTCATGCGCTGTGTGCCCAAAAGTTTCTTTATTTAATGCCTCTGCGTAAAATTCTTCAATCGAACAGTTGCAATAAGTATCCCATTCTATAACTAAATATTTATCATGTAGTAAATTATTATGATAAATAAAATCGTATATTAATAAATCAGCCTGCGTCCAGAGCTTCCTCTTAATCCCGTTACCAAAACAAAAATTTTTAGGAAGGTACTCTTGGTCATAATCGACAACGAAAGAATTTTCAAGTAAATTGTGGTTTTTAAATCCGATTGGATAAACGTTTTTAGTAGGATTAAACTGCTTTAGTCTATTAAAATTATTAATTGTAACTGCGTCATTATTATGATGAGTAAAGAGTATCGCTATATCCATGTTTATTTATACATTTCAGCTCAATGTAAAGGTCGGATTCTGATTTCTCGTTTTTATCAGACCCCTTTCTTGAACATTTGTTTCAACTTGCTGATGGCAAGAGCCTCAATTTGACGAACCCTCTCTCTGGTCAACTCAAGGCTTTTGCCGATTTCAGCCAAAGTTTTCTCTTCGCCAGATGCGAGGCCGAATCTATTTCTGAGAACTATCCGCTCCCGATGAGTGAGTCTATTAATAAATTCGTTCAGCCGCTTTACAGAGTCAGACGCTTCGAGAGTTTCCGCTGGAGAGGTGTTTGTTTCGTCCTCAATAACATCACTAAAAGTCCGCTCGTCCTCATCAAATGAAATAAGAGCGTTAAGGGAGACTAGCGTTCTTGTGGCTACCATAATATATCCCACTCTGCGCTCGCTAATCTTTGTCTTCTTGGCAATCGTCTTTACGGGTGGCTCTTCGGCGAACTCCTCCTTGTGGGCTTTGATGCACTTTAGGATTTTCAAGTATTCAATCGTAGCACCCGTAGGCAATCTGATTTGTCGGCTCTGATTTGCAAGGGCATTGATTACGGCTTGCTTAACCCAAAAGAGACAGTAATAGGAAAATCTTGCGCCTTTTTTGTGGTCAAAGCGGTTCATCGCTTTATGCAAGCCGATGCAGCCCTCGCTTATCAAGTCCTCCAAATCAACCCCATATCCAGCGTAGTCTCTACAAAGTTTTACGACCAAGCGAACGTGGGAGTTTAGAATCTTTTCTTTGGCAGCGCAATCCAAATTCTCGAATAGCGCGATTTCTTCTCTTTCGGAGAGGAAGGCCATATCCCCTTCGGAAAAGAGGTTTAGAAAGTTCTGGTCGTGACGAGCTTCAGTAGCAATATTCATCTTTAATCAGCGTACGATACCCCTAAGTCGTTGTCAATGAGATTGTTGCGGGAAGAATAAGCTTTCTTAATTCCACGCCGTAAAACTTAAAAACCTCTTTAGCTAGGTCGTCCCGACTGTACTCCTCATCATAGACGACGCTCTTTACCCCATACGCGGCAATCGTGGCTGCACAGGAAGAGCATGGAAGCAATGTCACCGCCAAGGTTTTCACTTCGCCCCTTTTCAAAAGCGACAGACAGTTAACCTCGGCGTGAATCATATATTTTAGCCGCTCTTCTCTGTCTTTCCAGAAGTCAGCTTCCACGTTTTTGCCTGACGCTAAACCGTTATAGCCCACTGCTAAAACCATATTTTGATGGTTCAGAGCGCACGCGCCTACCTTTCGGTAAGGGTCTTCGCTCCGAAGTGAGGAGGCTTTAGCCATCAACAGGGCATATTCATCCCAACTAATTCTATCGTCCATAGTTTTTAACTCTACGCCTGTTTTTTGTTTTGTCAAGTGTAAAGAAATACGTGAACTTGATTATCAACGCTTGTCTAAGCGAACCCCCTTCGGAATCGTTGTACTTTCGATACCTTACTCTCGCGGCCAAAGCTCACTTGGACTACGAAGTTCTGATTGAATCTGAGAGAGATATGACCGATTTTTACTTCGTATATCTGAAAGATAGAGGAATGATGGATTTTGTTAGCGAAATCATAGCTCCAGAATATAGAGTAGAAGGGGTAAGAATAGATACCGAACTCATCTACCCTAAAACCATTCTAGTTAAAAGAATCTCTTGCGAAAACGTTTTGTACCTACTTGGGCAAGTGAAACTCTTTAAAAGTATTTAGTTTTCTAAATCCGCGTCTTCGCCGTGCGCCTCTTCCTGCTTGAGAAGCCAAAACTTTATTTGCCCGAACCTTGAGAAGAAGTTACCCACGCCCCAGGAAGCATCCAAAGTCCCCTCTTCAATTCCCTGCTCGTGTCTGGACACAAAAATTTGAACGGAATCAAAATGTTCGCCGAGTTCTTGGCAAGCCTTCTTGACTAAATCGTATTCCTTCTTGTTTCGTTGGTTCATTTTTGATTAGACGATTGAGTTTTTAATTATTTGCAAGGTTTCTTCCGCGCCTAGCCACCCGTTAACTTTTACTTTGCTTTTCGTTACGTTCTTGTAGTAACTAAAGAAGTCTCGGATGATATCTAAGTAGTTCTCCTCTAAATCCTCTAGCTTCTTTATCTTATGAGAGTTAAAGGACGGAACAATTAATATCTTGTAGTCCTTCTGGTCTTTGTCCTCCATATCTAACGCACCGATGACTCTACCGCTCACAACACACCCAGTCACCAAAGGGACTCCAGAATAAATAATAATATCTAATGGATCCCCGTCTGCACCCATTGTTCTAGGTATGAATCCATAGTTGCAAGGATAGCGCATCGCGCTTATCAAGCATCTTTCTAATTTGAACACGCCTAGGTCGATGTCGTATTCGTATTTAACATTTGTGTCTTTGGATATTTCAACTACAGAGTTCAAATCTCCAGACGAATCAAATACATTTATGTCTCTCCACAGATTCATATTATTTGGTAGAATCTTTTCGGTATTTCTTGTTTAAGCTGTTTACTTTTTTGACTATGGCTTTTAAGTCGCAAGAACTACCCTTCTTGCCCTCTGCTAGTAGCCAATCCCAAATAGCCCTCTCAAAGCATTTTAGGATGTCCCAGCTTGGATTCCTCTCTTTCCAGCTAAAGGCGAGCCAGACCCCTTCTGGTAGAAACTCTTTCTTTTGGCAAGTCGTTAGATACAAATCTAAGACAGCCAGCTCTCTGTTTAATTTGTCCAAGAGTATTCCTTTATCATTTTGGCCGTATAAGGCACGCCGCTTTTAACGGAATGGAGGATTTCAGAGCATTTGGACAAGTTAAAGATATCCATAACCAAAGAGTCTCCCGTCGTCTGCCTAAACTTAGACGCATCATAGGGTTCTTCGCTAGTGACTACTACTACGCCACGAGCGGTAAGGTATTCCGAATAGAACTTCATTGAGTTCTGGTTGTCACACGCAAGATAAACATTATTCGTGCAAGTCTCTTTCAATTTCAAAAATATATCGCTCAAAAGTTTATTTTCTAAGATTGGCAAATCATCGATCAAAATACTAACGCCCCACTCATCAGTCAGCGAGGTCCCAACCTTATCCGTTCTTCTGACGTGAACCCCTAGAAAGCTTTCATTGACATTTAATGCGTCGATTTTAGACTGGACTGATTCATGCGGCCTTAAGGCTCCATACGCGCTTGACCAAGTACGATAAAACACTCCAGCGTCTATACCCCCAAAATCTAACGCTCCAGTCCTGTCTATCCTCGGCGGATTAAAATGCTCAGTAGTAAGGAAAAAGTCAACAGGAAAAAGGTTTTTAGTAATCTTAAATTCCATACCTTCTATCCGGAATAGCTCGTCAAGGTTGTATGGGCAGTGTTTAGACGTAGTTAGGTCTAGGAATAAACGGTTTTGGCGAGCGTTCATGCATATCGCTACCATGAAGGTCAGCGCACGAAGCCTGTCACAAATCCCAAGAAGAGATATCAATTCGGCTTGGTGCTCATTCAATGGTTTGGCGTTCATGAATTAACCTCGCACGCTATAATGTCTCTTAAGACACTCTTCGGAGATCTTGATGTAATCTTCTCTCCAAGCCGGATTTAGATTGATTTTGCCACTCTTAATCAGTCCGCACGCGACGTGAGACTCGATTGCATGTTCTATTTGTTTCAGCGCCTCTGGATTGTCTCTGCCGAAGTCGCTTAAATGGTAGGATTTCGTGTGCGCCCAGCGATAAATATAATACATCTCCACGGCATCAACATCCGTTCCGACGGCGAGACCCTCCAGCAACCCGCCCATCTCTTGCTCTAACTCGTAGTCTTGCCCTGAATCTATCGCCAAATATCCCTTCACATCATTAAAGAGCTCTCTTCGCCAACAGCTTGAGCTATGGAAGAGATTTGACTTAATGGACATTTGTCCGATATTCAAAAAGAACGCATTAGAAGTTTTGAAAAAAGGCATCTCCTTAGTCAGCTTCTTCATTGACAGCGAGATTCTATGGGGTAAATAGATGTCGTCATCATCCCAAACGAATATGTTGTCGTGCGAGCAGAGAGCGACTGAAGCGTTTCTTTTCTCGCCTATCGTTTTGAATCTTTTATTTACATTAACGACTTTAACTTGGGGATGGTCGAAGTGGAGCTCCTGCTTGTCGAAGTCATTTAAAATGAGAAGCTCTTTTTCACCGGCATAGTCCTGCCTCAGAAAGCTTTCAATTGCCTCTTCGAGGACGTGCGGACGGCCGTAGGTTAGGCAAGCACAGCTTACTGGGGGTAGATCCATACATTATTTGTATATCCTACGATAGTCTTTATCCCAAATATATTTAGTAAGAAAGTCCGCGCCTCTGGAGACTTTTCGCTCGCTACTTTCTGGATAAAGACAATGGAGAAGCTCGTGAATTAAAGTATTTAGATACTTCTTCGACCTTTGTCTTGGGTCAATTTCGATAAGAAAATCAGACTGCCATGCTTGTCCCCAAGCCTTCTCTCTGCCGAGCTTCTTATCCAGAATTTTAATTCTCTTGGATTTAGCTCTTTTAGATTCGTTCTTGTCCATAACAGGTATTGCTCCTAATTAAAATGGTCGAGACGAGTGCATCGCCTCTACGATCTCCCAAAGAAAAGAGTCAGTCTCTAGAACGGCCACGGAGTACTTCTCCTCAAGCTTCTTGATTCTTTTAAGGTCTTTGGAGTCGCTGTCAATCAGGAAATCTCGCACCATTGACTCATCCGTGACTAGATAGTCTTCAATCGTCAACTCTTCCTCCCCAAGCAAGCACTGAATCAATTCGTTCAAATAATCTGGATATCTATATACTTTACTCTGGTCAACTAGAACGAAATTTTTCTTTGACCAGTCTATCTTCTCGAAGTTCTCCTTGAACTCTTTGGAGTAGCAACTTCTCGGCTCGTCGCCTTTTCCGGCTCCCTTTGCCGTCTTATTGACCGTCTTCTTCGCCGCTTTATTTGCTTTGCTATTTTTCATATTTATCTCCAGACTCTATAGCTGTCAGAATCCATATGGAACGTGCTTGTCTCTATGACTTGAGCATAACCGTCTATTGCCTCTAATTGGTAAGGAAGGCCAGGCTGAATTTCAAATGCCTCGCCAGCAACGAGCTCGCCCTCTTCGACAGCGGCCGTTTGGCCGTTGATAATCCTAACTTTGACTTTTCCCGTAAGGACATAGAGAGTCTCCGCCTTTACCATGTGATAGTGCATCGAGAACTTACTACCCGCATAGATGTGGACAATCTTTCCGCAGTAGTTATTAGCTTCGTCATTTGCGAACCAAAGCTCGTAGCCCCAAACCTTTTCCACTCTCTTTACTGCGTTTTTTCTAGCGTCTATTGAGAAGAACATATTTTTTTTATTCTAAGACTTCGTTTCCAAGAAATAGTCTAAGTTATTAATATACGGCTTAAGAATATTAATGATGCTCGAAAACCGAGCCTTATTTACATATCCAGACGAATACGACTCACAGATGAGAACGCCTAGGCAATCCTCCTTAAAGAAATTCCCCTTAAGAAAAGAGATTAACTTCATAACCTTTCTAAGAATCTCTGCATCGTCCTGCTCATACTCATCGTAGATCACTTCTGCCAGCTTTTCAAATATACTCCACTTATTTGCTGCTGTCAACTCTCTTTTGAACTCAAGCCACTCTGCGTAAGTGTCTATTTTGGAATATTTAGCCTTAAGATCTTCAATCTCAAGTGCTGGAATTTGACTTTTAAGCGTTGTAAACTCTTCTGAGAAGGGGTTTGCGGAAGAAAAGTAGTCACAATCAATCGATAGTAGCCACTTTCTATTAGAGAAGATCGACTTGCTCAGGCGGCTTTCGGATATGACTTCGAAATTGACTTGAGAGCTATCTGTGGGGGCATTTTTAACGAATTGATTATCGAAGAAATAGGCCTTGTTTTCTAAATCGCACACCGCCTTCTTAACTGAGTCATCCCAAAATTTAAATCTATAGACACCATCATTGAAGTCGTCGTTATGGTCGTTCTTTATCCAAAGCACATCAGAAAAGCTCCCCTGAGAGATCAAGTGGGTGATGAAATTGCCCAAGGAAAGCTCCCCTTGGAAAAGACCCATGTCTGAATGAGAGTCCACGTTGATGAAAACAAAATTGCCCTTGAAGTTTTTAGCTATTTTTCTGACGTAAGGGACAAAGCCGCTATGCTCTTTGAAGATTATCGCCTTCATCTTCACTCGAAGACTAAGTGAGCCGAAGAGTTGTCCTTGATGACTACGCTTGGCTCCTGATAAATAAACCCATTCCCATTTTGGCCCACTTCCTTTTCTGGCTTCTTTGGTATCCCAATAACCATTTTGCCTTCTCTCTCCTCAATGAATCCGCAGACTTCGCCCTTCTCGTCTACGATTTCTAGCCTACGAACTTGGAGGGTATCGCCAGCGTAATCTTGAATTACCCTGCGGACCTTCTCTTTTACTGCGGCGTTCAAGTTCGCAATAAATCCAACTCCAAGAATCGAACCTAAGAATGTTTTTCTATTCATCTTTGGCTATCTCGCTTTCGATGCACGTTTTGCAGTAGACGCGGCCGCCCGTTTGGGCAAATTCTAAATCTAGAACCGAAAAGTAATTTCCGCAAAGATTGCATTGGCTTTTGAGCCGAGAGTATTCCTCAATCATGGGATAAAAGCACCGATATCGACTTCTTTATTTATCTCTTTAACCTTCATTTCGATCCATATTTTTTGCGCAGAATCCCAAACAGAAGGGCCGTCTGCATCATTAAAATGGTCGAATCTGACCTCTCTTGAGACATGGTCAATCGAAATGACGTCGCTGCCGTTACCGGTTTCAAGGCTAATGTAATATGGCGGAACGCCCTTGTCTGTGCCGCGCAAAACGTAAACCGTCTTACCCTCCTTCTTGCTTATGATGAACGCCTTAATGACCTCCATATATAGATATGGGTTCTTTTCGCTTAGGTTTGTTAGCCAGTGGTTTCTTATTTGAGCCTTAGACAAAGTAAGTCCGTCGAAATAATAAGCGTCCTCTCTAGCGCGCTCTACAGCGTCCTGCCGTTTTTGCCAAGCGTTAAAGATCATAGAAACTATAATGAACGTCCCGACAAAGGATACCAATAAGACACTGATGAATTTTAATTTTTGAGTTTTCATGTTATGAATTTCCAACTACCGTTCTCTTCGTAATCTGCGTGTTTTTCTTTATTTTTATGTTCTGCGTTTAACTGCTTTATTCCGACGATATCCGTTAAATGAACATCGTAAAATGCTCCGATGGGCTGAATTATTATTTTAGAATTGCGGTCTTTGTACCTTACGGTTATGACTTTATCCGCATTTATTCCAATCACTTCTCCGAAATACTCTTCCCCATGCTTGATAAAATATACAAAATCCCCCTCATATAGACTTTGCATACGCAGTCTCCATGGTTTATAATACTACGGGTCGCCCAGAATGTCAATAACTAAATACTCTATTGATGGAGATACCGAAGCCTAAGAGTCGGATAGAGAAGTTTCTTTCTCTCTCGCTGGAGAGGTAGGAGATCTTGTTTGGCATACTTAGGATAAACTCTGCATGGTTCTTTGGTTCGTAAAAAGGCATCGAGTACTCTTCTTGGGACAAGCCGAATTGATTTATCTTTATTTCTGGAAGGAATCCCGCTATTTCAAGGTAATCAAAATAGTCGGCGTATTGCTTGTGGTAGATGGTGAAGGAGTTTTTCATAGAGTTTTGCGTATGTTTGCGTGCCAATTTGGGCCCATATCTTGGCGAGTTTTCCAGAACCCTTTCCCATCGTGCTTTAATTCTGAAGCTTTGCAAAACAAAAAATTCCATTTTCCGTTAATTGGGAAAGTGCAGGCGGCAGCGATATCGAACGTCCCTATTAGGTATTTAGAAGTCCTATGCTTCACCCCGTCTTCAGTAAATACGTCTCGGCAGTTACTTGATTGAAGATGGATGAAGCGAGTTGCCGTTTTCTTGTATGTCCGCTTGCTGATTAGCTTGCACTCAATGACGTATTTGTATCTGCCTATTTTAGCGGTCAGGTCTCCGTGGTCTTGGAAGGCGTCCAAATGCTCCGCGCCGAACCTCTTGAGCTTTTCTCTCAACTTGTATTGAGCATAATAGCCTAAAACGGGATTTTGGACCTGGCTCTCCTTTCCAAGAATCTCTTCTAGCAAGCTAATGTTTATATTTTTCTCGAAGAAAAATCCCATTATTAGGCTCTAATTAGGACGTATTTTATCCCGTCCTTCTCTCGATAGGCTATCCTAACCGTCTCTTCGTCTATCCTTTGCGCGTCGATGACCGTGGACTTCTCTGGAACGTGCTTAGCCGCCCATGCTCTTTGAGCTTTTGAAAGCCTGCCTTGTTCACTTCTCATGTCTAAATAGAGTGTTTCGTAAGGAATGCCGCTAACGTTCTGGCCTTCGCTTTATTTAGGATTACACCATCAATATATGGGTTGCCATGGAGGATGGTTTTCCAGCAAAGTATCATTTTGTCTCGAAAAGATAAGCTCTTGGGATTCGTCCCCTCACCCCAATACGAGAAATAGAACTCATCCTCTCCGCCAAACTTTTGAACCATCATCGCTTCGCCATGGCAGTCGCACTTAATGAAGAGTTCTGCGTCTTTGAATGCCGGCTTCTTGTTTTTAGTTGTCATTTTTGCCCCTTTCAATAATGTGCTCGTCTATATTTACTTTTAGTTTATTCCTCCCGCAAACTGGCGAACAGAATGTGTCATACTTTTCTTGATAGTAGTCAAGGAACTTTAAGACTCCAAATTTTCTAACCTTTTCCATCATTACTTCGTCAAGCTCCGGAAAATTTAACATATAAGTATGTTCATCGGCAGCGATCTTATCGTACTCGTCCCTATGCAAGTCTATGTCATTGAGCATCTCCAGCATGAATCGAAGCTCCGCCATTATCTTGACAAGGCTTGTACTCAGCCTTTTTACGCTGGTATTCACCTTTCGGATAACCTCGTCCGTAATGACTTTGGTATTTTTAAGGGGCTTTAAGTCCCTCTTGTAAGTCTTGTCGTACTCTTTGAGGTAAAAGCCTAGGGACTGGTGGCTAATTGTAAATTTCTCGCTCCAACTACTCATAGCTAGCGTGTTTTTTGGAGATTGCTTACTCGAGTCTGTTTTCTTTGGTTACTCATTTTTAGTAAAAATAGCAGGGCTCTACCCAATGCAGAATGTAAGGAAATTCTCGGTTCGCCCATCCAGCAAAATCCTCCGCCTCTTTAAGATCAAAGACTGGCTCTCCGTGCCCCTTCTTCGAGCCGTCCCTAAACTCCCAACTGATGCGACAGCGTAAAGAGTCTAGCTCCTCTTCTTCGCTCTTTGGTTTGAGTTCTGTTAATCCCATAAGTTTTGGTAGTGCTTGGCGAATAAATCCAATCCCTCTTGGATTTTTTCCTGATGCTTATTGACTGGGGTCCAGTCCCATTTTCTATCATCAACGCTAACAAATTCAAGGCCCCCATTTTCCTCTATCCCCCCTCTCTCCTCTACTCTGTATCTTTCATCATAGTTTGGAGGTTTAATAGGTTCGGGCCAATTGTCTAAGTTCTCAAAAGACCAAATTATTTTATCAAGAATAATGCCCCACTTAGCTTTCGCTTCATCCTCGACCTCTTGCTCTGATTTCTTATAAAAATCAAAGCATAATTGATTTTCGTCGTTTCCGCTGATGACCTCGCACGGATATC
>Ga0208942_1000433_pt1 | contig 16882 bp, 12 predicted proteins | sample GreLakmeSU08MSRF_FD_187704 | JGI IMG/M metagenome (GOLD analysis project Ga0208942, IMG submission 187704) | Freshwater lentic microbial communities from great Laurentian Lakes, MI, USA - Great Lakes metaG SU08MSRF (SPAdes) | ecosystem: Environmental > Aquatic > Freshwater > Lake | place: Great... | reverse complement strand
CGCCTGCGGGATGCCGCCTTGCTCGTTGGCGTTCGGAGTGGAACGGTTGTTGCGATTGTCAGTGGCCGCGTGCCTCGTGGCGCCGAGACGGCGGGCCTTGGCCGCCCAGGCCTTGGCGTAACCGGTATCCGAACCTCGTTCGGCGAGGCCGAGCGTGCGCTCGAGGTTGCCAGCAGGCTCCGGTTACGCGGCGTCGTGCCCTTCGCCGACGTGCTTCCCGAGGCTCTGATCGGACAGGATCGCGAGACGCTCCGCGAATTGGTCGAGTTGACACTTGAGCCGCTGCAGAGCAATCGCCAAGGTGGCCCGCACTACATCGAGACCGCCACAACCTGGCTCCAGGAGGGTCTCAGCGTGGCGGCTACCGCGCGCGCGCTTCACGTCCACGAGCGCACGGTGCGCTATCGGCTCGCTCGGATCGCAAAGCTGACCTCACTCGATCTGCAGCACGCGGACGACCGTTTTCGCCTCGAGCTCGCACTTCGTGGTGCGCGCCTGCTCGACGCCGAGTCCGACTAGGACCAGACCATCTCGTCCGTGTCGCCCCACTCGGCGGGCAGCGGTGTACCAGCCGCGCGATGGAGCGCGAGCTTCAGCGTGCCGAGCCCTAACACGGCGCACTTGACGCGCATCGCGGACAGCGGGATCGCCAGTTCGTCCAGGATTGCCTGCGAAGGCAACGCGGCCGCCGCTTCGATGGTCAGCCCCTGCACGAGCTCGGTCAACATCGACGTCGCCGCCTGCGAGATGGCACAGCCATGGCCCGTAAAGCGCATCTCCTCAATCGTCCCGTCGGTCAGTTTGACCTGCACGACGACCTGATCTCCGCAGAGCGGGTTTTGACCCTCAGCCTCGGCATCGCACTCGGCCATCGGGCCGTGGTGACGTGGATGCTGGTAGTGATCCATCAGATTCTCGCGGTAGAGATCGTCCATCGTCAGACTCCCATCACTCGGCGTACGTCGAGCAGACCATCAACGAGCCGATCGATCTCGGCTTCGGTGGTGGTGAGGTAGAACGAGGCGCGCACAGTGGCAGCGAGTCCGAGGCGTTCGATCAGAGGCTGAGTGCAATGGTGGCCGGCGCGCACACAGACAGCATGCCGATCGAGGATCTCGGCAACGTCGTGCGGGTGCACGTCGTCAAGCACAAAAGAGACGACACCACCTCGCGCTGCCGCAGTCTGAGGTCCAATAATGCGGAGGCCCGGCACCTCGGTGAGACGTCCAAGCGCGTAGTCCGTGATCGCGTGCTCGTGGGCGTCAATCGCCTCGAGACCGACAGCGTGCAGGTAGTCGATTGCCGCGTGCAGCCCGACGGCCTCGGCGAAGGCGGGAGTGCCGGCCTCGAACTTCCAAGGCAGGCTATTCCACGACGTGCGCTCGAGCTTGACCGAGCGGATCATCTCGCCGCCCGTCAGGAAGGGCTGCAGGTCGGCGAGCAGCGATTCGCGACCCCAGAGTGCACCGATGCCTGTTGGCCCGAGCGTCTTATGCCCGGAGAAGGCGAGGAAATCGACATCGAGCGCCTGCACGTCGACGGGTCGGTTGGGCACCGTCTGCGCCGCATCGAGCACGACAACGGCGCCCAGAGCATGTGCCCAGGCGACGAGTTCGGCCACGGGCGGACGCACCCCGAGCGTGTTCGACTGGTGGGTCACCGCGACGAGCTTGACGTTGCCCTCACGCGCGATCGCGTCGAGCGCGTCGAGCTGGAGGTTGCCTTCGTCGTCGATGTCGAGAAACCGCAACGTGGCCCCGGTCTGCTCGGCCAGCACCTGCCACGGCACAAGGTTGGCGTGGTGCTCGAGCACCGTCGAGACGATCACGTCCCCGGGGCCACAGTTCTGCACGCCATACGTCTTGGCGACGAGGTTGAGCGCCTCAGTCGTGTTGCGCGTAAAGATCACTTCGCGGCGAGACGGTGCGTTGAGCAGCGCGGCAACGGCATCGCGCGCGGCTTCGAAGGCATCCGTGCTCTCCACGCCGAGCGTGTAGACGCCGCGATGCACGTTGGCATTCGAGGTGGAGTAGAAGCTCGTCATGGCGTCGAGCATCTGCTGAGGTTTCTGCGACGTCGAGGCCGAGTCGAGATAGGCCAGTGGCTGTCCGTGCAGTTTTCGCGCGAGAATCGGAAAATCTGCGCGGATGCGGGCTAGATCGGTCGGAGTGAGGGGGGAAACCGTCACGAGTTAGGGCAGTCTAACGCAGGAGCTTTTTTCCTGTGCTCCCGATCACAACACGGGCGCAACAGATTCTTAATACTGATCAGCGATGGTTCCCTCAATGCACGCCACGCCAAATCAGACCGTCAGATTTCGATTGCTCGATCGTCCACTACAATGGGCGCAGTATTTCGGTGCCTTCCACGCCCGAATCGGGACTTGCTAATGCGTCGCTTTGCCTCTCTCCTGATCGCCCTCTCCGCTTTCGCGGTGACACCTGCGCTCGCGCACGCTGCGCCATCGCAGGACTACGTCGTGATCCTGGACGACAGCGCCAACCTGACCAACAAGGTCAACTCGGAGGAGGCACGCCAGAACGACGTCAGCCAGGTCTTCCGCCACGGCATCGACGGTTTTGTCGCCAACCTCGATTCGACCGATGTGCGTCGGCTGCGCAATGACCCGCAGGTCTTGGTCGTCGAGCGCGACCGTCAGCTCTACGCTCTCGACGCGACCAGCGCTGCCACCGTGCCGGCGGGCGCCAAAATCGGCTCCGTGATTCCGAACCGCTACATCGTCACGGTCGTGGCGAGCAAGCAGCCTGCAGTGTTTGCCCGCAGCGCCGGGGCCACACCACTCGCCGTCTTCACTCATGCCCTCAACGGCTTTACCGCTGACCTCACGGCCAGCCAGGTCGCAGCACTCGCCCAGGACCCCTCGGTGACGCGCATTGAGCCCGATCGTGTGGTCGGCATCGACGCCACGCAGAACCCCGCCACGTGGGGCCTCGACCGCATCGATCAGCGCAACCTGCCACTCAACTCCAGCTACACCTACACCGCCACGGGTACGGGCGTGAAGGCCTACATCGTTGATACCGGCATTCTGGGCGCGCACAGCGACTTCGGTGGTCGTGTCGTGACTGGCTACACGGCGATCAACGATGGCAACGGCACAACGGACTGCAACGGCCACGGCACCCACGTCGCTGGCAGCGTTGGTGGCACCACGTACGGCGTCGCCAAGAGCGTCAGCCTCGTTCCCGTACGCGTGCTGTCGTGTGCCGGCTCCGGCACGAGCACTGGCGTGATTGCCGGCATCGACTGGGTGACTGCCGATCACGCTGCCGGCACCCCCGCTGTCGCCAACATGAGCCTCGGTGGCTCGTACTCGGCATCCCTCAACGCTGCGGTTGCGCGCAGCGTTGCCGATGGCATCACCTATACCGTCGCAGCGGGCAACTCCAACACGGATGCCTGCACCTCGTCGCCAGCCAGCGAGCCCACCGCCATTACCGTCGGCGCCACGGGAAGCACCGATGCCCGCGCCTCCTACTCCAACTTTGGCACCTGCCTGGACATCTTTGCCCCTGGCTCGAGCATCACGTCGGACTGGTACACCTCGACGACGGCCACGGCCACGATCTCCGGCACCTCGATGGCCGCACCGCACGTGGCTGGCGTTGCTGCCCTGCTGCTGAGTGCCGATGCGACCGCCACCCCTGCCACGATCGCCTCGCGCCTGCTTGCCACCGCCACGCCGTCGGTTGTCACCGGTACAGGAGCAGGATCGCCCAACCTGCTGCTGGCATCTGGCACCTTCACACCCGGACCCGTGACAGCCCCCAGTGCACCGCGCAACCTTGTCGGGACTGCCGGTAATGCGCGCATCACGCTGACCTTCGATGTGCCTGCCGACACCGGCGGCGCCGCAATCACCGACTACGTCATCCAGCGGGCCTCCGGCGGCGGCGCCTGGACGACCGTTGTCGACGGCATCTCGAATGCGACTACAGCGACGGTCACCGGCCTGACGAACGGCACGACGTACTCGTTCCGAGCGGCGGCGGTCAACAGCGCCAGTACCGGCGCCTACTCGAGCGTCATCACAGCCGTACCTGCCCCGGACAACGATGCCTTCGCCGACGCTGCTCTGATCACCGGTCCGACGGCTTCGATCGCCGGCACGACCGTCAACGCCTCGCGCGAGACCAACGAGCCGACCCACGGGGGCTACGGCGGCTCGGCGTCGATCTGGTACCTCTGGACGGCTCCTTCCGACGGCACGTTTGCCCTCAGTACGCAAGGCAGCTCGTACGACACGCTGCTCGGTGCCTACACCGGTACGAACGTTGGAGCCCTTTCGACGCTCGCGGCAAACGATGATTCTGGCGGTGGCCTCTGGAGCGAGGTGACGGTCAATGTCACCGCCGGCACGACAATCAAGATCGCAATCGATGGCTACGGTGGCCAGCGTGGTAGCACCGTCTTGGGCTGGACGTTTACCCAGGTAGAGGCACCGACCGCGCCCAACGCCCCAACAGGAGTCACAGCCTCTGCCGGCAACGGCAAGGTCAGCGTCGGTTGGCTCGCACCCGCCTCAAACGGGCGCAGCGCAATCACGGGTTACACGGCAACGGCCACTCCAGGTGGCGGCAAGTGTTCGACGGCAGGCACGCGCGCCTGCACGATTGGCTCCCTGCGCAACGGCACCGCGTACACCGTTACCGTCACCGCCACCAATGCGATCGGCACGAGCCCTGCCTCGGCACCATCCGCAGCCGTCACCCCCGGCGCGCCAGCGCGTTCGCCTCGCGCGGCCTCGTGGGGCCTTGACCGCATCGACCAGCGCGACCTCCCGCTCGACGGCACCATGGACCTGCAGGCCGCCAATGCCTCGGCTGTTGGTGGTTCTGGCGTGCTTGCCTACGTGATCGACACCGGCGTACGCTCCGACCACGCGCAGTTTGGTGGCCGCGTCGAGAGTGGCTACACGGCTGTCAGCGACGGCAACGGCGCCGAGGACTGCAATGGCCACGGCACCCACGTCGCTGGCACTGTTGGTGGCGCAGACTATGGCGTCGCACCGTCTGTCAGCATCGTCCCTGTCCGTGTGCTCGATTGTTACGGCTCGGGCAACCTTTCCGACGTGATCGCGGGCCTCAACTGGGTCGTAGCGAACCACGCACCCGGCCAGCTCGCAGTCGCCAACATGAGCCTCGGTGGTGGCTACTCCGAGGCGCTCAACGCCGCGGTGCAGTCCGTCATCGACGACGGCGTGACCATGGTTGTGGCCGCCGGCAACAGCGACATGGATGCCTGTGGCAATTCGCCCGCGTCCGCCGCGGCGGCAATCACGGTCGGCGCTACCGACGCCAACGACCAGCGCGCCAGTTTTTCTGACTACGGCTCCTGCGTCGATCTGTTCGCTCCCGGCGTCGACATCATGTCGTCTTGGCACGACTCGTCGACTGCCACCGCGACGCTGTCCGGCACGTCGATGGCCTCGCCTCATGTCGCCGGCGGAGTTGCCTTGACGCTCGCCAGCACCCGCAGCACGTCCACGGGCGAGATCTCCACGAACGTCCTCGGCAACGCCTCGAATAATCGCGTCGGAGATGCCGGTGCCGGCTCCCCCAATCGGCTGCTCTACATCGGCGGCACGCCTAGCGGCGGCACACCCGTCACACCGCAACCCGTCACACCGCAACCCGTCACACCGCAGCCAGTCGCAACTCCGACCCCAAGTCGCACCGCAGGTACCCCAAGCCCGCTCGCCGCCAAGCTCGCCATCACCCCCCGTGTTGCGACAGCCACCCGGGTCGGGAAGCAGCTGGTTCTGACGCTGCCAACCGCTAAGGGTGCTGTCTACAAGATCTACCGCGACGGCAAGTTGGTCCTCACGACACGCTCCTCGAGCCCACGCGTCCTGGTTGGCAAGGGCAAGCGCATCGTTTTCCAAGTGCGAAAGGTTATGCCGACGGGGCTGTCGCCGCTCTCGAACAAGGTGATCGTGATCGGCACCCGTATCGTCGTCAAGCCCCGCTAAGGGCTCTCGCTGATCGGGCTCCGGGTAGGCTTCCGGCCATGACCGCACCACTCAGCGTCCACCGTTGGTCCGAAGCTACGGCCACGGACCGTGCCGCCCTGCTCGAGCGTGGCCTTGGCGATGTTTTCGAACCTGGGCTGCAGGCTTCAATCGTCGAGTTAGTCGCCGAGGTGCGCCGCGACGGCGACGCGGCTGTCTGCCGTGCCCTCGCCACGTTCGACGGCTGCCACGTGGAGCCAGCCGGGTTGCGAGTGAACGAGGCAGAGTTTGCTGCGGCCAAGAGCGAGACGCCCGAGGCTGTCCAGACGGCGATTCGCCACGCGATCGACCACTCCCGCCGCTTCAACGAGCAGGTGCTGCAGCACGGCGATTGGCGGCTGGAGCTCGAGCCGGGTCTGATGGTCGGCGAGAAGCGCACGGCGATCGCGAGCGCTGGTCTTTTCGTGCCGAGTGGCAAGGGTTCCTTCCCGAGCGTGCTCGTCCAGATTGGCACGCCGGCCGTCGTGGCAGGCGTGCCCGAGATCGCCGTTGTGGTGCCACCGATTCCTGGCTCAGACGGCAAGGTCGACCCAGCGGTGCTGGTCGTGGCCGAGCAGCTCGGACTGCGCAACGTGTTTCGTGCCAATGGGCCTGCCGGCGTGGCGGCCTTGGCGTTTGGGACCGAATCGATCCCCGCCTGCCGCAAGGTGCTCGGGCCCGGTAGCCCGCCCGTGGCGAGTGCCCAGCTCGAGATTCAGCGCCACGGCGTGGTGGGCATGCAGATCTTGGCGGCCTCTGAGAGCCTGATCATTGCCGACGACTCGTGCAACGTTGGTTTGCTTGCAGCCGACCTACTCAATGAGGCCGAGCACGGTGCCGACTCTGCGAGCGTGCTCGTGACGTGGAGCGAGGCGCTGATCGAGCGCGTTCAGCCAGAGCTCGCGCATCGCTTGGCGCTGCTCCCCGAGCCCCGTCGGAGCTATGCGGCCAGCGCGATTGGTGTGGTGGGTGGGGCGATTCTCGTGCGCGACCAGGCCGAGGCAATTGAGGTTGCCAACCTCTACGCCCCCGAGCACATGCAGCTCGCCACGGCCGACGACGAGGCGATCCTGGCCGAGATCGTGCATGCCGGCGAGGTGCTGCTGGGCCAGCACACGCCGTTTAGTGCCGGCAATTATCTAATCGGGATCCCGGCGACGCTGCCCACGAGTGGCTATGCGCGCGTGACGAGCGGTGTCACCGCTGCCGCCTTTACCAAGACGATCTCGATCGCACGCGCCTCAGAGGCTGCCCTCGCGGTGATGGCTCCAGATATTCTCGCGCTTGCTGACCACGAGGATTTCCCGGCCCACGGCAATGTCATCCGCGAGCGGTTCGGGATCTAGCGCGCTACGGCAAGATCGTGAGTGGCGTTCCGTCAGTGCGAACAAGTCCAGCGAAGTCTCGACGGTCGAGCGTAAAGATCGTCGACGCCCGTTTGCGGTCGGCAATCTCGAGCAACGAAGCGTCGGTCAGGCTTAACCCCCGATCGGAGAACCGATCGATGATGGTGAGCGCGCGGCGGAGATCTTCGCGGGAGCACTCGATCAGCTCGTAGGCTCCGTTGGTCAATTCGTCCATCACGCGACGCGCCGTATGCGCGTTGACACGGCGTCGCAGCAAATGATCGAGTTCGATCAGCACGCCCATCGTGACCATCAGCGACGACCGCTCGGCCTCGATCAGGGCTTGCACCTCGAGATGAGTACGCGCGCTCGAATCGAAGTACGCATACAACGCGCTGGTGTCGACTACAACTGCCATTCGCCAAAGCCCGTCTCGGTCAGCAGTTCGTCGACCCGTTCGGCATCCAACGCGTGCCCCGAGGCAAACAGCGCTCCGCGAGGGCGCGGGCGCTCGAGCATCTGCTCGATCGCGCCACGGATTACCTCCGCCTCGGTGACTCCTTGAAGCCGCGCTGCTTCGGCAATCCGCGCCTTCATCGCTTCCGGCAGATAGATCGTCGTACGATGCATGCCATACATAATGCCATACACATCTGCTCGCGGTGGGTTGCGTAGATCACGGGCCATGCATCAACAGTGCCAGGCCCCGATCGACGCTGCGCGCGCGGACGAGGCCACAAGCGGTACCGAGGCGCATAGTCGTGAGACCAATCCTCGTCCGCGCAGCGCTAACCAGGGCAGGACTCGAACGGAATCACGCGTAGAGTGGGCACATGCGTCTTGTTCGGATTCTGGCGATGCTCGCCGTCGCCATGGCGGCAACGCTCGCACTCACCGCCACCGCCTCTGCCGCCACCTGCCTGGGTTACGGGTACCTCGTAACCTCCGACGGCACGATCCAACGCTTCTCGACCTCCACGAATGCCGTGACCACGACCGTAGAGGTCCCTGGAGCGAACTTCGTTGACGTGGCAGTGTCTCCCACAGGGCGCACGCTCTACGCCGTCGATAGCAGTGGCAACACGATTCGTGCCTTCGATGCCACGACCGGCGTCGCAACCGCGACGATCACCGGTTTCTCCGCACCAATCGCAATCGCACTGTCGCCCGATGCCAAGCGGGCCTACGTGGCCAACCAGACCGCCCGCACGGTGACCGTGGTTGACACGACAACGAACACCATCGTCACGGCGTTTAGCGTCTCCTCGGGTAGCGCACCAACCGACCTCGTGGTGAGTCCCGATGGTTCGCTGGTGTACATCACGGTAGGGAATGCTCTGCAGGTGCGGTCGACCTCAGACGGCACGCTCCAGAAGACCTACGCCCTTGCAGGTAACGCCCAGGCAGTCGCGCTCTCGGCGACGACGGCCTATACAGCAATCGATACGCCCTTTCAGGTCGAATCAGCATTACTGTCCGGCTCGACGAGCGGGATGCTCTACGACGGCATGGCGGGACAGCCCAGAAAGATTGCCATCTCACCCGACGGCGCGACGCTCTATGTCGGCACGGGGGAGGTGGGCGTCGGTTCACTGCTGTCGGCGACGATCGGCAGCAACACCCTGACACGAGTCGGCACCACGACATCCTTTGGCGTGACGTCGATTGCTGTGACACCCGATAGCGTCACGGTTTACGCCGCATCTGCAGGCGAGGTTGCCGTTCTCCCACGAGGCACTTCGACCCCCACCACACTCACCGGCGATGTGAGAGGCAACATCACTGCAGTCGCAGTCTGCCCGTCCGTGACCGACCCCGGTGCCCCAACTGCCGTCACCGCTATTCCTGGCGACGCGACCGTTTCGCTCAGCTGGACCGCGCCCGCCAACAGTGGCGGCGCGTCAATCCTTAGCTACACCGGCACGGCTGCTCCGGGCGGCGCAACCTGCACCACCACCGGGGCTACCACCTGTCTCTTCACGGGTCTCAAAAACGGCACGGAATACACCTTCACGGTCACGGCGACCAACATTGCGGGCACCAGTGCTGCGAGCGCAGCCTCGACCAAGGTGACTCCGCGCCGAGACAACAGTGCCCGCGTGCTGACTGTGGGGTTGCCGACGATCACATTTACGAAGCGAGGCATCGGGATTGCCACCAGCATCACCGTCACTGGTGCTGGCACAATCGCCCAGGTCGCGACCTTCAAGGGCGATCGCTATTGCAATCTCAGTCGCCGCGTCACCGCGGCCGGCACCTACCGCGTGCGCTGCGTGATCAAGGCGGCGGGTCGCAAACTTTCAAGAACCCGCGCAGTGTCCTACACCCTTCGCTCGACCTTCTCGCCGACAAACGGCCTCGTCGCCTCGAACTCCCAGACCGTGCGCGTCCCCCGTCGCCGCTAGTCGCGTCGATCAGCTTCCTATTGGGGTCAGACCCTTTTAGGAAGCTGGATCTGCCAACCAAGCAACCCAACAGGCCCCTAACTTCCTAAAAGGGTCTGACCCCAATAGGAAGCTGGATCTGCCAACCAAGCAACCCAACAGGCTTCTAACTTCCTAAAAGGGTCTGACCCCATTAGGAAGCTGATCTCCAACTGCGCGTAAGCCACGGCGCCGCCTGGCCGACTCTCTTCCATGTGGCTCATGACTACACGCGGTTTTTTCTCCGTCGTCGAACACCGCGAAGACGACAACATCCTGCTAATCCGTGCGCGCTGTAAGCAGGACATCGTGGCGCTGGCCGACCTGGTCCCAGCCACCCCGATCAACCTCCTTGACGCCGATTACGCCTGGCGAATCGAGGCAACACGTGCCCAGTGGGCCGAGGCGCTCGTGACGCTGCTCGCCGAAGTCACGTACCCGAACTTTAAGAACGCGATCGACGACCGCGATCATCACGACGCCTATCTCGGCGTCTGGCACCAGCTGCTCGTGCTTGACGACCGCTGACGCTGGCGATCAGCTTCCTATTGGGGTCAGACCCTTTTAGGAAGTCGGATCAGCTAACCACGCAACTCAACAGGCTTCTAACTTCCTAAAAGGGTCTGACCCCAATAGGAAGCTGGATCTGCCAACCACGCAACTCAACAGGCCCCTAGCTTCCTAAAAGGGTCTGACCCCAATAGGAAGCTGATCGCCGTTCGACCTAGAAGATCGGGATGCGCCGCATGACCGCAGTGGTCAGGGCGGTGCGGATGCGCTCGTCCGGGATGCGCTCGAGGGCGTCCTCGAGGAAGCCCTCGACGATCATGCGCTCGGCCTCGACCGCGGGGATGCCGCGGCTCATCAGATAGAACCTGAGCATCGGATCGACCGGTCCAGCCGTTGCCCCGTGCGTGCAGCGGACATCGTTGGTGTCGATCTCGAGACCAGGAATGCTGTCGGCGCGTGCCTTCGGCGAGAGCAGCAGATTGCGGTTCTCCTGGTAGGCGTCGGTGCCGTGGGCACCCTCGGCGACGCGAATCACACCGCGCCAGACCGACCGCGCGTCGTCGAGCAGCACGCCCTTGAAGGCCAGATCGGAGACCGCGTTAGGCGCATCGTGTTCTTGCGTCGTGTCGAGGTCGAGATGGCGCTTGCCGTCGACGACATAGACCGCGCTCAAGCGACCCGTCGAGCCTTCGCCCGTCAGGCGTGTCTCCATGCGCGTCTTGCCCGTCTTCGAGCCTGTCGAACAGGCCGCCCACTCGAGCGTGGCGTCCTTGGCAACTTCGGCACGATGGGCAGCGAAGTGCAGCGAGGCATTGTTGCGATCTTGCACCACGACGTACGTGAGGTGCGCAGACTCCGCAACCACGAGCTCGGCGACACCATTGGCATAGCCCGGCTCGCCCTTGAGGTGCTCCTCGACCAGCGTTGCTTCGGCACCCTCGCCGAGCGAGATGATTACCCGCCACTGCTGGGCAGCGCCCGCCGTGGCAATCTCGTAGGCCGCGTGGAACGGCAGAGCAACCTTGACTCCAGCCGGCACGTGCAACAGCAGACCGTCCGTCCAAAGTGCACCATTCTCGGCTGCAAACTTCTCGTCATAACCAACAATCGTTCCCAACACGGGCTCCACGAGGTCGCTGTGCTCCTCGGCCAGTCGCTTGAGGCTGCCAAAGACCACACCCTGCGCAGCAACCTCGGGACTAAACTCGTCCAGAACGACGCCACCATCGCGCATCACGATCCGGCCGGCATGCTCGCCCTCAGCCAAGATCGCGCCCTGCGGCTCGCCCGGCACAGCGTCGACCGTCGCGGCATACGTCGCGAAGTCGATGCCGCGCAGTGACGTGAAGCGCCAGTGCTCGTCCGACAAGGACGGCACCGACAACACCTCATTGCTCTCGGCCGCCTGCTGGCGACGCTCGTCGAGCCATGCGGTCATCCGACCGAGCCTTCCATCTGCAGCTGAATCAGGCGATTCAGCTCGACGGCGTACTCGAGCGGCAACTCCTTCGTGATCGGCTCGACGAAGCCCGCCACAATCAACGCCGACGCTTCGGCCTCGGACAGACCACGGCTCATCAGGTAGTAGATCTGCTCTTCACCGAGCTTCGAGACGGTGGCCTCGTGCCCAATGTCGACCTGGTCGGCCATGATGTTGATGTACGGATAGGTGTCGGTGCGCGACTCGGGATCGATGATCAACGCGTCGCAGACGACCTTCGACTTCGAACCCTCGGCGTCCTTGTTGACCCGCAAGAGACCACGGTACGAGGAACGACCGCCGTCCTTCGAGATCGACTTCGACGTGATCACGCTGGTCGTGTTCGGGGCGACGTGGGTGACTTTGCCGCCGGCATCTTGATGCTGACCTTCGCCCGCGAACGCGATCGAGAGGATCTCGCCGTGGGCACGCTCGCCTTTGAGGATTACGGCGGGGTACTTCATCGTCACCTTCGAGCCGAGGTTGCCGTCGACCCACTCCATCGTCGCGTCTTCCTCGGCCACGGCGCGCTTGGTGACGAGGTTATAGACGTTGTTCGACCAGTTCTGAATCGTCGTGTAGCGGCAGCGGCCGCCCTTCTTGACGAGGATCTCGACGACGGCCGAGTGCAGCGAGTCCGACGAGTAGGTCGGCGCGGTGCAGCCTTCGACGTAGTGCACGTAGGCACCCTCGTCGACGATGATCAGCGTGCGCTCAAACTGGCCCATGTTCTCTGCATTGATGCGGAAATAGGCCTGCAGCGGCTGCTCGATCCTGACGCCCGGTGGGACGTAGATAAACGAGCCACCCGACCAGACGGCCGAGTTGAGCGCCGAGAACTTGTTGTCAGCGGACGGAATGATCGAGGCAAAGTGCTCGCGGAAGAGATCCTCGTGCTCAAGCAATGCTTGGCCGGTATCGAGGAACAGAATGCCCTGATCCTCGAGCTCCTTCTTCAACGAGTGATAGATGACCTCAGACTCGTACTGGGCACCAACGCCGGCGAGGAACTTTCTCTCCGCTTCCGGAATGCCGAGGCGCTCGAAGGTGTTCTTGATCGTTTCGGGCACGTCGTCCCACGAGCGCGCATTGCTCTCGGCAGGCTTGAGGTAGTAGAAAATGTTGTCGAAATCGATACCGCTGAGGTCGGCGCCCCAGTTAGGCATTGGCTTCGAGAGGAAGATCTCGTAGGCGTCGAGACGGAAGTCAAGCATCCACTTGGGCTCACCCTTGTGGGCGGAGATCTGACGAATCACGTCCTCATTGAGGCCGCGCTCGATCTTGATGACCGGGTTCTCCTCGTCGTGGAAACCCCATTTGTATTCGCCTAGATCGACGTCGGCAGTTTCGGGAGCCATTAGCTGACCACTTCCTTCGCGATATCCGCATAGCCGGAGGTCTCCAGCTCATGGGCAAGCTCTGCGCCGCCAGAACGAACAATGCGGCCGTCCATCAGTACGTGGATCTGATCGGGCTTAACGTAATCGAGAATGCGCTGATAGTGCGTGATGATGAGCGTGCCCATGTTGGGTCCGACAAGGCGATTGATGCCGTCGGAGACGATGCGGAGCGCGTCGATGTCGAGGCCAGAGTCGGTCTCGTCGAGGATCGCGATCTTGGGCTGCAGCATTGCCATCTGCAGGATCTCAAAGCGCTTCTTCTCGCCGCCGGAGAACCCGTCGTTGAGCGAACGCGAGGCCATCGACTTGTCGATCTCGAGCAACTCCATCGCCTCTTGGATCTGCTTGCGAAACTCGGGGATGCGAACCGGGTTGTCGACACCGTCGGGTCCGCCCTTGCGGTGCGCGTTGACTGCCATGCGAATGAAGTTCGCAACCGTCACGCCCGGCACGGCAAAGGGATACTGGAAGGAGAGGAACAACCCTGCGCGTGAGCGCTGGTCGGCTGCCAGGTCGAGCAGGTTCTGGCCCTCGAACAAGACTTCGCCCTCGGTCACTTCGTAGCCAGGATGACCCATCAACACGTGGCTGAGTGTCGACTTGCCCGAACCATTCGGACCCATGATCGCGTGGATTTCACCCTTCGACATCTGCAGATCGATCCCCTTCAGGAGCTCTGTGTCAGTTCCGGTGATGTTGGCGTGCAGGTTGCGAATGACGAGATCGGGCACGGATGCTCCTGAGGAATGGTTCGTTCGGACGAGTCGCGAGTGTGCCGACTAGGCATTAACTCTTCGCTCGCTGTAGAGACAAAGACTAGCGCTATTAGGGTAGACGAATGAGGGTACCCAAATATTCCCCATTTCGCGGGTATTAATCACGCAAACGGCCGCACGATGCGACGAAGGGGTCAGACCCTTTTGTCGCGAGCGGCTGAGGCTACTTGGCTCCTGGCGCTCCATCGCGGAGATAGGCAAACAGCGCCGAGTCGGTCAGCCACTCGACCGGTGCATGGTCATCCGTCAACGGATTCGACGTGGGCATGATGCGTACCTCGTTGCGCCCAACCTGCTGGCAAATAGTGGTCAGGGGCGCAGGCGCCGCAGCAAGTCGTGCAACCGCGCCGTCGGCTGTCCCGCTGTCTCGATACCCCGTCACGATCGTGTTGAAGTCGTTGACCTGCGATTGCACAACAACGGGAAAGGCCGTTGCCATCGTCTGCGCGATCCGGTCCAGCGCCTCGCTGTACCCCGGTGGCGAACCCACATTGATCGTCACTGCACCGCCCGGATTAAGCCGATTGCGAACGAGCTCGAAAAACTCCTTCGTGACGAGATGAAAGGGGATGTACGGCTGGTGGTACGCATCAACAATGATGCCGTCAAAGCGATCGTCTGACGCCTCCAGCCACGGGCGCGCATCCGCCTCGTGCACCGTCAACCGCGCCTCGCTCATGCCAAGAAAGCGATACCCCACCTCGGTCACCGTCGGATCGATCTCGACCCCATCGACGCGCCACGTCGGCCAGAAACGCGCGTACTGCACCGCCGTCGTGCCACCCGCATTGCCAAGCACCGCTAAGCGGCCGTCGCGCGGTCGGCCAATTGCTGCCGGCAAACAGGCCGCACGATCCCAGTACCCGCCCACCAATCCCGAGGGACCGACCTTGATGGAGTGTGTTGCCCAGCCCTCGTTGAGACGCAAAACGCGCTCGCCCTGCTCGTCATCGACGACCTGCACGAACTGGTAGGCAGACTCGCCCTCCCAGACAATCTGGTCGCCCGGGGCCGCCTTGACGCCCTGCTCGGGTACCAGCAGCAGCAGCGCAATCGCAGCCGGCACAATCAGCGTGGCCCGCGGCAGCAACGGCAGCGCGGCGGCGGCCAGAATCAAGGCGAAGACCAGCAGCGTTCGCCGCGTCCCGATCCACGGCACCAGCACGAGCACCGAGACGAACGTCCCGAGCAGCGAGCCGACTGTGGAAAGCGCATAGAGACGGCCAGAGATACGACCAGCCTCTTCGACCGCCGTCACCGACAGGCGAATTGCCCACGGCGCCACGGCACCAAGCGCCGTAATCGGCACGGCAAAAGCAAGCAGGACCGCCACGAACGAGCCAATCAGGACACCGGCCGAAATATCTGCAAAGGCCTCAGTCGCGAGCGTCAGTAGCGGACGGGTGGCAAATGGCAGCACCGCCACCGAAGCCGCCGCAAGCAGCACGACACTCCCCAACACGCGCGGGGTCGGCCACCGATCAGCAATCCGCCCACCCAGCCAATAGCCCACCGAGAGGTACAGCAGGGTGAGTCCAATCACGTTGGCCCAAACCAGCGTCGAGGTGCCGAAAAACGGTGCCAACAGACGCGCCGCAGTCAGTTCCACGCCCAGCGACGAAAAGCCCGCCGCGAAGACCAAAAGGTAGATACGAGCCATGCGCACTGGCACACGGTACCCGCATCTATCCAATCTGTGTCCCTGCGCCTTAACAGAGACGCAACACAAATCCCCAACCACACTTCATAAACCACCGATACAACTTGTCTATGAACGAGAACTGGACTCCCACCAATTACCCGACCACCCCTCCGCCCGCTGCCGAAAACCAGAAGCAGCGCGGCTCGCGCCTCGTTGTAACCGTGCTGATCGCCTCGCTGCTCTCGGCAGGCTTGGCTGCCGGCGGCACAGCGCTCGTCATCAATCAGGATGGTGGTGGCACGACCACGATCGTTCGCCAAGTTGCGAACCCGGCGAACAGCAGCGATTCCGGTAACGTGATGCCGGTTGCCTCGACGGGCGGCATGACGATCGAACAGATGTATAAGCAGTACGGCAATGGCGTCGTCCGCGTCGAGCACTCCAGTGGCCTCGGCTCCGGTTTCGTGATCGACAGCGAAGGCCATATCCTCACGAACGCGCACGTCGTTGACGGCGCGCAGGGCGAGATCACCGTCTCCTTCTCGAACAACGAGAAGGTCGTCGCCAAGGTGATTGGTGTCGACAATGCCACCGACGTCGCCGTTTTGAAGGTCGACGTGCCAAGTTCGGCACTGACCGTGATCCCACTCGGCGACTCTGCCGGCCTGAAGGTTGGCAGTGGAGTCGTGGCGATCGGCAACCCGTTCGGTCAGGACCGCACCGTCACCAGCGGCATCATCTCGGCCGTCGCACGTTCGATCCAGGCTCCCAACGGCTTCAGTATCAATGGCGCGATTCAGACCGATGCTGCCATCAACCACGGCAACTCGGGCGGTCCGTTGCTCGACATGTCCGGGCAAGTGATTGGCATCAACTCGCAGATCGATACGGGCGGTCAGGCTAACTCGGGCAGCGTTGGCATCGGCTTTGCCGTTCCGATCAACCTCGTCAAGCAGGTCACCGCGGACATCATGGCGACCGGCAAGGCCCAGCACGCCTGGCTCGGCGTTCAGCTCTCGGATGTCGACCCGACGCTCGCCTCGCAGACCAAGATTGGCTCCGACTATGGCGCCATGGTCGCGAATGTGACAACGGGGTCCCCGGCTGCCAAGGCTGGCCTCAAGGGTGCTACAGGTGAGACCACGATTGGGGGACGATCGTACGCCGTCGGTGGGGACGTGATCATTGAGGCCAACGGCTCCAAGGTCGAAGGCGTCAAGGATCTGCAGGCCGCCGTCTCGTCGCTCAAGCCGGGCGACAAGCTCGAGCTCGTCGTCAAGACCAGTAACGGCGAC
>Ga0208942_1000429_pt1 | contig 16973 bp, 17 predicted proteins | sample GreLakmeSU08MSRF_FD_187704 | JGI IMG/M metagenome (GOLD analysis project Ga0208942, IMG submission 187704) | Freshwater lentic microbial communities from great Laurentian Lakes, MI, USA - Great Lakes metaG SU08MSRF (SPAdes) | ecosystem: Environmental > Aquatic > Freshwater > Lake | place: Great... | reverse complement strand
CCCCGCTGTTCGAAGCCGGCTTTGTCTTTCGGCGAGAATTCGCTCAACCCCTTCACCACCGTGCGCGAGCAAAGCTCCCACAGCTCCACATCAAACCAGACGTGCGGATCGTAGTGGCCCTCGAACTGCGGCGGCTCGAGCAGTTGCTTCTCGGGAATCGCCTCAGCCACGGGATAGACGAACTTCTTCGTACGCGCGAGCTTGGTGAGGATGTCCTGCATCTTCCCTTCGAGCACGAGGCCGTTGTAGAAAATCACGTCGGCCTGCTGCAGCTTCGTCACGTCCGACGCCGTGGCCTTGTACAAATGCGGGTCCACGCCCGCGCCCATGAGCCCGACGACCTCCACGCGGTCGCCGCCGACCTGCTTCACCAAATCAGCCACCATCGAGACCGTCGCGGTCACTCGAATCTTCCGCTCCGCCGCATCTGCCGGCCAAGCCGATCCGACCATCAACGCAAGACCCGCCACCAAAACTTTTCCAGATATGTTCTTCATAAGAATTCCCAACCAACGCGAACTGCGCATACACAGCACGAGGCTGGACAGTACGCGCGGCCGTATTTGAGGCAAGATAAAAAGTTAGCTTCGGCTATGTTTTATTTGCGAAACAAAATCACAACCGACAACGGAAGGGGTGGACGCTGCGCCGGTGAGCGGTTTACCCTGCCGTGAGCGTATGCATCCGCTGGACATTCAACAGATTGGCGAAGAGTTGGCGATCAAGTGGGACGATGGCGTGGAAAGTTTCGTCCGTCTCGAGACGCTGCGAAAGCGCTGCCCCTGCGCGGGCTGCTGCGGGGAGACTGACGTGATGGGCGAGGTTCACCGCGGCCCTGCGCGGCCGTTCACCGCGCAATCGTTTCAGCTCACGCGTCTCGGGCGTGTCGGCGGCTATGCTCTTCAACCTGTCTGGGGCGACGGCCACAGCACGGGACTTTTCTCCTTCGATTATCTCCGGCAGGTGGCCAACGCGGCGAAGTAAACGCCACCACTGCGCCATGGGAAAACGGCTGCGGGAAAATCAGGCCTTGCCGCCGTAGCTCACGAAGTCGTCGAGGTCGAGCACGTCGAACCAACTCGAGAGATCCTTCCGATGCGGAGCGAGCTGCGCGTGAAGATCGTAGTAGAACTCGCGCTGCTCGAGATCGGTCGGCCCGCGCTTATCTTGATAATCAGACCACGCGAGAATCTCATGCGCCGCCAGCGTGTGCGCGGAGTTGGCGGTGATCCATTCGAGAATCTCGCCGTCGCCCTTCCCCATCTTCAACTCAGCCAACAACGCATCGGGGTTCACACCGGCGAACTTCACCCAATGCTGGTCGAGCGGACAGTTGTAATGGTACTCGCCGTTCTTGCCGGCGAGCTCGGCCCGGCCTTTGTCGAGCATGCGCGGTAGGATCACGAAGCCACCGAGCCGGACGCGCGCGCTGCGAGGCGGACGCTGCTTGAGATCGGGCATGGCAATTTCGGACATGATGGTTTAGTAAACCAACCCGGCGACAATGTTGAACGCGGGCAGATAACCGGCATCCTTCGGCGGGCGTGGGGCGCGGGGAGCAGGCGCGGGCTTCGGCTCTTTCACCAGCTTCGGCAACGGCCGCTTCGCTGTTTCCATCAGACCACTTGAAAACTCGATCACGTGGCCTTGGTGCAGCACCCAGTGCAAATCGGCGAGCAACGTGGATTGCTCCGCCGTGGGCTGCGGCTTCTCGGCGGGCACGCCTTCCACAGGTGCCACCGGCGCAGCGCTTGGCGCGAGCGAATCGATGAGAATCTTACGCGTGCATTTCGGCGTCCCGCTGACGAACTCGATGATGCGCTTCACACCAGCGGAAACCGGCGTGGTTTCCAAGTCGATGTAATGCGGACGTGCGACGCAGACGTGCGTGATGGTTTTCTCGCGCTTGAAGAACTGGAGGCCGTGCGATGCGAAAAGCTGGCTGAGCAGCGTGGCGAGCTGCAGCGGGAACCGCTTCTGATCCTCGAGCTGCACGCGCAGCAGCGTGGCGAGCGGGCGGCACGGCATCGCGCGATTCGCGCCGGAAACAATCGTATGACTCTCGACCGGCTTGACGAGGTTCGCGGCGTGGACTTGGTGGAAATGTTTTTCGACATCGTCGCGACTGGCGAGTCTCAGCGGCTCCGCCACGTTCAAGCAGTTGAATTCGAGCTTGAAGCTCAGATCTTCCAGCCACTTCTTCACCACCGCCTCGTCCTTCACGATCTTCACGCGCATCTTGAAGGTCTCGAACGGCATCCGGCCGAACCGCTCCGTGTGCAGGCGGTGCAGGCTGTTCTGATAATCGTGGTGGTTCGGCGGGCCGAGAATGACCCCGCTGAGGCCGCACTGCGCGACGAAGGTGTACGTGCCCTTCGGCGGATCGCACGGCGTCTTTTCCTCCTGATAGAACGTGGCGAAATGCTTCTCCAGCGCGTACGCGACGACTTCCTTCTCGGAAAGCCAAAGCGTGTCATCCAGCGCGCAAAGGAAGAGCGGCTGAACAATCGCGCCGCCCTGCCCCTTCACGACACTGAGCGTAATCGAATGGCGCTCGGGCTTTTCCAGAATCATCTGCGCAATCTGGAAAAGCGGATAGGCGCGCGCGGAAACCTTGAGCTGGCGCGCGAGCGATTCGATGCCGCGCGTGTCCGGACGGAACACACCGTTCAACTCGGGCAACGGCGGCAACTCCGGGCGACGCTCGAAACGGTCTCCCTCACGCGGGCCTTGGCCACCATGACCGCCACGATCGTCGCGGCGAAAATCACCACGCGGACCGCCCGGGCCTCCACGTTGGGGACCACCATCACGGCGAGGCGGACCTCCGGGACCTCCGCGCTGCGGCGGGCGTCCGCCGCCGCGACCACCGCCGCCACCGAATCCGCCGGGGCCGCGCGAGTCTCTGAAAGATGGGCGTTCGCCCTCGCCGCCACTGTAACGGGCGTACTTTTCAGCAGCCGGGGTTTCCTGCGCCCACGACGGCAGAAACTGCCAGTCGCCGCTCAGGTCGTTCAAATTAATTTCCGAGTCGTTGCTCATTGGGTCCAGTTATCGGCACAAAACCTGTGCCAGCAAAAAGTGACCGAAGCTTGCGGATGCGCCGAACGGATTGCAAGCGCCGCTTGAACGGTATCGAACGCCATGAACGGCACGGCGAATTATTAAAGCCCGCGCTCTTTCGCGGACCATCCCTGTTTCATCAGCGCGAGCAGGTGCGTGAGCGCTTCCTCGTAGCTGCGCCCTTTCGCCTCGGCGAGTTGCCGGGCACGCTTATCGAGCTGCGCGGCCATCTCGGCTGACTTCTCCGCGGGACAGCCGAGAGTAACGAGGGCTTGCGCCAGAGTTTCGAGCGATATCGCGGTCACGCCTCCATCAAGCGCGGTCGCGGCGCGTTGTCACGAAAAAAGCTTCCCACATTGGCTCCGAGTCGGTTCACTAGCGACGTTCGTATGAAAACAAACCTCATTCCCACACTGGCGGCCGGATTACTGCTGGTTGCTGCGCACACTATGACCGCTGCTGACAAGCCACTCGCCGACGGCCTTTACGCGGAGATGAACACCTCCAAAGGTAAAATCGTGCTCCGCCTCGAATTCGAGAAGACGCCGCTCACCGTGGCGAACTTCGTCGGGCTCTCCGAAGGCACCCGCACTTCAAACAAGCCCAAGGGCACGAAGTTCTATGACGGGCTCGTGTTCCATCGCGTCATCCCCGATTTCATGATTCAAGGCGGCGACCCCGAGGGCAGCGGCCGCGGCGGCCCCGGCTACAAGTTCGGCGACGAATTTGATTCTTCGCTCAAGCACGATGGCCCCGGCGTGTTCTCCATGGCCAACGCCGGCCCCGGCACCAACGGAAGTCAGTTCTTCATCACCCACAAGGAAACGCCGTGGCTGGACGGTAAGCACTCGGTCTTCGGTCGCGTTGTCGAAGGGCAGGACGTCGTCAACAAAATCGCCGGCGGCGACAAGTTGATCTCCGTTAAAATCATTCGCGTCGGCAAGAAGGCCGAAGCCTTCAAGTCCGATGATGCCGCGTTCGATGCGTTGAGCAAAGGCGCCGGCAAGCGGGTCGCCGAAGCGGCCGAGAAAGCTCAAGAAGCGGCCGAGAAAGCCCAGAAAGATGTCCTCACCGCGCTTGAGAAAGCGCACGGCAAAATCACCACCACCGCCAGCGGGATGAAGTATGTCACGCTCGCCGCTGGCAAGGGCGACAAGGCCGGCAAAGATCGCAAGATCAAGGCGCACTACACCGGCAAGCTGCTCGACGGCCAAGTCTTCGACAGCTCCGTGAAGCGCAACGAGCCGTTCGAGTTCACCGTCGGCATCGGTCAGGTCATCAAGGGTTGGGACGAAGCGCTCAGCGATATGAAGAAGGGCGAGAAGCGCATCATCGTGCTGCCTCCTGATCTCGCGTACGGCGCTCGCGGCGCGGGCGGCGCGATTCCGCCGAACGCCACGCTCGTGTTCGAAGTCGAGCTGCTCGATTTCTAAACCGCCGCTTTCACCAACGGCAGCTCTGCGACCACCGCTCGCGAGCTGCCGTTTTTCATTTCCAATGTCAACTCCGTGCCTGCCGTAAAACATTCGCGGCGCACATAACCGAGCGCGATGCTCGCGGCCAACGCGGGCGAAACCGTCGCGCTGGTGATGTGTCCGACCTCTTTGCCATCCTTGAACAGCTTGTCGCCACGAGCCGGCAGCTCGGACAAATCGGCGGCCAGCCGGAATCCGCGCAACTCACGATTCACGTGGCCCATCGTGTGCAAACGATTCAACACTTCCTGCCCGATGTAACAACCTTTGCGGTAGCTCATCGCGCGCGCCTCGATGCCGGCCTCGGGCGGCAGCGTCGTTTCGTCCATATCCGTGCCGAAACGCGGAATGCCCGCCTCGATGCGCGCGGCCTCCAGCGACTGCCAGCCACACGTGCGGCCACCGAGTGATTTCGCGGCGGCGATAAGCTTGTCCGCCACCGCGCCGAGCGATGCGATTGGCGCAAACAAATCAAAGCCCGATGCGCCCGCGCGCGATTGGCGCATCAAATACATTTGGCCGAGCGTCACGTCAGTTACGCTGGCGAGGCGAAGTTCCTGCTTCGGCAATTCAACGCCCAATCCGAGTTGAGCAACAACCTCGGCGGCTTTCGGTCCCTGCACGCTGAGCAATCCGTAGTGCGGCGCGGCGTCCACCACCTGCACGTCGTCGGAAACGAGAAACTTTTCCAATCGCGCGGCGACCGAAGCACCGAGGCTCGGCTCGAAGTCGAGCAGCAGTTCGTCGGCAAGGTTCCAAATGTGCAGATCGCTTTGCATCCGCCCCTTCGCGGTCACGAGCGCGGCGTAACAGCCGTGGCCGGACTGGAGAGCGTTCACGTCGTTGGTCACCTGCCCGTGCAAAAACTTGGCGCGGTCGGCGCCGACGAGACAAAGTCGGCTGCGAAACGAAAGATCGAGCACGCCAGCCGTCTCGCGCAGCGCGGCGTGTTCGGCACGCCAATCACCGTAATGCGCTACGGCCTCAACGCCGTTCACTTCAATGAACGTGGCGTTCGAGGCCTGATGGAGTTCGTGGAGCGCGAGCAGATTCACAACGGCATTTCAGCATCTCGCTGCGGACAGAAGCAAACTTTCAGTGCGGATGGCGCGCGTGCGCCTCGTCGTGATCCTCGATGCACTCGAGGTGGGAAGTGACGTACGCGCGGGGCTGAAGCGAATCCTCGATCGTCTGCTCGACCTCGGTGGCGATGCGGTGAGCATCCTGAATGCGCAGGTCGCGCGGAAAAAGTAAATGCACCTCCACCCAGTGCGCGTCGCCGACATTTCGGTGGCGCAGGCCATGATGACGAATGGCGTGACGCGCGGATTCGCGGTCGAGAATCTCCAGCAGTTTCCGATGCGTCTCGGGTTCAGCCGTGTCCATCAACCCACGAAAACTCGCGCGCATCAACCGCACGCCGGAGACGAGAATGTTCGCGGCGGCGAGCAGCGCGAAGATCGGATCCCACGCAAGCCAGCCGGTGAGCATCGCGAGCGAGAGGCCGACGAGTACGCCGAGGCTCGTCCAGCAGTCGGTGAGCACGTGGTGGCCGTTGGCCTCGATGATGAGTGACTTCCGATTACGACCAGTACGGATGAGATACCAGCCTAGTGCACCGTTGATAAGCGCCGCGAGCGCCGTCAGCGCAGTGCCGGCACCGAGATTGTTCAGCTCCAATCCACCGAGCCATTTGCTGATGGCGGTGTAGATGATGTAGAGCGCGGCGGCGACGATCATCGCCCCTTCAAAACCGGCGGAGAAAAATCCGATCTTCGCGTGGCCGTAAAGATGATCCTCATCCGCGGGCTTGTGACTCAAGCGGAGGCTGTAAGCTGCAAAACCGACGGCCACGAGGTGGACAACCGACTCGGCGGCGTCGCTGAGAATGGCCGAAGAATCTGTGATGTAATAGGCCGCGCCTTTCATGAGGAACATCAACACGCCCGCGGCGAGCGAGAGGCGCATCGCCCAGCGCAGGGCCGCCTGATCGGCGTCAGTCCGTGCGGCTTGTTCCATGCGGGGACTTTGCCAAAACCCAGATTTAACCGCACCAAAAAACGCGCGGTCAGCGGGCGAAAAGCTGGCGGATGATTTCTTCGATGGGCACTTCCTCGATGTCGATGTCGCTCACCGGCAACTCGTCGAGCAGCGCTTTGCAAACAGGAATCACACGGTCGCGCTTCACCTTCAGCTTCGCGGTGGCGGCGGTCTGCTCCACGACCTCACCGTAGGATTCGAGCTTTTGGCGATCACAACCCGCCGCTGCCGAAGCTGCAGGCGTGAGGCGAATGGTGATGAGTTTGAAATCGGCGAAACGATCAATCACCTCGCTGAGCCGGCCATCGAAAAAGATGCTGCCACGGTCAACGATGATGACGCGCTGGCAGAGCTCCTGGATGTCCGCCATGTAATGGCTGGTGAGAAGGATGGTGGTCTTGCGCGTGGCGTTGTGCTCGCGCAGAAAGTCGCGCACGATTTTCTGCGAAACGACATCGAGCCCAATGGTCGGCTCGTCGAGGAAGAGTACCTTTGGCTGGTGCAGCAGCGCGGCAATGAGCTCGAGCTTCATCCGTTCGCCGAGCGAAAGCTCGCGCACCATCACGTCCAGCTTCTCGCGCACGGAGAGCAACTCGGAAAGCTCGGCGACGGTGCGCTCGAACTGCGATTGCGCGATGCCGTAGATTTTGGCGTTGAGCGCGAGCGACTCGCGTGCGGGAAGATCCCACCAAAGCTGGTTCTTCTGGCCGAGCAACAAAGCGAACTGACGGCGATAGCCGTCCTTGCGTTCCCACGGCGTGTAACCAAGCACGCTGGCCGTGCCGCCGGTGGGATGAAGCAGTCCGGAAAGCATCTTGAGCGTGGTGGTCTTCCCCGCGCCGTTCGGGCCGAGGAAACCGACGAACTCGCCTTCCTCAACGGAAAAGGAAACGTCGCGGACGGCGTGAGTGGTATCGTAACGGCGGCTGACAAGGCCGCGCACCGCGCCGAGAAAACCGGGCTGCTTCTTGTAGGTGCGAAAGGCCTTGGTGAGGCCGCTGACTTGAATCACCGGCATCGTGGAAGTTCCAAGTTGGAGATTCAATCCTGGAGCCGGAGCGCTCCGACTTCGAGCGCCCGGCCGCTGACCACAGACGCGTCAGCGCGTGAGCTGCTTCTCGAGATACTGGACCTTCTGACGGACGTTGGCGTCCACTTCCATCCGGTTCTTCACGAGACGGCACGCGTGGAGCACGGTGCCGTGATCACGGCCACCGAAGGTTTCGCCAATGGCGCTGAGCGAGCTCTCCGTGAGCTGCCGCGCGAGATACATCGCGACCTGACGCGGGAAAGCAATGTTCTCCGGACGGCGCTTGCTGCTCATGTCGGCAAGGCGGATGTCGTAATACTCGGCCACGCGCTTCTGGATGACCTCGATGCTGATGCTGGTACGACCCTCTTCCTGCAGCACTTCGCGCAACAGGCTCTCGACGGTCTCCTGCGTGAGCTTCTTACCGGTAAGTTGGGCGAAGGAAGCGACGCGGATCAGCGCGCCCTCAAGCCTGCGGATGTTGGTGCGGATTCGATTGGCGAGAAAGCTGACGATGTCGTCGGCAAGAACCACGCCCATCTCCTTGACCTTCTTCTGAAGGATGGCCATGCGCGTCTCGACATCAGGCGGCTGAAGATCGGTGGTGAGACCCCACTCGAAACGCGTCACGAGACGCTGCTCGAGCCCCTGCAGTTCGGTGACCGGCCGGTCGCACGTGAGGACGACCTGCTTGTGCGACTCGTGCAGCGCATTGAAAGTATGGAAGAACTCCTCCTGAATGCGCTCTTTGCCGGCGAGAAACTGGATGTCGTCAACCAGCAGCACGTCGGTGGACTGACGATATTTTTTGCGGAACTTGGCGAGTGAGCTGTCCTGAATAGCCGCGATGTATTCGTTGGTGAACTTCTCGGAGGAGACGCAGGAAACGCGCGCGCCTTTGCGCTGGCTGGCGACGTACTGGCCGATGGCGTGCAGCAAATGCGTCTTGCCGAGACCGGTGCCGCCGTAAAAGAAGAGCGGGTTGTACGACTTGCCCGGCGCCTGCGCCACCGCGAGCGCGGCAGCGTGGGAGAAGTTGTTGTTGTTGCCGACGACAAAGCTGTCGAAGGTGTACTTCGGGTTGAAATGAAAATCGCCGTTGCCGTTGGTCGCCGGTTTCTCCACCACAGAAGCCGCCGCTGCCGCCGCCACGCGCGCAGTCTTGGTGGTGATGGGCGCCGAGAGTTCTCCACCGCGGCCGGTGGTCGTCTTGAACTTCACCTGCAACCGCCGACCGCTGGCGTGCGCCACGGCATCCTGCAGCAGCGTGAGGTAATTCTCCTTCAGCCAGACTTCGTGAAAATCATTGGCTACCTCGAGGTGCAGCGTGTTCTGCTCCAGCGCACCCGCTCGGATGGAGGCAAACCAGAGGTTGTACGTTTCGGCACTCAGCGTCTTCAGCTGCTGCTGGGCTTGCGCCCAAATCTTTTCCGCACTCTGTATTGTAACCATTTTCACAACAGCTCCCAAAGGCTCTTTAACTTGTTCACTTGCGGGCCGTCACGTTCCAGTGACTCACAACCCGTCGCAGACTGGATCAACAACCTGCGCGCTACCGCCGCGAAACGATTCCTATTCAAAAACCGCCCGACAAAACGGCGCTTCATTTCAACAACCGCAACCAACTGAAAACCAGATGGTTGAAAATAATTAATTTCCCGCCCCTGCGGCCAGCGACACGTTCGCCGCGTTTTCTTTGAAACGTCGGAAGACTTTCGCGCTGTCTGTTTATTGCCCCGACGCCCTTGCGACGAGTAGAATATGTTAACACTTATTCAGGACTTATTCACAGTCCACTTCTGAGCTTGAAAAGATCGGCAGCACCCCGTCCGTCAGAGCGCCTGATCGCCCTTTTCATCAGTGCGAATACGTAGCGCACTCTCGATCGTCGTGATAAAAATCTTCCCGTCACCGATCTTGCCGGTCTTCGCCGCGCCAATAATCGCCTTCACGGCGCCATCGGCCGTCGCGTCGGCCACCACGATCTCTAACTTCAGCTTCGGCAGGAAGTCCACCGTGTATTCGCTGCCGCGGTAAATTTCCGTATGCCCCTTCTGGCGGCCGAAACCCTTCACTTCGCTCACGGTCATCCCCTCGATGCCAATGGCGGTGAGCGCCTCTTTGACTTCTTCGAGTTTGAACGGCTTGATGATGGCTTCAATTTTTTTCACGGCCGGCACAGGTGTTATGCCAGATACTAGCAACCGACTTTTCTCTGTAAACACGAAAGATAAAAAAATATTCTGCATTACAAAAACCAATTTCGTTGACAACAAACCCACTCGACACTCGACACCTGCAGGCGAGTTCCCGAAAGTGAAACGCGTGAGTTGGTTCTACCGCCGCGTCATCCGCCCCGTCCTCTTCACGCAGGACTCCGAGCGCATCCATAACAGCACCCTCGCCGCGCTCGGCTACGCCAGTCACCACGATGCACTGCGCCGGATCACCGCCGATTTTTACGCCGCGCCGGAACTGCCTGTGGAACTTTTCGGCCTGCGCTTTGCAAATCCTGTCGGACTCGCCGCCGGAATGGACAAGCACGCTGCAGCCGTGCCGATGTGGGAGTCGCTCGGTTTCGGCTTCAGCGAATTGGGCGGAGTCACTCAGCATGCACAACTTGGCAACGATGCGCCGCGCATGTTCCGCGCCGTAGCCGATGGCGCACTGGTAAACCGCATGGGCTTTAACAACCTCGGTGCCGAAGCAATGGCCGCACGATTGGCTGAATGGAAGCGCACCGATCGCTGGCCAACGCACCCCGTCGGCATCAATCTCGGTAAATCGAAAATCACGTCGCTCGAAAAAGCCGCCGAGGAGGACTACGCCAACTCCTTCCGCGCCCTTCGCTCACTGGCCGATTTCTTCGTCGTCAACGTCTCCTCGCCCAACACGCCGAACCTGCGCCAACTACAGGACAAATCCGCGCTGGACGAAATCCTTTGCGCTCTTCAGCAAATCAATGTGAACGGCGTCGGCCCGCCAAAACCAATCTTGGTAAAAGTCGCACCGGACCTTTCCTTCGAAGCGCTCGATGAGATTCTCGAACTCGTCGGCCCTCGCCAACTCGCCGGCATCGTCGCCACGAACACCACCATCGCTCGACCCGAATCGGCCAGCGAAACTTGCCGACGTATTTACGCCGAAACCGGCGGACTTTCCGGCGCTCCGCTCCGCGCCCGCAGCACCGAGGTCATCCGGCATATTTATCGGCAGACCAAAGGCACTTTGCCCATCATCGGTGTGGGCGGCATCTTCAACGCCGATGACGCGTGGGAGAAAATCAGCGCCGGAGCAAGTCTAGTGCAGGTTTACACAGGCCTCGTGTACGAAGGACCGGCCATCACGAAGAACATCGTCGCCGGCCTTCAGCAGAAGCTCGCCGAACGCGGTTTGAAAAACCTGCGCGACGCCGTCGGTATCCCCGATTGATTCACTCCCGCTCCGCCATCAAACGCCGAATCTCCGTCAACATCCGCTCGCTCGTTTGCTGCGGCGTTTCGCCAGCATTGTTGATGACGATGGCATCCGCCGCGATTTTCAACGGCGCGGTGGCGCGAGTGCTGTCCCGTTGATCGCGCGCGGCGAGGTCGTCCTTCACTCCCTCCGCTTCACGGCGGCGACTGCGCTCCTCGGCAGAAGCGTCGAGATAGAACTTGAGCGGCGTCTCAGGAAAAATGTGAGTGCCGATGTCGCGCCCTTCCATGACGAGGTTGCCGAACTTCACGCACGAACGCTGCGCCTCCTTCATCCACATGCGCACCTCGAGCACGGCGGCGATGGGTGAAACGGCCGCGCTTGTTTCCGCGGTACGGATTTCCTTCTCCGGAAAATAGCCGTCCACAAGCAAACGTACTTGGCCATCCACACACTCGAGCGTGGCGTTCCAATCGCGCAACTCGGCGGCCACCGCAGTCGAGTCGTGCACGTTCACACTGCGCTTCAAACAAAACCAGGCGAATGCGCGAAACATCGCACCGGTATCTACGTAAGCGTAGCCGAGTCCCTTGGCGATGAGCCGGGAATTCGTGCTCTTGCCGCTGGCACTCGGACCGTCAATGGCGATAACGATGGGCGTGTTCACTGTTTCGGGTTTCAAGTTAATCGGCGAAGAGCGCGTCGCCACTGAGCGACTGACGTGTACGTGCGTCGAGAATTGTTGCGCCCAAACCGTGCGGCGTGGGCGCGGCGAGCTTCTGGAAAAAGTTCGGGAAAGTCTTCTTCACGCAGGCTGAATTGCGGATGCGGATGCCGGGCACCTTCAGCCCGAGGACAGCGAAGCACATCGCCATGCGATGATCGTTGTAAGTTTCAATCTCCGCGCCGTGAAGTGGCGACGGATAGACCGTCAACGTGTCCCCTTCCTCGATCACCTTTGCGCCGCACTTGGCCAGTTCGGTTCGCAGCGCGGCGACGCGTTCGCACTCCTGCACTCGCAACCGGCCGAGCGCGGTGAATTGAGTTGGCAGTTTGGCGAATGGCGCGAGGACAATGGCCGTCATGATGCTGTCGCCCAAATCGCGCTGGCGGGAAATCGATTTGGGCAACGGCTGGAACTTGGGAAACTCGGCGTCAATCTGCCAACCGGATTTCGGCCAGTGCTCCACTCGCACGTCGTGGCCGAACATTGTTGCCGCCCAGAAATAACTGCCGCTCGAGGCGTCCGGCTCGATTTGAAATTCTCCGCCGCTTGCCGGAAATACTTTCACCAAGGCGCGCGTCATCTCCACGTACGGCAACTCGTCCGCGTTCGCGCCTTCCACTTCCACTTTCCATCGACCAACGCGCGCGCCGAGCAACAAGGCCGAAGCGAACTGCGAGCTTTCCGCCACGCTCACGCCACAGGAACTGGCGCGTGGTCCACCGCCGCAGATGAGCGCGGGGAGCTTGTCGTTCTCAGAATCAATCCGGTAACCGAGTTGGCGCAGCGCGGTGAAGAGTGCGGCCTGCGGACGCTCATGCATCCGTGGCACGCCGTGCAATCGATACACGCCTTCACCGAGACAGAGGAACGCTGCGAGAAAGCGCGCGGCCGTGCCGGCGTTGCCGACGAACAATTCCAGCGGCTGTTCCGCAGTGCCTCCGCGCGGAATTTTACCGGCGTGACCGCACACTGTGATGGTACGGTTGCACGGCTCATCAGAATCATCCGCTACGTTCACGAGGAAGCCTAATTCGCGCAGGCATTCCATCATCACCTGCGTGTCTTCGCTCCACAATGCGCCACGCAGAACGGTCTCTCCATCCGCCAACGCGGCGAGGATGAGAGAGCGGTTGGTGATGCTTTTCGAGCCGGGCACGGTGATCTCCGCGCGGACCGACTGCACGAGCGGGACGATCTCGATGAGGTCAGGCAACGGCATGGCTCACTCGGCGGGGTGAGAATTCGGCGCGCGCCAGGCGTCTCGACGCTGCTTGGCTTTCACGAAAAACTCTTCCACCGCCTTCGCGTCACCATGCTCGAGCGCGTGTTGGAACTCCTGCAAATCCTCGATGAAAACACCGAGCACGCGGTCGAGATTCACGCGGTTGGCGAGCGCGATGTCGCGCCACATCTCGGGCGAACCCGAGGCGATGCGGGTGCTATCGCGGAAACCGCCGGCGCAGAGCTGCGCTTGTTCCTTCGGATGCACGGGACTGAGAATATAGTTCGCAAGTTCAGCCGCGACGACGTGCGGCAGGTGGCTGGAGCGGGCGACGAGATCATCGTGCGCCTCGGGCGCGAGCCGCAGCGGACGCGCGCCGAGCGACTTCCAGAATTCTTCCACGCGTCGAACCGCTTCGGATGACGACTTCGCCGTGGGCGTGATGACACAAACGGCGTCTTCGAAAAGATCCGCACGAGCGGCGGAAGAACCGACCTTCTCCGCACCGGCCATCGGATGACCACCGACAAAATGCGCGCCGGCGGAGGCGACGAGCGATTCCAGTTCAGCAACGACCGAAGCTTTCACGCTGCCGACGTCCGTAACAATCGCGCCGCGTTTGAGCGACGGGAGAAATTGCTCAGTCAACCGGCGCATCTGCGCGAGCGGCGTGCAGAGCACCACGAGGTCGGCATCTTTGACAGCAGCAGCGAGGTCGTCCGTGGCGCGGTCCACCACACCGATTTTCTCGCACTCGATCACGCTAGCAGCGCGACGGACGTAGCCTTCCACGCGGCCGGCGAGCCGTCGCTGGCGGACGGCCAGACCGAGCGAGCCACCGAGCAGGCCGACGCCGACCAAGGTGATTTTCTCAAACTGCACGGCGGGACTGTAAGCAGCCGGAGGCCGAGGGGCAAGAAGCGAGGGGACTACGTCCGCGCTCGAATCGCCACCTCACGGACGCGCTGGAGAATGACATCCGCGATTTTCGGCTCGTTGCCGATGCTGGCGGAATACCAGAGGCGCTTCCCTTCGCGCTCGGTCGGATTACCCCATGTCGGCTGGCCGGCCGCGAGGCGCTCGCGCACCACGGGTTCCGGTTCGCCGAGCATCACGGGAATATCCTCGTAACTGTGCAGGCCGTCGCTGACGAAGAACGGAACCATCACGAGGTTCTTGGCCTGCGCCATTTGCCAGCAGGCGGCGATACGCGGCTCCTCTTCCATGAATGCGGCGTGAACTTCGGCGTAGAGATTCTTGGCGCGGATCAACTCCACCTGCCGCTCGATAGCTTCGCGAGAACGCTCGTTTAACCCCGTGCCGTGGCCGGCGATGAACAGGGCAGTGTCGGCTGGTTTCGGCGTGGACGGGAACGGGTGCTTCTCCACCACTTCGCGGGCGCGGGCGAGCAGGACGTCGGTCATCGAATCGTGCGTGCCGATCGGCCCGCAGTAATGAAGCGTTTGTGCGCCGCGCTGTTGCACCTTCGCAAACTCCTTCTCACCTTTGCCGCAGAAGCCCAGTTCGCGCGGGATGACCTCCTCGGTGAAGTAGCCCTCGCTGATGAAGAGTGGCACGACGAAAACGCGCGGGGCGAACACGCCGCGCAGTACGCCAGGGAGATACGGCTCCTGCTTCCAAAAGGTCTCGACGACTTGCGCGAAGGTCCCGCGCTGGCGCAGCTCGTCCGCGTGCTGATACGTCGGCGCAGCAGACTCGGCGTTGAGCGTCGAGCCGTGGCCCACGAGCACGAGGGCGGCATCGGCGAATTCATTCGTGACCACGCTTCTGGGTATCCCAAAGCATTCCCCGCCGCAAGCCTGCGAACGACTCGGGCATTGCCAAGTGGCTGTAACCTTGCTTCAATCTCGCCCGTCTAGTCCCATCGTATGCTTAGTTGGCATACGCCAAACAACACAAACAACACAAAACCCCTGCTATGAAGAACACCCTGTGGATTGCCGCCGCCCTGTGCGCCGTGGCCGTGACCGTGAACGCCGCCGACGAGAAGAAGGTGGAAAAGAAGAAGGTCGAACTCACCGAGGCTCAGAAGACGACCTTGAAGGAAATCACCGAGAAGTACGACACCAACAAGGACGGCAAGCTCGACAAGGATGAGCGCGCCAAGATCAGCGACGATGACAAGAAGAAGGCCGCTGACGCCAAGCTCCCCGGTTTCGGACCCGGCAAGAAGAAGGACAAGAAGTAATCCCTCTTCAGATTGAATTCTGCAGACCGCCGCTCGGCAACGGGCGGCGGTTTTCTTTTTGCTAGAATGCAGCCGCGTACAGCGCACGGAAATCCGCCTCACCAATCGTGCGCGGATTGAAACTCGCGGTCCACTGCTTCGAGGCTTCTTCGGCGAGCACGAGAATCATCTCCCGATTCGCACCGAGTTCCGTGAGCGAACGATTGAGGCCGGCGTGCTTCAACAATGCTTCAAGTTGCGTCGCCAACGTCTCGGCCGAATCCGCAATCGCCTCGTAGCCGCGCGCGGTCTCAGGTTCGACGGCGTTGAAGCGGACGACGTGCGGCAGCATCAAGCCGACGGCTTGGCCGTGGATGATACTGAAGTGCGCGGTGAGCGGGTTCGCCGCCGAATGCGCTGCGCCAAGCATCGAGTGCTCGATGGCGGTCCCGGCGAAAGCCGCGCCGAGAAGCATCGCGCCACGCGCGGCGAGGTCTCGCGGGTTTTCCAAAACACGGACAAAGTTCGCCGCAAGTAACGCGAACGCCGCGTGCGAAAAGGCGAGCGATGTCTCATTGCGTTTCTTCGTCACTGCCGTTTCCACTGCGTGCGCAACGGCGTCGATGCCGGTGCAAGCCGTGACGCGTGGTGGTTGCGAGACGGTCAATTCAGGATCGAGAATCGCCACGCGCGCCATCGCCTTATTGTCGCCACAGGCCATTTTCTGGTGCGTGATGGGATCGGAAATGAGCGCGAATGACTGGCACTCGCTGCCGGTGCCAGCAGTGGTGGGGATGGCGATGAGCGGCAGCATCGGCTTCGTCGCTTTGCCGACGCCCCAGTAATCCTGCATCCGGCCGCCGTTGGTGAGGATGAAATTGCAGCCCTTCGCGGCGTCCATCGAACTTCCGCCGCCGAGGCCGATGAGCAGATCCGCGTTCGCCGCGCGCGCAGCGGCGACGCATTCGTCCACGACGGTGGTGTCGGGATTTTCGCGGACGCGATCGAAGCAGACGGCTTCGAGTCCCGCCGCTTCAATCAGGCCGATGACCTTGCCCGCGTGACCAGCTTTCACGATTCCGGAATCGGTGACGACCAAGGCGCGTTTGCCGCCCAGTTCCCGCGCAATCTGTCCCACGCGGCCGATACTTCCCGCGCCGAAGATGAGGCGGAGGTGGAGTTCGACATCGAACTCGGCGCGCTTGCTCAGTTCAGCGGGTGAGGAATTCAAGTTCATTCGCGTCTGCGATTCGGATTCAGACGCGCAGTGGCAACTTTAGTTTCAATGCCACTTGCCCCATCACGCACGCTCGAATGAACGCCGTTTGTAAAGGAACTCGAACATGTTTCCTTCGTGCGGCTGATCCCACGAAATCTTCATCGTGGAAATCGGGCCGACGTTGAGGCGGTCGATATGCCGGCACTCGAGGAGTTGCGAAATCCACGCCTCGTCCTTCGTGATGGCGGTGGTGACGAGCGAGTAGCCGATCTTGCCGAGCATCTCGGACTGCGGACATTCGACGACGCTCGCGTACGCGAAAAGGAACTCGCGGTTCGCGAGCGGGTGCGCGAACGACTCGCACTGCACGATGGTCGGTCGCAGATAAATGCCGCCGTCCACCACAGTCTTGCGAGGGCCGTTGCGATACTTGGCCGTGGCTTCTGTGGCACCGGGCATTTTCAAATCGGCATCAATTGCGCCGTCGATGTAATCGGCCATCTTCGCGTTGGCAAAGCCGGAGAGAACGGCGGTCTCGTCATCGGGCGCAGTCGGCGCGTACGGGCCGATTTTCTTCGCGAGCGCGTCGGCG
>Ga0208942_1000425_pt1 | contig 17051 bp, 16 predicted proteins | sample GreLakmeSU08MSRF_FD_187704 | JGI IMG/M metagenome (GOLD analysis project Ga0208942, IMG submission 187704) | Freshwater lentic microbial communities from great Laurentian Lakes, MI, USA - Great Lakes metaG SU08MSRF (SPAdes) | ecosystem: Environmental > Aquatic > Freshwater > Lake | place: Great... | reverse complement strand
ATGCGCTTTTAAAACCGAACTGCGCTTCTTATTGGATGAACACCGGCCAGATGATGATCGTGATGCCGAGTGGCGCTCCGCAATATATGCATCGTGACTCAGACGACTGGCCGGCAATGTGCAGCCCGTCAACACCAATTTGTCAGATCAGTTGTATGTTCGCTCTGTCAGAGTTCACCACCGAAAACGGTGCGACTCGTGTTGTGCCCGGTAGCCATTTATGGAGTGACTACAAACGTGAAGCCACCGAAAGCGAAATTGCTCAAGCGGTTATGCCACTAGGTAGTGCGATGATCTACACGGGCAAAGTTCTGCACAGTGCTGGAGCCAATAAAACGCAGAATGAACCGCGATACGGGATGCACTTGTCATATCTGTTGGGTTGGCTAACACCAGAAGAAGCAGGATGCCTCGGGGTGACCGAAGAACGAGCAAAGACATTTACTAGACAACAGCAGCAACTTCTTGGCTATCGCTGCTATGACGCATCAGACCTAAATGGTGGTCGATTGTGGACAGTTGATTATGAAGATGTACCAACAGGACTGGGATGGACACAATGAGCGAAAATAAAATTAACGGTCTAACCGAGAGTTTTACACGCGACGAATATAACTCCCCAGAAATTTTCAATCTCGAAATGGAAAAAATATTCGGTACGAATTGGTGTTTCGCTGGACGAACAGATCAACTTGCACATATTGGTGATCGACTAGTGGTAGAAATCGGTAACGAAAGTATTTTGATTCTACGCAATCGCGATAACGAATTACGTGCGTATTACAACGTTTGCCAACACCGCGGATCGCGACTCTGCGATGCCAGTGGCTCAGGTTTTGGCGCAGCAATCACCTGCCCGTATCACTCATGGAGTTACTCGTTAGACGGCGCACTTGTGGCAACCCCGCTACACGAGAAAGATTCGATTGACCGAGAAACACTTGGCCTCAAATCGGTTCATGTTGATCAGTGGCAGGGATGCTTATTCGTTTCATTACAAACAAATCCACCAGCACTCACTGACTGGTTAGAGAATCATTATTCGCGCCCAAGAGAGCTCGAAAAATTCGATATGAGTTCACTGCGCACAGCTCGCACAACGATTGACGAAGTCTCAGCCAACTGGAAGGTACTCGCCGAAAATTACAGCGAGTGTTTGCACTGTGCTGTGGTGCATCCAGAGCTAGTTGACCTGGTGCCAATTTATAAGACTGGCAAGACCATCCAAGATGATCGTCAAGATTGGGGTGTGAGTTTGGCCCAAGGAAAGACTTCGTTGTCGCATAATCCAAACGAAACTTTGGCACTGCTACCCGCGATGGAAGAATTAGATGAATACTCGGTGTTTGGTGCTTTTGTCTATCCGAACATGTTGATTGACATTTCGCCAACTGTTGCGGTGCTAACGCGGTACGTGCCACGGTCACCGACACACACAACTATTTATACAGATTATTTGTTTCCGAAAAGTGTTGTTGATGATAAGACGCTCGACCTTGAGCCAACGATTAGTTTTAGCGACATGGTCAACCAACAAGACATCGCAGTAAGCGAACGCGTTCAGCGAGGCGTTTCGTCAAAATCTTTTACCCGCGCCTACCACACCAAAATGGAGCGTTACTGCCATCAACTAATTCGTCGATACCGCAGTGAAATCAGTTGAAGCTTCCCGCTGCATAAACCTTCGAGGCGCGCTCGCCCATTGACTGCAAAGTTTTGCCAACTTCAACAACATTGCTGACGTATTGATCTGCGTCACTTTTGGTGTGCGCCACTGAAAGCGTGAGTGATTCACTTTTTCCCCATGGTGGCAGAAAAACTCCACCATTAAATTGTTTCAAGAAGTGAAGATGACTAATTCCTGTACTGATTTTTAAAAACTCACGATAATTTTTTGCAGGCTTATCGTTGAAAACAACACAGACTTTGAATCCTGACTGAAAACCGTATGCACTTTGACCATAACTATGAAGAGTCGATAAAGCATTTTTTAGAATATACGCACCAAGTTCGTTTGCCTGCACATAAGCATCTTCGGTCATAATCTCTGTCAACACTGCGCGAGCTGCAGCCATAGTTAGGGGGTTGCCATTAAACGTGCCAACTTGGTTGTAGCGACCATCTGTTATCGCAGACATAACTTCATCTGTGCCGCCAATCGCACCACACGGCACGCCGCCACCGAGCGCCTTAGCCAAACAAATAATGTCAGGGGTGACGCCATAAAGTCTCGTTGCCCCACCGTGATGAACAACAAGACCAGTTTTTACTTCATCGAACGCCAATAACACACCATGACGCTTAGTGATTTCGCGCACACCTTTTAGATAGCCGTCTTGCGGAGCAATAATGCCCGCGTTCATCATCATCGGTTCGAGAATCATGCCAGCAATTTCACCTGCATACATGGTCAACGTTTGTTCAAGTGCATCTAGATCGTTGTAGGCAACGATGCGAACGCAATCAGCAATTGCTTGTGGCACACCAGCACCTGGCACTCGCCATGGTTCTTGCTGCGGCCCTAGTTCGGATGTTGAACGAAAAATTGAAACGAGTACAGAGTCATGATGACCGTTATATGAGCCTTCAATTTTGATAATTAAGTCTCTGCCAGACACGGCACGCATCAAATGAATCGCGTCCATTGTGGCTTCTGATCCCGAATTACAAAATCGCCATTTTGGTAAACCAAACCGCTTAGCGAGTGCTTCAGCAACGACGATCACATCGGGCGTCGGCTGAGCAAAATGTGTGCCAAGCGTGACGCGTTGCTGAACTGCTGCCACAACTGCAGGGTTGGCATGACCAACGACGTTTGCGCCGTAGCCAGCATGAAAGTCAACATATTTATTGCCGTCAACATCCCAGACATTTTGACCCTTGCCATGACTCACCCAGATTGGGGTCGGACGAGAACTCGCCCAACTTGAAGGCACCCCGCCGGGTATTGATTTAGATGCCTGCTGATGCATCTCTACCGACTTTGGCACTCGGCTCATCAAAATTCGCTCTTCGTTCTCGATTATTTCATCGAGTGACATCATGACGACTAAGTTTAACACTAGAAAACAAACAAGCGAAAACGGGGACGACGAAAATGCGCAGACGAGACTTCTTACGAAATTTAGTAATCACAACGGGTGGAGTAACACTCGGTGGCTCATTGCTCGCCGCATGCGGTGGATCTAGCACAACGACAACAGTCGGTGGTCTAGCAATCGGCACGCCTGAGAGCCCGATCAAACTTCCAGTTACAACCGAGGCAATCGCTGACGGCTTAGCCAGCGAATCTGGCACACTCGAAATACTCAACTGGGCAGATTACGCAAATCCTGAGTCGATTGCGATATTTGAAACTCAATTCGGCTGCAAAGTATCTACAAGTATTTACGACACTGAAGAAGCAGCGATCGCAAAATTGCGAAACGGCACATTTAAACCCGACCTTATTCTTGGTATGACTGATACTGGGTTGGCGAAACTCGTTGCCGCTGATTTGCTTCAGCCACTCAACAAGTCTTACATACCAAACTTTGGCAATGTAATTAAGGGGCTGCAAAATCCTTATTACGATCTGGACTCGCAATACACCGTGCCTTATTTTATTTACGGCAATGGCGTCGGATATCGCACTGACCGTATCGACAAAAACGCATTCGCTAAAAACGGATACGACATGTTATGGGACGCTCAGTACAGCGGCAGGCTTGGCGTGCTCGACTCGTATCGCGACACTTTGGCAATGGCGATGTTTCGCGCCGGCAAATACGACGCCAACACATCTGATGCTGCAGTGATCAAAAAAGCGGGCGAAGATCTGATCTCATTACGCGAGGCGACCAACCCGAAGGTAGATATTTTGGCTTACACCGAAATGCCGGCTGGCAACAGAGATATCAACTTCACGTGGTCGGGTGATTTGTTTACAGCCCTGCAGTATCTGCCTGAAGGTGTTTCCCCAGATGTGCTCGGATTTTGGTATCCAGACAAAACAGTGGCCAAAAATGACTTCATGTGCATAACCAAGAGCGCCAAGTCACCAGTTCTTGCGCATCAGTTAATCAATTTCTTGAGCGACACAGACAACGCAATGTTGAATCGCGAATATGTCGGTTATCAGCCGGCGCTTGAGTCAATTACCGTTGATCTGCTGATTTCAACTGGCACGATCCCCGAGTCGCTGATTGATGCGCTAGTAACGCCCGAAAAATATGATTCAGGTCTAGCCCAAGTTTTGCTTGAACCAGCGGTTGACGCGCTCTGGCTCGAGCAATGGACAGCCTTCACTGCCGGATAACTCTTGAAGTCTTCGCCTCGCCTGTGGGCAGGTTTTGCGATTCCTGGCAGCGCGTGGCTAATCGCGTTGTTCGCAATCCCCTTTTACGCAGTCGCCTGTGTTGCATTCGGCACGATCGACCCAATATTTCGCGACGCGGTACCGCAATGGAACCCCCTCGCCTGGGATTTCACCCAAGCGCACCAAATCTTTACCAGCCTGGCAACGGGCCCGCTGCAGGGTGTTGCAATTCGCACAATTATTTATGTCGCGTGCGCAATGGTGCTGTGTTTCATACTTGGTTTTCCGATTGCATATTTTTTGGTGCGACACGCCGGCAAACGAAAACTGCTGCTGCTCGTCTTAATCATTGTTCCGTTTTGGGTGAACTACTTGATGCGCATGCTGGCCTGGGTCAACTTGCTCAGCAACGACGGGTTATTCACCAGGTTCATGCGAATCTTCGGCGTGAACTACAACTGGCTGGACGGCTCGCCTGTCACAGTTGTGCTGGGTTTGGTTTACGGGTACATTCCGTTTCTAATCTTGCCGCTCTACGCCACACTTGATCGACTTGATTGGCGGTTGATCGACGCAGCACGCGACCTTGGGGCGAACTCGCGACAAGCATTCAGACTTGTAACGATCCCCATGTCAAAAGCAGGATTAGTCGCCGCCGGCATTTTGATCGCATTGCCAATGTTTGGCGACTACTACACAAACGATCTGTTGTCGCGCTCGCCCAGCACCGAGATGATCGGTAATCAAATTGAATTCTTTTTGAATGCCAGCTCACAACCCCAAAATGGCGCGTTGCTCGTGATTGCCTTGTCATTCTTCTTGCTGATACTCATGTCGTTTTACTTGCGCAGCACCCGACAGCAGTCGCGTCAGACGGCAAGATGATTTTTGTGGACATCAAATGGTGAAGCGAAACAAAAAGTCGGCGCTTGTTTATATTGTCTGGGGCTACATCGTCTGGAGTCTCGTGCCAGTGATGATCGCGGTGATCTATTCATTCAATGATGGACGCAGCCGAACTGTATGGCAGGGGTTTTCGTTGCGGTGGTGGTTCACCGATCCATATGCTTCGGTTTTTAATAATCTCGAGACGCGTAATGCAATCAGCAATTCGCTTATTTTGGCATTCGCAACACTTCTCGTGGTTACACCGCTTGGCATCACTCTGGCAATCGGTTCTCAGCGCATTCGGGGGCGTGGTAGCAATGTCGTGCAAGGATTAACTTCGGCGCCGTTGATCACTCCAGAAATTGTTGTTGGTGCAGCGCTGCTTATAACTTTCACTCGACTATTTACGGCAGTGCCACTCGGCTTTGCTGCACAGTTGTTGGGCAACGTCACGTTTTCTTTGGCGAGCGTTGTTGTCATAGTGCGGGCGCGACTCGTTTCAATTGGCCCGTCATTTGAAGAAGCGGCTCGTGACTTGGGCGCGACTCGCTGGCAAGCACTGCGTTATGTGTTGTTGCCAATGCTGTGGCCATCGGTAATGGCCAGCCTCGTCGTGGTGTTCGCGACCGTGATCGACGATTTCGTTATCACCAGCTTTCTCTCTTCTGGTGTCAACTCAGAAACCGTGCCGCTAAGAATTTATTCTTCGGTCAAAGGTGGCGCAACACCGGCGCTCAATGCTTTGGCAACCTTGCTCGTATTGGCTTCGTTCACTGTTCTAATTATTGGACTATTTGGATTATCAACTTGGCGTAAGCGACATGGCGAACGCGGAGGCTTACGCGCTGCACTCGCCGATATTACGCAAATGGAAACCTAGTTCGACTGACTTAATTAGTTAAAGGCAAGACACGAACTGCATCGGGTAAAACATCGATGTTTATTTCTTGGCCATTACGAAGGCCAACGGAAGTTTCGTCATTGGGTACTTCGGCGTTGATAGTTACAGCCCCAAGTTTGAGTGAAATTCGCAAAACCGAACCTGCAAACGTCACCCGCTCGATGACTGCTCGATGATTACCTGAACCAATTCGAATTCGTTCTGGGCGAATCATCATCATGCCATCACCAAGTGGTGCAGACTCTGGAGCGACAAACTTCTCTCCGGCTAATTCAACGACACCGCGCGAGATGACTCGACCCTGAATCAAGTTTGCAGCACCAACGAACCGTGCGACTTCAACAGAATTGGGCTGCTCGTAAAGTTCGCGCGGGCCACCTACCTGCATCAGTCGGCCTTCGCGCATCACACCGATGCGATCACTCATCGTAAAAGCCTCGTGTTGATCGTGCGTCACATAGATAAACGTGATGCCGATTTGGCGCTGCAGTGTCGCCAATTCGATTTGCAGTCTGGCGCGCAACTGTGCGTCAAGCGCACCAAGTGGCTCGTCAAGAAGCAGCACGCTGGGCTCAAGAATCAGCGCCCTGGCCAAGGCGACGCGTTGTTGCTCTCCACCAGAAAGTTGGTGCACGCGGCGCTCACCAAAACTGCCGAGTTGAACGAGTTCAAGTGCTTCGCCGACTCGTTGGTCATCTGATTTTTTACTTTTGGTGAACTCGTTTTCGAAACGCAAACCAAATTTGACGTTGTCTTGAACATTCAGGTGCGGAAACAACGAGTAGTTCTGGAAAACAGTATTTAGTGGTCGGGCTTCTGACTCGTCGTTTGTGACATCACGCGAATCGATAAAGATGTTTCCGCTGTCTGGCTGTTCAAAGCCACCAATCATCCGCAATGTTGTCGTCTTGCCACAACCAGACGGCCCAAGCATTGAAAAAAATTCGCCGGCTTGCACTTCAAGCGAAACGTCATTGACGACAACACGATCGCCGTAAGACTTGTGCAAATTCTTGAGTGTCACCGCACCATCAAGTTCAGTTGCCATCACATATTTCCTTCAGCAAGCACTAAGCCCGCATCGTCTCAATATTGCCATCAACTGGCAACACTTGACCAGTTATAAATCTTGAAGCAGGTGAACTCAGAAATACTGCTGCAGCCGCAATATCGCTTGCATCAACAAATGTTTTCATTGAAACTTGATTTTCGTAACCTTGACGAATACTTTCTGGGGTCACACCAGTCGCTGCGGCTTCACGCTCGATCACGCCGTCCATGCGCGGGCCGCTGACAGAACCTGGGCAAATTGCGTTGACGCGAACGCCATCTGCGCCGAGCTCCATCGCCCACGATTTTGTTAATCCAATGATTCCCCACTTGGCAGCAACATACGGTGAGCGCAACGGATAACCAAATATTCCAGCACTTGTCGAAATATTGATAATCGAACCGCGAGTCTTGAGCAACATTGGCACGGCCGCTTTCGTGCAACGAAATGTGCCGCCCAGGTTTATGCGCACGCATTCGTCATATGCATCGGCATCCATCTCGTCGACACGTGCCGTTGGCCCAGGCACACCGACGTTATTTACCAAGATGTCTAAGCCACCGAGATCGCGTTGAATCGCAGAGAACATTGCAGTGACGTCGCTCGTCTTTGCAACATCACAAATATAATTCGGCTTTGTCATGTTGTTGACGTCGCAGACGACAACTTTCGCACCAGCCAGAGTCATCGCATCAGCAATTGCTTTGCCAATGCCAGATCCCCCACCCGTTACGAGCGCACGCAAACCAGTCAGAGAAAAATCTTGCGAATTTGCGCTCGTTGCCACGCCTAAAACTTAGTCTCTTGTGCGTCTCGCCAAAAGTTCAGCGAACACACAAGAGACTGTGCTTTTACGACCCTCTGACTATCTAGCTTCCGATGATTCCGCCGTTTTTGCGAGTGATCACAATCGTGCAGTCTCGTGGCACAGGGCCGGTTGCGCCCGTATAAGGCGCCGGGAAATTGCTGATCGCTGGGCTACCGTCACCAGGGTGTTGCAAGTTGACAAACATCGTCTTGCGATCTGGAGTGACCGTCACACCTGTAACTTCGCTTCCTGCGACACCTGTGAATAATCGTCGAATTTCTTTAGTTTTCGAATTGGCGACGAGCATTTGGTCATTGAACTTGCCCGGCTGCTCACCATCTGTTTGAACGAAAACACGATCATCAGAGTCAATCCAGATGCCATCAGGTGAACCAAACATCTGACCACCTTCGTCGAATGTTTGGTTTGCCAAAAGGAAAATATCCCAAGTGAATGTCATACCAAGGTATTGACTCGCATCTTTCCAACGCACGATGTGGCCATATGTGTTTACTTTTGTCGGATTCGCTTTGTCTACCGCAGCTTTGCCAACTGTGCCTCGTTGCGTGTTGTTCGTCAACGTCATATACAATTCGCCATTCTTTGAACCAGCGATCCATTCTGGTCGATCCATTTTCGTGGCGCCGAGGACATCAGCTGCCATGCGTGTGTAGACCAAAATTTTGTCGAGTGTCCATGTTGACAACGCCGGATTGCTCGGGCTCAGTTCAAGCCATGCTCCTGTGCCATCGTCATTGAACTTGGCTACATAGAGCGTGCCCTCGTCAAGAGGACTAACACCAGCTTTGATCATCGACTTCCAGTTTGACTTTGAAACAAACTTGTATACATAGTCAAATCGCTCGTCATCACCCATATAAACAACAATGCGACCGTCTTTGCCTTCGACGACTTCGGCACCTTCGTGCTTGACTCGACCGAGCGCAGAGCGCTTGATTGGTTGCGATCCTGGCTTGTTTGGATCAATCTCGACTACATAGCCGAAACGATTTGCTTCGTTTGCGTAATTGGCGTCAGACAAATCAAATCGTGCGTCAAACTTATGCCAATCGTAACCGAATCCTGCAGCCGCAATACCGTAACGCGCTTGCTCAGCATTCGGCTTCCATGTTGAAGACTTTGCACCGAAGTATCCGTTGAAGTTTTCTTCACATGTTAAGTATGTACCCCAAGGTGTCTTGCCATTTGCGCAGTTATTCATTGTTCCTTGGATTGGATTACCTGCTGCATTTTGAATCAACGCACTCTTAGCAACCGGCCCGCTTATTGTCGCAAGCGTATTGACATGCACTCGACGATTCTTTTTGCTTTTGGCTACCTTCCATTTGCCACCGACGTTTTCGATTGCTACAACAGATATGCCGTGAGCTGTTTGAGACAGCGCGACATCTGCCGCGCTTGTTGGAACACTCTTACCCATGATGTGACTTGTCGTGCCATATTCGTGATTTATGCACAACAAACCTTTTTTATCGTCACCGAAATACCACATACCGTCGTGACCAATGCCGATGCTCTGCTCTTGCTGAGCAGCGGTAAAACCTACATAGTCAAATGATGTGCCGCTTCCGTCAAGTTTTTCACGCCATGGGATCAACACGCTGTATGAATATTCAGGCGCAATTGTCGGCATCGGGCTGCCCTGCAATGGGATCGATGTGAAACCAATTTTTGGCGACTTTGCTGCAATCACTTGAGGCGCACTCTTAGCGCTCGAACCATTTGACGCAGACGCCGATGCTATGCGGGCGCCAACAAATGTGAGTGCAGCACCAGCAAGCGAGCCCACCAAAAGTGTGCGCCTCGACATATAACTATTTACAACATCTTCGAATTCGCGATTATTCGACTTATTGCTTGCTTCTTCGTGCATTTCGTTAGTCATATAGCCCCTTGTTGATTTGGTTGAGTTACAACGGTGTGACCATATGCGACGTGGTTTAACTCAGAGAAGAAGACTGGCTAACAATTTATGACGACTAAATGAACAGATGTCGAAACATAATCGGCAAGAGTGCCGCATTCCCCATTGTGGAGCTGAGGGGAATCGAACCCCTGGCCTCTTCCATGCCATGGAAGCGCTCTACCAACTGAGCTACAGCCCCAATAAGAATCTTTACGCTACCCGACAGACGCACCGTCAAACTATTTAAACAATTAACTTACGAGGCGCCAGCTGACGAGCGGGACATCTTGATAAAGGCGCTCGATCTCATAAAACCGTCGAGTTTCGTCATCAAAAATGTGCACGACAACACTGCCGTAATCGATCAAGATCCATTGCTGTTCTGAAACGCCCTCACTTGACAGAGGTGAACGTCCAGTTTCGCTGCGCACAGCATCAGTGATTGCATCACTAATTGTTCTAACTTGCCGTTTATTGCCAGCACTAGCGACAACAAACAAATCAGTGATCGCCAAAATTTCACCGACATCTAAAACAGTTACATCTGTTGCTTGTTTTTCGTCAGCGGCTTTTGCGGCAATAGTCGCGATGCGTAAGGCATCTGATTGTGGCTGGTAAGTACTCATTCGTCGGAAGGCACAACAGTAGTGGCGGGAAGTTCAGGATTGTCTGTTGAAAACGACACAAATGACAACCCAAGAACTATTTGCAGATCGACACCCTGCACTCTTTCTCCAGTTTTAACTGCTTGCGTGTTGCCGATATATTCGCCGAGCCCTAATTTTGCCAACACAGTCGAGTCAACATAACGAACTTCGGTCACTTCGGGCGGTGGACCAGGCACTTCGCGAACAAGAGCAATGTTGAAACCCATCGCAACAAGGCGACGCACAATTTCACGACTAATCGCAGCATCATTAAAAGGACTATCAATTTGCACAGTTAGCCCACCAGAAACGCCAGACCCAGTAATTGAAGTCGGTGCAACGCTGGCCATAATCATTGTTACTTCTGACGAATCGATGCTGAACATATCTAAACCACTTGGATTATCAATGCCTGCTGGCACTTGAGTAGCAGCGAATTGCCAAACCTGAATTGGCCCCGAAAATAATCGCCGAGCGAAACCCGAAATATCGAGTGGCGTGTTCAAAACATCAACTTTTTCAGCATCCAGATTCAGCCCGAGCCCAACAGCATTAGCGACGGCAGTCCAAACGGATTTGTGATGATTAAATCTTGCAGCTTCGCTTTGGTCAATTTCGCGAGCAAGAAGAATATTGACAAGAGCCATCGTGTCGGCATCTGATTTGCCAGTTTTTTTAATTGTTGTTGTTGCCCCATCTGCAGATGTGTTACGCACATCAGAATCAAGAAGTATTTCTACCGACCCAACTGGCTTTAGCAGATTAATTAATTCTCCACGACCCAAAATACCCACAGCGGTAAACGAGACATCGAGTAGCCCTTCAACGTCAGCGACGAAAGCCGACGGATCATCGGCCGTATACGAATCAAAAACTCGACGCGGCGTTTCGCCTTCGCTTACTGCTGCTTTTGCTTTTGCAGGAACTGAAATGATTGTGCCACCGAGACTGTCGCCCGACAGCGCAATCACATTGATGGTCGTGATCTCGTTTGAACTATTTACTGTTGCTAAAAGTGCAACCGGAGTATCTAAAATTTTTAATTCTTTAACGTTGTTGACATTAATACCACTGTCAGAATTGAGCACTGAGTTATAACCAACAACAAGACCGGCAGGCAATATCAATGCCCCGAAGATGCCGCAACATAATGCAACGAGCATCCGCTGTTTTTGTCTTTGCGGAATTGCCGTCACTTTTTTGACCCGTATAAACCGCGCGCAGAAATAACTTGCATCACTTCGTCAGAGATTAAATATTCAAGCGGTCGCCCATCAACGAAACGAGCGCGCAGGTCTGATGAACTCACTTCGAGCCTTGGCACCTCGACACGGTTCCAGGTGAACTCGCTCGGCGGCATAAGCGGCGAACCAGGTCGGTCAACAACAACCAATGTTGAAAGTTTGGCGATTTCATTTGAGCGTTGCCACGTGCCAAATTTTGCTGCAGCATCATCGCCGACGATCGTGAAGAGTTCGGCGCCCGGATAACGCACACTTAACGCGGTCAAAGTATCAGCCGTAAAACTCGGGCCACCGCGGGTGATTTCGTCATCACCGGCAACAAGTCCATCAACGTCTTTGATTGCTGCTCGAACCATCGCCAATCGATCAACTGCACTAGCAACTTCGCGAGTTGCGTGCTTTTGCCATGGGTCGTTGGCGACCATCAGTATGACAATGTCGAGTTTGAGCACATTGCGCACGTTTACTGCCGTAACTAGGTGACCTAAGTGTGGAGGGTCAAATGTTCCCCCAAACAGTCCGACACGCATTGGCACTATCAAAGTGTATGAGTTCAGGTATCCGTCAGAGTTAATTGAATGAGTGAAAGCCATATAAACCTTGAGGAAAATAATTCATAAAAATTTCACTTACCTCTTGCACAAAAGTTGCCGATGCCCTAATGTAACTAGTCCCCGAATACCCCCCATAACCCCCTAATCCCCCAAGAAAGACCAAACACCCCCATGTCTGACTCAATCGGTATATATCTCAACGAAATCGGCAAGGTTGCCTTGCTCAACGCCGAAGATGAGCGTGATTTATCAAAAGCGATTGAAGCCGGTCGTGATGCGAAAAAAGCCATCGAAAAAGGTGAGCGTGGTGCCGCACTTCGCGCTGATATGCGCAATGCTGCTCGTGCAAAAGATCGTTTCATTCGTTCGAACCTTCGACTTGTTGTTTCAATCGCTCGCCGTTATCCATTGCCACAAGGCATGGACCTTCTCGATTTAATTCAAGAAGGCAATCTTGGCCTTGAGCACGCAGTTGACAAGTTTGACTGGCGTCGTGGTTTCAAATTCTCAACATATGCAACTTTCTGGATTCGTCAAGCAATTGGTCGTGCACTAGATCAAAAAGCAAGTCTCATTCGAATTCCTGGAGATCGTTCTGCAACACTTCGTGCTGCTCTTCGTCAGGGTTCTGGTGATGCCGAAGGTTTGAGTGCAATGAACGCAGAACTTCATCGTTTGACAACTCCTGTTTCGCTTGACAAAACAATTGGCGAAGATGGCGATGCAACTTTGGGTGACCTTGTACCAAACGAAGACATCAGTCCAGAAGATGCAGTCATGGGTATGGTCGACAGTGATCTGCTTGACCGACTTCTTGGCACTCTTGATGAGCGTGCTCGTTATGCAGTTGAGGCTCGTTTTGGTCTTCATGATGGAGAGCGAAAGAGCTTTCGTCAAGTTGGCGAAGAGCTTGGAGTAACTGCTGAAGCGGCACGTCGGCTTGTAAGTCGTGCAGTTGACACGCTGCGTGATGACGCCGGAGAAATCCTCACCGTCTGACGCATCTTGCGGTAATAGGGTTATAACTATGAGTGCGTCTAACCGCTGGACACCGTCTTCTTGGCAGAACAACGTTGCGGCGCAACAACCAAAGTGGCCTGACCAAACCGAACTTGACAGCGCACTAAAGCAGATTGCTTCATACCCGCCACTTGTTTTCGCTGGTGAAGCACGATCTCTGCTCGCCGCACTCGGACAAGTTGCAAGCGGCAATGCATTTTTATTGCAAGCCGGTGACTGCGCTGAAAGTTTCGAAGAGTTCACCGCAGTAAACATTCGCGAAAAACTTCGTGTGATTTTGCAGATGGCAGTGATGCTCACCTATTCGATGGGTGTGCCAGTCGTAAAAGTTGGTCGCATCGCTGGGCAATTCGCAAAGCCACGCTCAAGCGATACAGAAATGATCGGCAATAAAGAGATCGCGTCTTTCCGTGGACACATGGTCAATGATCCTGCGCCTCACATCGAATCGCGCGTTCCAGACCCACAACGAATGGTTCAGGCCTATCACCAATCAGCAAGCACACTTAATTTATTGCGAGCATTTACTAAAGGTGGTTTCGCCGACCTAAATCGCGTGCACGCATGGAACCAAGAATTTGTGCAATCGAGCACCGCAGGTCAGCGATACGAACAAGTCGCAGGCGAAGTTGAACGTGCTCTTGCATTTATGCGCGCATGTGGAATCGACACAGAGAGTCACAGCCCGTTGCATGAAGTTGATTTTTATACAAGTCATGAAGCATTAATTCTTGGATACGAAGAGGCGCTCACCCGTCAAGATTCACTAACGGGCACTTGGTATGACTGTTCGGCACACATGTTGTGGATTGGCGAACGCACTCGTCAACTTGATGGCGCACACATAGAGTTTTTACGAGGTGTTGGCAATCCGATCGGCTGCAAAATTGGGCCAGATACGACCACAGATTTTGTTTTGTCGTTGTGTGAAATTCTAAATCCGGCGCGAGTTGCGGGGCGATTGACACTGATCTCGCGAATGGGTGCTGACAAAATTGAAAGTGTTTTGCGTCCATTAATTCGAGCCGTACGCGATGCTGGTCATCCAGTCGTTTGGGCATGCGATCCAATGCACGCAAATACTTTTACTGCTGCCAACGGTCGTAAGACTCGTCATTTTGACGACATTATTCGCGAGATCACAGGCTTCGTGATGGCACATCGCGCAGAAAACACTTGGCCGGGTGGCATTCATATCGAACTTACGGGCGACAACGTAACAGAATGTCTTGGCGGCGCTGAATCTGTAAGTCAAGAAGATCTTGATACTCGCTACGAAACAGTTTGTGATCCTCGACTCAATGCCCGACAATCATTAGATCTCGCGTTTCGAGTTGCCGAACTAATTCGCTCAGCCAAATAGCCCAATGCGGGCCTTTGACCTCGCACGAGAGTGGCCTGCGCCAAATACATCAATTTGCGTAATCGATCGTCGTGGACAGACACATACTTTTGGGGATACTGAACGCAAATCAAGAATCGCATCTGTTTCGAAATTACTAACTGCATGGGCGACTCATGTTGCCATTGAAGAAGGTTCGACGGGTTTAGACACTGATGTTGGTCAAGAGGGTTGCACACTCGCCCACTTGTTAGCGCATGCAGGTGGCTACAGCTTCGATGGCAACGTGCCGATTGTCAGCCCAAACCGTAAACGGATTTATTCGAACACTGGTTACGACTTAATTACTGCTCATCTTGAAACGGTTACTGAGATGGCGTTCAGCGAATATCTAAATGACGCCGTGTTGGCGCCACTTGGCATGGTGAACAGTTCGCTAAATGGCTCAGGCGCCAAAGATGTTGTTTCAAATGTTGACGATCTAGTTGAGTTTGCTCTTGAGTTGCGAAATCCAAAACTTATTTCATCTGCAACTGCCCAAGCAGCAACAACAACGCAATTCGGCGAACTTGAAGGAACAGTGCCCGGGGTCGGACGCTTTGATCCGTGCAACTGGGGTTTTGGCCCAGAGATTCATGCAGCGAAACATCCGCATTGGATGGGCACACGAAATAGTGCATCATGTTTTGGCCACTTTGGAGGGACAGGAAGTTTTGTCTGGCATGACCCGGCGGCAAACATTTCTTGTGTTGGTCTGTGCGAAGTCGAATTTGATAATTGGGCTTTGCACTACTGGCCGATATTTTTTGACGCCGTGCTTGACGAGTTGGCGAAATGAATAAACAAGACCATCGTGCAGACTTGTTGCTGTTGCTATTTAGCGTTTTCGCGACCGCTGCAGCCAACAGCGTCGTGTTTGCATCAATGTCTGAGTTGCAAGAAAAATATGGATACGCCGACTCAGCGCTGGGATTGATCGCTGGCACGGGTTTTGCGATGGGTCTTTTGGTTCAACTGTTTGTGGCTCCGCTTGCCGACCGGGGGCACGGCAAAAAATTGATTCAAGTCGGTCTGTGTCTTGCGGCAATCGGCTCGGTGATTTTTGCAATGGGTGATTCGCTTACAACTTTTATTTTTGCCCGTGGAATCGTCGGTGCCTCGATCGGTATGACGTTTCCTGCGGTGCGGGCTTTGGCCGCACATCTTGATGACAATCGCAGCGCCGAGCGGTTGGGCGCAGTGGCTGGCATGGAAATTGGTGGTTTTGTTTCGGGTCCATTAATCGGCTCGCTGATAATTGGCCCGTTTGGTTTAGATGCGACGTTTTTATTATTTGGTGCACTGGCTGTTTTAGCGATTTTTATTATCAGCCCTCGCAAGTTTCCAGAGTTGGCATCAAACGCTGAGTCGCAGCGATTAAGTTTTGATTTACTACGAATTCGCAATGTTCGAATCGCGCTGATCTTGACACTCGCAGTCACGTTTCCGACCGGAATGTTTGACGCGCTTTGGGACCGCTTCTTAGACGACCTGGGCGGCAACAACGCAATGACAGGTTTAACTTTTGCGGTTTACGGCTTGCCGTTTATTTTCTTTTCGGCTCGCGCGGGCAAGATGATCGACAAACGTTCGCCGATTGCTGTGGCGTTGTGGCTGGTTGTTCCAATTAGTTTGCTGACAGTCTTGTACGGCGTTATTAAAAATCCGTGGGTGATTTTAGGAGTTGGTTTAATTGAAGGCTTAGTACAAGCATCGGTGATTCCGGCTGCGCTCTCGGCGATTGCAAAGGCGGCGCCAGTGGGGCGTGCATCGGCTGCACAAGGTTTGTCGGGCGCAGTAAACGTGTTCGGGCAGATGGTTGCGGCTTTTATTGCGCCGTCGATCTATGGCGCTTATGGTGCTTTCGTTACGTTTTTTGTTGTTGCAGTTGGTATTGCTGCAATCGCCAGCGTCGCTGGCATCATGCATTTGCGCAGTACGCGCTAGTTGTCTAAAGCGTTTTTACTTTAAACGCTCAATAATCATCGCCATACCTTGACCGCCACCAACACACATTGATTCGAGACCAAATCGTTTGTCTGTGTGTTGCAAGCCGTTAATTAAAGTCGTCATAATTCGAGCACCAGTCATACCAAATGGATGACCGAGAGCAATTGCTCCACCATGGATATTTAATTTCTCCATTGGAATACCCAGATGTTTTGCCGATGGAATCACCTGTGCGGCGAAGGCTTCGTTGATTTCTACGAGATCAATTTGATCAATTGTCATTCCGGCACGCTTGAGTGCTTGACGACATGCTTCGATCGGTCCGAGTCCCATGATTTCTGGATTCAAACCAGACACACCTGATGAAACAATTCGCGCCAATG
>Ga0208942_1000423_pt1 | contig 17151 bp, 19 predicted proteins | sample GreLakmeSU08MSRF_FD_187704 | JGI IMG/M metagenome (GOLD analysis project Ga0208942, IMG submission 187704) | Freshwater lentic microbial communities from great Laurentian Lakes, MI, USA - Great Lakes metaG SU08MSRF (SPAdes) | ecosystem: Environmental > Aquatic > Freshwater > Lake | place: Great... | reverse complement strand
GAAGTTGACATCTAGCGCATCGGCTAATTCACGAGGTGCAAATGGATCATAAGCAAAGATCTCGTTACGAAATGGAGTTAAGAATTCGCGTAAGCGCCATGCGATATGACCAAAGCCGATAATCCCCACACTTTTGCCAGTTAATTCACGGGCTGGTGGTTTGGTTCGGTAATCATCATGAATCATTTTCTTTCCAGCAATGATGTCGCGGAACCGTGCATGTTCACGCAAACCAATTAAGGCAAGTGCTAGTGCCCATTCAGATACAGGCCATGATGATGAGTGGGTTGTATCAACCACCATGACGCCAGCTTCTTTAGCCGCAATTACATCGATACGACCGGCAAAGCGATCACCTTCGAGTTCGCCGACAACTTTTAATTTCTTGCCAGCGTCAAAGATAGGTTTTGTAATTCTTGGTCCACCATGACAGACGATCAATACATCTAGATCTACTGCGAATTTAGCAAAGCGGGCTTCTACTGCAGGATCTACCGGAATGGTTACCCAATCAGATGGGACGTCATACTCTTCAATTACAACATCCGCGATTTTGCTTAAACGCTCTAAATCGTGCTTCTCTAAATAGAGCGCGCGCGTTTCAGCAGAACAAGCAATTCCAACTTTAGGTTTACTCATCGAAGTGCCACCGAACCATCTTCACGAAGATCTGGATTTATTCCGTGCATAGTAACTGGAGGATTTGTGGCAAAAAATGCGTCATTGATCTCCATACCAAGACCTGGCTCGTCAAATGGATACAACCAACCATCTTTTACAAGTGGAATTCGTTTTACCATTTGTTGCACTGGGTCAACATTTTGATCGATATGTTCTTGTGCTTCCCAGTTGGGAACGGTGATTCCTAGATGAATATGTGCCATCGTTGCGATCGCACCTGATGGAACTGCATGCGGCAAGATTCCTTGGTGATGAGCTTCAGCCATCGCGCAAATTTTGCGAACATGGGTAAAGCCACCGGCGATTCCGATATCAGGACGTACAAATGCAAGACCGGCATGTTCGATGTACTCACGGAACTCATATATAGAGGTATTGCGCTCACCTGCAGCCATTGGAGTTTTCACCTTTGCAGATACTTCCGCAAATGAAAGCACGCTATCTGGTGGAATTGGATCTTCAACAAAGAGTGGACGGAATGGCATCAACTCTTCAATTAATGCAATCGAGTTTCCTGGTTGCATATTTCGGTGAAGTTCTACGCCAATATCTAGAGTATTTCCGACTGCATCACGAAGTGAGGCCATACGATCTACCAAGTCAGCGATTTTCTCTGCATGACGCATCAAGTGATGATCATGTTGATGCAAAATAATTTTAATTGCGGTGTAACCCTCTTTTTGAGCCATTAGCGAGTCTCTGAGTAGATCTTCTTTTGTATTACCCCAGACAACTTTCATTCCGCGAACTGCTTTGCGACTGCGGCCGCCTAGTAAATGCCAAACTGGAGTTTCAAATACTCTGGCCCGGATATCCCACATCGCTTGATCGATCGCACTGATTGCACCACCGAGCATCAAGCCACGCCATCCAAGTGCGCGGTACATTTTTAGCCAATTCTGTTCGACATCATGAGCATCTGCACCAATCAAAAATGGTTCAAAGTTGCGAATGACCTCAGCAACTGCGTTTGGATATGCAAATGCGGTCGACTCTCCCACGCCTTGAATTCCATCTTCAGTTGTAAGGCGAACAAAGCAGGACATACCTGCTGCGAATACTTCAACTTTGGCGATGCGTGCAGCAGATTTCATTATTTGCCTTCCGGTGCTGGGTAGATGTAATCAGGTTGGATGCGAACTTTTGGTGGAGAAATCAATTCAACGATGGCACTAATTCCATCTGGTGGTTGGAAGTAAGCAAATGCGCCATCTCCTTCAGCGCCAAAACCAGCGGCACTTTGCAACGGTGTAAATCCGCGCGCAATAAAATCTGCAACTGCAGCTGGATGATCTTGCACAATGCAACCTACGTGATTCATGCCTTCACCAGTTGAATCTAATTGATCGCGAAAAATACTTGGCCCATGTAGTGGTTCTACTAATTCAAATTGCAGATTTCCAGAAAACGCCATTGCATGACGAATTCCAAAATCTGTTGCTTGCCCTTTATAAACACAATTTTTCAAACCTGGTGATTTAAGGGTGTAAACAGTCCAAGGACCAATACCTAAATCATCTGCCCAATGTTTAACAGCTTTGTCTAAATCTTTAACAACATAGGCGACTTGATGAAACTTTAACTCTTCGCTCATGATTAGCGCCTTTCTAAAGATTGATCGATCTCATCCTGGTAAGCATGTATTTTGCCGTTTATTACTTCATCCACTGAAACTTCCCGTCCAGCTACCCCAGATTCGAGAATTGCATAAACCACCGCAAGTGCCCGCAATCCACCCATTCCATCAACTTCTGGAGCACGCTTATTTAATACTGCATCAATGAAGTCATCAATTTCAACAGCTAGGTAACCGGAGTCAACTGCAGCCCATGGTGCACCTTTTCCACCAGTTCCATCAGGTCCCAATACTGCTTTTGTAACATCATTAATATTTAAATGGGTTCCGCTCTTAGCAATCTCAGCAACTAATTCGGCACCCATAAGTTTGCGCTCTCCGAGTTGTACAACAACATCTCCATCTGAACGATCACCTGGAACCAACATTGATCCTTTAGTTCCATGCAAACTCCGTTGCCGGTGGCTAATTCCAGGACCAGATGGAAGGTATGTGTACTGAACATCAATTCCATCTGCAGTGCGCATGCTCGCAAACAATGCATCTTCACCGGTTGGGATAATCGACTCATCGCCATCTTTTGTATAACGGATTGGTTCAGCGATGATGCCGCGTCCCCATACTCGTTCAACTGGACCAACAAAGTACTCAATGATATCTGCGTAGTGAATGCTCATATCAATTCCGATTGAGCCACTTTCTTTCATATGGCGCCACTTACTGATAATGATCTTGTCATCTCCGCCGGCCCACATCTCAATCATTAAATGTAATTTGCCAAGCATTCCGGATTCAATAACTGCGCGGGCAACTCGGTTTGCGCCACCGCGGCGATAATTCTCAGCAGTCGCCAATGTCATGCCAGTGCGCTTTGCAGCATCAAGCATTAGCTGGCCAGTTTTAATTGTTAACGAAAGCGGCTTCTCGCACAAAACATGTCGTCCGGCTTCCATTGCTTGCACCGCAATAGTGTGGTGAGTTCTTGGATCAGTAACGATATCTATTGCTTCAACCGCTGGATCTTTCATCATCTCATCCAAAGAGGTGTAAACAGCTGGTCGCTTGCCAAGAAGTTCTAATGCTTCATCAGCAACTTTGTCAGCGACTTCTTTGTTGATATCAAGGAGTGCAACAACTTCACCCTTTAACACGCCTGCTTTGTGAAGTGCGGCAAAACCCAGCAAATGCCTGCGGCCCATGAAACCACAGCCAACAATTGCTACCCCTAATTTGTGGTCCGACATTAAAGAACTCCTCGTTTAGATAGAAATAAAAGCAGCTTATGAATCGTTTCCAGTTCCGGCGATTGCATTAATAAACCAACGTTGTGCCCAGAGGAAAAATAAAGTTACTGGCAAAGCGCTGAGAAGAGCTGCCGCATAAGTAACGTTTGGTGGAATTTTTCCATAGAAGCCAACTCCACCAGCAATCAATGGGGCTAATTGGACTGTTGCAACTTTCAGATTCTCTGTATTTCCGACCATCAAAGGCCAGATATACATATTCCAAGCTGTTAAGAAAGTTACGGCAGCGTATGAAGCTATAGGTGGTTTCGCAAGTGGCAGCACAACTTGAAATAGCACTCTTGGCCAAGTTGCACCATCAATACGAGCTGCATCAACTAAGTTATCTGGAAAGTTAACTAAAAATTGGCGGAACAGTAATGTTCCAAATGCAGTGGATCCAACAATCGGCAAAATCATTCCACCCCATGTGCTGAGTAAATTTAATTTAAAAGTAACTAGGTAAAGAGGGATAATCGAAACGTTTGTAGGAAGAAAAACTGGAATTGCAAACAAAGCGACAACAGTAGCTGCATATTTAAATGGCATTTTTGCTAGTGCAAATCCAGCAGAAAATGAAATTATTAATTGCAAAATCAAGATTCCAAATGTAAAAAACAACGTATTTCCGAAAATTCTCGGCGTCATTACTTGCATCGCATCTACATAATTTTGCAGATTTATAGATGACGGTAGCAGCTTAGGTGGATAAACAGTTACCTCATCTAAAGTCATCAATGAGCCAGAAATTAAATACAAAAGTGGGAAAGTAAAAGCCAGCGCTAGCAAAACAACAACGCTGTATCGAAGGGTGTTTGCAGAACGTTTTTGGGTAAATAAAACTCCATTAGCCATGATTAACCCCTCGCTTTATTAATTTTACGAATCTTTAAAGCAGTCAAAGCGACGGCAAGAAAAACAATAAACTGAGCCATCACGATGGCTGATGCATAGCCAATCTCAAATTGCTCAAAGGCAACTTTGTAGGCGTAGTACGCAAGTGAAGTTGTTGCGTCAAGTGGTCCACCTTGAACCATTAAAAGTGATATCTCAAAAGGAGATCCAAGGAAAGCTAAAATTTCAATCACAACAACCAAAGTTGTTGTTGATGCAACACATGGAAACATGATTCCCCAAACACGTTGCCAAACATTTGCTCCATCGAGCGCTGCTGCCTCCATAATCTCAGGAGAGATTCGCTGCAAGCCGGCTAAATACAAGATAATTACTAATGGGAGTGATAACCAAATAACAATGATCGTTATCGATGGTAGCGCCCAGGTAAAACTGCTTAACCACTGCGGTCCGGTGATTCCAATTTTCAGCAAGAATGTATTAATCCAACCCGCCTCAGGATTGAAAATACTTGACCAAGAGATTCCAGCTACCGCACTTGAAACCGTGAGCGGCAAGAAGAACATCGCACGGAAGATGCCGATTCCTTTTACTTTCCAATTCAGCAGTACCGCTAAGAGAAAACCACCAAAAACTGTAGGGAGCACTCCATAAGCTAGATATTGAAGTGAGCGTCCAAAAGCCGGCATCAGCAACTCATCTGTGAATAATCTGCGGTAATTTTCTAATCCGACCCATTTGATGGGTCCCAAGATGTTCCATTCGCAAAAACTAAGCAGGACTCCTACAGTGGAGGGAATGAGAATGAAAAGCGTGTACATAAATAAATTTGGGAGGATAAAGACGCCTAACCAAAAACGATCATTTCGTTTTAGTTGATTCTTAGTGCCGACTTTTTTTTCTTTGACCTGCGCCATGCATCCCCCAAAAAATTACTCATTCAAAGAAAATTAAATAATAATTCATCTTATTAAAATAGTTAGTGGGCAGTGCTTAAAGCATCGCCCACTAACTAATTATTTAATTACCCTGCGTCAAGTTCTTTCTTGATGGCAGCGGTAACTTTTGCTTCAGCCTTCTTGAATGCTTTTTCAATTGAAACATTCTTTAGAAGAACTTCAGCTAAAGCGTCACCAATTACGGTATCAAGCACTGTTCCTGCTTGTCCTGGCAACTTAGGCGCAATAAAGGAGTTCTTAATTGCGCGACCAAATACATCAACATTTGCAGGAGGTGCTGCCAATGTACGCCATGCGCCATTTGCAATTCCTTCATCTGTTGGAGGTACTAGTGATCCACTTGCCTGAAGGGTGTTAATTCCACCATTCTTGGTTGAGTAGAACCAGTTTACGAACTTCCATGCAGCTTCTTTATTCTTTGAAGTTGCAGCAATACCTAATCCGTAGCTTCCGCCACCGATGATGTACTTAGAAGTTTCGCCCTTGATTGTAGGCATGTCAGCAACATCCCAATCCATCTTCTTAGCTTCTAATCCGGATTTGTATGTTGGGAGGAGTGCGCGTACAGAAATTTCCATTGCAACCTGTCCACCTTGGAAGGTTGGAGGGGTCTTGCCGGAAACAATGCTGTACTTAGCGATACATCCATTTTGCCATGGCTTAACAAGTTGCTTCCATGCAGCAACAGCTTTTGGTGAACCAATTGCTGAGGTGTTGGTGTTGCGATCATAGGTATAAGTACCTACAGAGTGAAGGAATGGGTTGTACTGGGCTTGCCAGATTGACTTGCTTCCTCCGCCAGGTCCGCCTGAGTTACCCCAAACTTGTGGCTTCTGCTTTGCGCCCCACTTTGAAAGCTTGTCGCATGTGCTCAAGTACTCATCGTATGACCAGCCAGCCTTTGGAAATGCAACGCCAGCTTTCTTGAAGAGAGTCTTGTTGTAGAAAACAACAATCGCATCTGCAGCAATTGGAAGACCAGTTACTTGCTTAGGAAAGTTGATTGGAACATAAGAGCTCAAGAATGCTTGGTTGAATGCTGCACGCTTGATGGTTCCATTGGTGCCAAACCATTTAACTAGATCTTCGGAGAATCCGACATCTGCCAATTGATCTGCATAAGTATCAAGGTTGTTAAAGATATCTGGTGCGCTGCCACTTAGTGCAGATGCAGCCAGGCTCTTTACAATCTCAGGAATTCCTCCCGGAAGAGTTTCAACTTTTACTTGGATATCTGGATTCTCTTTGTTCCATTGTTCAATTACTGGCTTGAAGTTTCCATCGATACCAGCAAGTGCAGCGAAACGTAGTTCAGTTACAGCATGTGCACTCTGAACTCCAACGCCTGCTAGTGAGACTGACAAAAGAGCTGCAAGAATTCCGACCCGGAACTTCTTGCTTGCTGTCTTGTTATTCATTTTCACCTATCTCTCTATCTCCAAGGCCGAGGGATCGGCCGCCAATCAAATCCCCGTTTTAGTTGCTTTGGTTTGACTGGTAATACCAGTTTCGCCTTAGCAATAAAGTTAACTAAAACAGTTCAGATCTGTGTGTTATGGAACGGTATATACCGGTTCGGCGGCGGTCAATAGCAATCAGCAAAATTCTACAATTGATACCTATTTGTTATCTGGCTGTTCATAAAATTTATTGAACTCGAGTTGAACCAGACTTTTGCAAATTAATCGAGCCGGAAAACCAGCTCTTCGCAAGGGTGCATCATCATTGGATCAGTTGGCGGGCCCTCTGGTGGCCAGATAAAAGCACCCTTCATCTTGTCGCCGATCTCAGCGCTGTACCGCTCATACACATCTTTGCGGGCAAACATCGTCTTGCGGGATTCATCCCAATTCTCGGATTCAAGATAACCGATTACCAACCCATCAGGCATGATGTAAATCGAATAATTGTTCCAGCCAGCATCACTTAGCGCTTGGCGGTAATAATCTGGAATTGCGGCATGAGATTCACGGTAATCATTTACTCGATCTGGATGCACTCGAAGTGTCCAACAGATTCTGTCCATTTTGATCTCCCTCTGCTTTAGTTACTTTACTTACTTTAATAAATCTTCATCCTCATCGGCAAGATGAGCGAACCTAAATGTTAGGAGTAAAAGTACTGCTGGCACAAGCAGGGCGGCCGCGACGGAGACTCGTTCAGCTATAAATGAGATTATTAGTCGAATTACAAATAGGTACATGGTGAAGACAAAGTAAACCCGGCCTAGGGCAACATTTAATGAGGCTCCCGATTTATCTCCAAGTACCTTAATAAAGATTGCCTGGATTCCGCCGATTCCAAAGCCACCGATTAACACTCCAAATCCGGCTAAGACAAATGCAATTGCAGGAGAAGATCCCACCATTAAAAATGCACCGTAAATTCCGATTGCATATCCGATAGAGCCAATTATTGATCCATAATGAATCAAATTAACTGAACCAAACCGTTTTAACATTGCGGCAAATTTCCAACGTGCGATAATCATTGCAAGTGAGAACAAAATAAAGTAGATCACATGTGGACCGGCAGGAATATTTAAAGTTTCGCGAGCGTAAATCGCCATCCAGTCATTGGTAGAAATTTCTATAACTGTTGCGCAAATTAATCCCAAACTTACTAACCACTCTAATTGAGTTCGTGGAATTAACTCTTTCACAAACTTCAAACCAAAATGAGGTTTTTCGCCCATCTCAAAATCTCGGGAGGAAGGGAGTTGGGTTGCACAATAAAAGAATATTGGTGAAATTATTATTGAGATCACTGTCAAGTGGGTGCGCACTGAAATAAATGGTGAAATTACTCCACCAATAAGAATTACGATTAGAAATCCGACATTAAAAGATCCGTGCATCTTTGGGATGATCGGGCGCCCAAGTTCTTTTTGAATTACAGTTTGTAAACCTGAAAGGGCAATGTGTAAAAATGAGCCACCTGCAGCCGCAAATAAATTTATTAATGCAAAAATCGTAACGCTTCTCGTCCAAGTGATTCCACCGTAACTTATAGCCATCATGATTATGGAGACATTAATTACGCGTTTAGATCCAAACCGCTCAATCACATAGCCTGAACTTCCATATGCCACCAATGAGCCAATAGATCCCAGCCCCAGCAGGGAACCAAATACTTCGTTGTTTAAACCCAATAATTTTTTAACTTCAGACAACCTTGGAATCCATGAAATTATCAATATGGCGAATAAGAAGTTCATCCCTAATAAAAACTTATAGGCGCGTTCTAAATCATGGTGCTTTTTTACTGAACTTGGCATCTAAATTTGCTACTTTCAAAATTCTCAACTGGACAACTCGGATGCGTAACTATACCAATCAATAGCTGTAATTACTGAACAGGGGTTTCTAACATTTCGGTAACAAGTGCAGCAATCGCAGAGCGTTCACTTCTCACTAATGTTATATGTGCAAAAAGTGGATGGCCTTTGAGAGCTTCAATAACAGCAACAACTCCGTCAAATCTTCCAACTCGCAAATTGTCGCGTTGTGCAACATCGTGAGTAAGAATAACTCGAGAGTTCTGCCCAATTCTCGAAAGAACGGTGAGTAAAACACCACGTTCTAATGATTGTGCTTCATCCACAATTACAAATGAGTCGTGGAGTGAGCGACCGCGAATATGAGTTAAAGGCAAAACTTCGATTAATCCCCGATGTACAACTTCATCTATTGCACTTTGACTAACCAATGCACCAAGTGTGTCAAAAACCGCCTGGGCCCATGGCGACATCTTCTCGCCTTCACTTCCTGGGAGGTAGCCGAGCTCTTGTCCCCCAACTGGATAAAGCGGACGGAAGACAACTACTTTTTTATGTAAACGGCGCTCAAGAACCGCTTCTAATCCAGCGCAAAGTGCAAGGGCACTTTTACCCGTACCTGCTCTTCCGCCAAGTGAAACAATTCCAACTTCATTATCAAGTAAGAGATCTAATGCAATCCTTTGCTCCGCGCTTCTTCCATGCACACCAAAAGCTTCTCGATCACCACGTACTAATCGCAACTGTTTATCTGGCATCACGCGGGCAAGTGCACTGCCCCGTTCTGATGAAAGTACTACCCCCGTATGGACCGGTAAATCTTTGGCCTCTGGACATGGCGTTCTTTCATTTTCATATAGTGCATCAATTACCGCAGCCGAAACGTTAAGTTCTACCATTCCAGTCCAGCCACTACTTATCGCAAGTTCGGCTCGGTACTCCTCTGCCTCAATTCCGATAGCAGAAGCTTTTACCCGTAATGGTAAATCTTTAGTAACCAGAACTACATCACGACCATCAGCGATTAGATTCTTAGCAACAGAGAGAATTCTTGAATCATTACTGCCATCACGGAAAAATCCTGGAGGTAGCGAACTTGAATCAGAGTGGTTTAACTCAACGGAGAGAGTGCCGCCCTCAGGGGTAATAACCATTGGCTTATCAAGCCGGCCATTTTCGACTCTGATGTCATCTAATAATCTAAGTGCACCTCTTGCAAAGTATCCAAGTTCAGGATGGTCACGCTTACTTTCTAATTCGCCAATCACTGCAATAGGTAAAACAACTTGATGTTCTGCAAATCTCGTAAGTGCGGATGGGTCTGCCAGCAGCACGCTGGTATCTAAAATATAAGTCTTTATTTTGTTACCAGACTTCGCCGACACCGGCACTTCCTATTCTGTTATGTAGTAGGTAGTGCAAATTTAGAATATTTCTATAGTGAGTTAGTCGCGACACGCAGGCTCTTAATCTGATGTTAACTTCCAAAACGACGGTGACGAGCGGCGTATGAACGCAATGCTCGCAAAAAATCCAACTTTCTAAAATCAGGCCAATAAGCTTCGCAAAAGTAAAACTCTGAATGTGCGCTTTGCCACAATAAAAAGCCCGAGAGTCTCTGCTCTCCGGAGGTTCTAATTACCAAATCAGGGTCGGGTTGACCTGCGGTGTACAGGTACTTTGAAATTTCATTTATCTCTAAATTCTCAATTATCTCAGGAAGCGATTTACCATTTTTCAAATTATCTTCGAGTAATGCTTTCACGGCATCAGAAATTTCCTGGCGTCCCCCATATCCAATTGCAAGGTTAACTGTTAATTTTTTCTTTCCATGATCTATGGCTATTGCTTTTGCTAATCGATCAGCAAGCCAAGTAGGGAGTAGATCTGATGAACCCATCAAAACTAAGTTCCACTTACCTTGCCTTGAAAGTTCTTCTACGGTCTCGGCAATAACCTCATAAAGTGAATTTAATTCATTTTTTTCTCGGTTTAGATTTTCAGTTGAAAGCAGCCAAAGAGTTACTAACTCAACATTTACCTCTTCGCACCAATCAAATAAATCAATAATTTTTCGGGCACCAGCCTCATGGCCTGATCTTGACGAAGCTAAATTATTTTTTGCCCATCTGCGGTTTCCATCAAGAATGACGCCTACGTGTTTCGGTGATTCAGCAAGATTTAATTTTTTGAATAGCCGCCTCTCATAAAGCGGGTAAAGGATTGATTTCAAAATTCTATGCAGGCTTTTCATATTTATTCCTATAGATGGTTATTTGCTGGAATTGTAGATGGCTCGTACTTTTTTCTCTGCCAAGAATGAGGCAACTGGAAGAGTTCCGGCAAGAATAAATTTAACAATCTTAATTACATCCCATTTCAACCGGTAAGAAAGTTCCATTACCGTAATAATATAAAAAGGGTATTGATACCCATGCACTATTGGAATCCAGTCGATTTTATCTTCAAGTAAAGGCACTGTTAAGAAATATTTAACTGGAATATCCACAAACCAAAGAATTAATGACATTATCCCAGCAACCCAAGCCATGATTCTGAAACGGATATATGCGCCATTCATGGGAATACTCTACTCACTTCTTCTTTTGAATAGCGGCATGCAGAGAACTAGAAGTGCCATGAGCCACCAGATGACGACGTAGGAAATATGCTGCCAGTAAAAGCCGGCTGCTTTAACGACGAGTTGCGGTGCAGGCACGCGCTCGATTAGCGAATCAGGTTTTTCGGTAATTGCGATTAGATAACCATCATAAAGATCAAAATTTAATCGACTCAATAACACTGTCGAATCCAAGCGCGAAAGTTCTGAAATCAAATTAGTACCGACCGCCCGATCCTCAATCTGACTTGGCATTAATCGGCCATGCACTTCAATAAGTTCACTTGGTGGTTCCACATCTCCAACGCCGCGAACAACGAGCAGCCCTGCCCCATTACTTAATTTCAAAATTCCAACTTGCCATTTTTTCCGTAGTCCATCATTCTCTGTGCTTTGATTTGGCGCTTGTAAAATTCTTTCATATCTTCCAGTTGCAGTAACTAAACGACCCTTTGCATCGTCTGGAATTGAAATACGAGGCTTGATTAGAGTTTCAATTACGACTTCTACTTTATCCGCGACTGGTTTTGAAATCTCTTGCACAAGGTGTGCTCTATCTAATTGCCAGATTCCAAGTCGTACAAAAGTTGCTGCAAAAATAACAAGCAACAGTGCAAACCCTAATTTCCGTACCATCTCATTTTTCTTCAGTACGGCGACGATCCATTTTTTTCAATCTTTTGTAACCACTACGCAAAATAAATACGACAGCTATGGTTAGGAATATCAGTACCAGCGATCCTGCAGTGCCGGCGTTCACAGTGCTAGGGTCAGGCGTCGTGGCCATCTATTACTCCATCCGAAAATCCTTTAGGCTGATCTTGCCATGAGCGACCGCTATCTCCCACATCAGCCAAGCCGCTTTCAAAAGCCGCTGCTTGCGATCGGATTTATTGCGCTCACGCTAGTGACTGCATTCGGTGCTTATTGGTTTGCTAACCCGCCTATCAGGGCCGCTTTAATCGCTTTCTCAATAACCAGCGATAAAGAGGTAAGTATTAAATACTCAATCGATCGCCGTGACCCAAAGCAAAATTTAATTTGCACGCTTGTTGCTAAAGATATTGAGAAGACGATTGTCGGCCAGATCGAAATTCAAATACCACCAACTACTGCTAAGTCAATTGAGATGGTCAGTACAGTTCCCACTCGTGTTAGAGCGGTGACCGCCGGGGTCGTGCGCTGCATCTCTTGATGTAGGAAAATCCCGCTACGATTGCCCACTATGGCTAAAGATCCAGCAGGTCCAAGTAAAACTTGGTTAACTCAAGAGGCGTTTGACCGTCTCTCCGCTGAACTTGCCCATTTATCTGTATCTGGACGTGAAGAGGTGGTTGCAAAAATCGCTGCTGCACGTGAAGAGGGCGACCTTAAAGAAAATGGTGGCTATCACGCCGCTCGTGAAGAGCAAGGAAAGATGGAAGCTCGAATTCGTCAACTCAAATCAATGTTAGAAAACTCAGAAGTTGGAGGTGCACCTTCTGCAGATTCACAAGTAGTTAATCTTGGATCGTTAGTAACAATTGATATGGATGGTGATGAGATGGAGTTTCTTCTTGGCTCTCGTGAAATCGCTGCCGGTGAGGTTTCGGTATACAGTGAAAAGTCGGCACTTGGTTCAGCAGTATTAAATAAAAATGTTGGAGATAGTGTTTCCTACCTTGCGCCAAACGGAAAAACATTTGCAGTAAAGATTAAAAAAGTTGCACCTTATTTAGGTTAAGGTTCAGCTTAAATTAACGAGGCGAGACTTTTTTGTACTTCTGCACACTTAGTGGAATAAAAATCACCATAATTAAAATTATATAAATCAAAGACATCGCGATCGGATGTTGTGAAGGAAATGAATTAGCTGTTGCGCCAAATTGATTTGTTAATCCGAATAGCGAACGAATGCCTGCCACCATTGTTGAGACTGGATTCCACTCAGCAACGTATTGCAATGGCTTAGGCATTCCAGTTGTTGGAGCAAATGCATTAGACAAAAATGTCATCGGGAAAACAAATAGGAAAACCACACTATTTGCCACTCTTGTGTCGCGAACAGATAAGCCCACAAGGACTCCCATCCAAGACATCGCATATCCAAATAGCAAAAGCATGCCAAAACCTGCAGCAATACTTAATGCGCCAGAACTTGGGCGCCAACCAACTAAAACTCCAGTTAATCCCATAACGATCAAGACGACTATGTTTAATGTGGCATCACCAAGAGTGCGACCCAGCACTACTGCAGAGCGAGAGATTGGCAATGAACGGAATCTATCGATTAATCCTTTGCTCATATCTTCGGATAATCCAATTGCTGTAGCTGCGACAGTGAATGCCACTGTTTGCACAAAGATGCCAGGCATAAGCAACTGAACATAATCTGTTCCAGGTGTGTCGATTGCGCCACCGAAAACATAACGAAATAACAATACAAACATAACGGGTTGAATAGTTGAGAAAATTAATACTTCAGGTAAGCGAATAAGCTGCAAGAGCTGTCGCTTCATTATTATTAACCCATCAATCATTTGCGATTACCTCTTTTATCTCTTTTATCTCTCTTCCCTCTCTTGTTATTTTTCGCTCCACTATCTACATCTTCTAAAATCTCTTCTGCAACATGTCCAGTTAGTGACATAAAAACATCATCTAGAGATGGTCGCTTCAAGCCAATATCCAATGGCGAAATTTGAGCAGCATCAAGCGCCCTAACTGCTTCAATCAACCTGGCACTTCCACCATGAGCAACTACTGATATGCGATGTAATCCTTCTTCAATATGAGCTTTGCTCTGAGTAAGTTCTGATAACAATTTTGCGGTTTCAGCCACTTTACTTTGCTCGACCGTTACTTCTAGCCGTTCTCCACCCACTTCTTTTTTCAATGAATCAGAGGTTCCACGTGCAATTACTCGACCGTGATCAATAACCGCTATCTCATCAGCCAATTGATCTGCCTCTTCTAAATACTGTGTTGTTAGCAAAAGTGTGACTCCACCTTTCACTAATTCATCAATTACATCCCACATCTCTAAGCGCCCACGTGGATCAAGCCCAGTAGTTGGTTCATCTAAAAATAAAACTTTAGGTTTAATAATCAAAGATGCGGCCAAATCAAGACGCCTGCGCATTCCACCTGAATAAGTTTTTATCGAGCGACGTGCGGCATCTGTTAATGAAAATTGTTCTAGCAATTGCGTAGCACGTTCTTTCGCGGCATTCGCATTCAAATGATAGAGACGCCCGAACATAACTAAGTTATCCCAGCCCGTTAATGTCTCATCTACTGCCGCATATTGGCCAGAAAGACCAATCAATTCACGGACTTTTTGGGGATCTTTATTTACATCAATACCTGCTACATATGCACTCCCTGAATCGGGCGCAAGTAATGTCGCTAAAATTCTGACAGTTGTAGTTTTGCCTGCACCATTTGGACCAAGTACGCCAAGGACTGTTCCCTCTTCGACTTCAAGTGATAAGCCATCTAATGCACGAGTCGCGCCATACGTTTTAACTAAATTCTCGGCGACTACTGCATACTTTTTGCTCACAATTACAACTCCTATAACTTCTCCGGTGATTACGATAGCCTCTGAGCCAATGAAATCTCCATTTAAAGATCTGCCTCGAGAAGTCGCGGTCCTATCTTCCGTTGCTTTTCTGGTTGCAGTGGGTTTTGGGGTAATTGCCCCAGCCATTCCATTATTTGCCCGCTCATTTGGAGTTTCCCAAGCCGCGGCAGGAGCGGTAATCAGCATCTTCGCCGCCGCTCGCTTTTCCTCTGGATTGTTATGCGGAAAAATGGTGAACAGCTTTGGTGAGCGAAAAGTTTTAGCAACTGGCTTATTTATGGTGGGAATTTCAAGTATCGCCGCTGGGCTTGCCGATACTTATCTGCAATTAATCATCTTCAGAACTGCCGGTGGATTGGGCTCGGCGATGTTTACCGTCTCTGCTGCCTCATTGTTATTAGGTGTGGTCTCTGATGATCAACGCGGTCGAGCACAATCTCTTTATCAAGGTGGTTTTTTATTCGGTGGAATTACTGGTCCACTATTTGGTGGCATCCTCTGCGCAATTTCACTACGTGCACCATTTTTTGTTTACGCTGGCGGTGTAATCGCTGGCGGAATAGTTACCTTAATTTTTCTACATAAAAGTGAATTTGAATCCACACATGGAAGCAGTGCTGCTTTTGAACAAACCACTATCCGTGAAGCAATTCGGATGCATCCATACCAAGTTGCAGTTCTCTGCTCGATTGGAACTGGCTGGGCGGTTTTTGGAATGCGTAACTCCTTAATTCCACTATTCGTTACTGAAGGTTTAGGACGTGGCCCTGCAGCAATTGGTGCCGGTATGGCTGCAGCTACTTTGATGCAAGGGTTAATTTTGCTTCCTGCTGGAAGATTTGTAGACAAGCAAGGCAGGAGAAAAGCATTATTGATCGGGATCTCTGTAACAATTCTTGGGGTTTTTGTTTTTGCCTTTTTCGAAAGTTTCCCACTATTTTTAATTGGAATGGGAATCTCCGGAATCGGCGGTGCATTCTTGGGAAGTGCTCCGGCTGCACTTGTAGGAGACATCATCCGTGGGCGCGGCGGCAAAGTTGTAGCGCTCTGGCAAATGGGTAGTGATTTCGGAATGATTGTAGGACCAATAGCGCTTGGTTTTATTGCTGATCACGCATCTTATAAAGCTGCATTCTTAACTGCCGCACTGATCTTTTTACCTGCACTAATTCGAACCTTTAATCTTCCAGAAACGCGCAAATCACATTTACCAGCAATATACGAGCCTTAGATCAAACAAAAAAAGACCACTATTTCTAGTGGTCTTTTTTATTAAGTTAAGAATTAGTCGCGGCGCAATATTGAAAGCAATCTCAAAATTTCAAGATATAGCCACACTAAAGTAACCATCAAGCCAAAAGCTGCCCGCCAAGACTCAGTCTCTGGAACTCCAGCACGAACAGCATTTTCGATTTGATCAAAATCTAGAACTAGGAAAAGACTTGCAATTACTACTCCACCAAGTGCTAGAAGTAAACCGATTCCAGTTCCATAGAAACCGTATCCGCCACCTACTCCAAAGAAGGAGGAAGCAAAACTGACCAAGCCCAAAACAATATATCCGATTGCTGCGCCCATAAGTACACGAGTGAACTTAGGTGTAGCACGCAATCTTCCACTGCGGTACATGAATAGCACGCCGGCAAATGCAGCAAGCGTTCCGATTACAGCTTGACTTACGATTCCTGGATAAATGGTTTCGTAAAAGTGGCTCAAAGTACCAAGTGCTAATCCTTCAAATGCGGCATAAGCCATGATTAGAGCTGGGCGCACCGTTTTTGAAAATATATTTACCATCGCGAGGATAAATGCACCAATAAATCCAACAAGTAGTACACCCATACCCATGTTGAAGTACCAGGCAGTACCGCCAACTGCTACAAGAATTGCAAAGAGAAAGCTGGTGCGCGCGACAACATCTTCGATCGTCATGCGACCTGTTTGAAGTGATGATGCACTTGGTGCGTTGTAAATATTTTCTAACGCATCATCTGTGCGGCGTCCAAAAAGCGGAGGCTGCGCTGCATAGCCTTTCTTGGGAAACGCCCGCCCTAAGACAGGGTTTGAACTTTGCATTGATTTTTCTCCTTTTGCCTAAATTACCTACAAGAGATTTCGCCCTCTTAGTTAAATAATAAAGGATGCTGCCAGCCGTTGCATACCCTGGTTGAGCGTGATTTGCTTAGATTATGCTGAATTGGAGGCCGATTACTTTCTTTTTAACCTTCGAAGGGATTTTTTGATCGCCCGTTGGCGAGCCACTTCTACCGGATCTTTCTTTGTCGGAAATGCCCATTTCAAGATAAAGATTAAAATTAAAACCGTTAAAAAACCA
>Ga0208942_1000417_pt1 | contig 17332 bp, 15 predicted proteins | sample GreLakmeSU08MSRF_FD_187704 | JGI IMG/M metagenome (GOLD analysis project Ga0208942, IMG submission 187704) | Freshwater lentic microbial communities from great Laurentian Lakes, MI, USA - Great Lakes metaG SU08MSRF (SPAdes) | ecosystem: Environmental > Aquatic > Freshwater > Lake | place: Great... | reverse complement strand
ACAAGCGAGCGGCTTGGGCTGATTCCCCACATCAAAACAAAACCCCCTTTGCCGAGTGGCGAAGGGGGTTTTTCGTTTGAACCTGTTTACGCGGCTCAGGCTTTGGCAGGAACGACTGCCGGGGGATTGAGAGCTGCCAGTTCGACTTCGTAGAGTTCACGGGTGCGGGCTTTCAGATCCGCCATCGTAATCTCGCCGGCATCCGCCTTTTTCAGCAGCGATTTCTGCGCGAGGTAATCCTTGTTCACCACGCCGGCCTTGCTTTGCAGCATGCGCCACGCTTTGCGGCGTTCGACAGCGAAGAGAACCATCTGCCGCGAAACGGAAAAGTATTTCATCTTCCCATTCGTCTCGACCTTGATGTAGCAAGCGAAGTTCGGCGCGCAGCTGCGGTGCTTCGTATCGAACACGCGCCGGTAAATCACGTCATCCTGCGTGATGAGCACGAGCACGTCGTCGAGCAACGCGAGGGTCTTCGCCTCTTCTTCCTTGATCGCTTTGACGTGTTTGCGGAAACGGCCTTCGGTGAGCGCCCAGTGCGCCACGGTGAAATTATACTTCTCGCCCGTGCTCGCATATTTGGTTTCCCACCAATCGCGGGTGATGCTCGGGTTGCCCTTGAGGTCGAAGGCTTCCTGCGAGGTTTCGCCGTTGCGCGGATTGAAGACGAACTCCGGCATGCCGCGGCCGTCGCGCACGAGCTTGGCTTGCTCGGCGGACATGTTGTCGCCGACAGCGTGCTCAGGCTGGCAAGTGGTGTAGCTCTGGAAGAAAGCCGTGCCACGATACTCGAGGCCGTCGAGCATCGCCTTGTAAAGTTTCGCGGCGTTCGCCATCGAGACTTGCGCGACGAACGGCGAGCCGTGGCCGCTGGTGAACGCCTCGGAGACGTTCTTCTTCTCGATTAACTTGCCCTGCGACGCCACGCCGAACTGGTTCATGTCGTAGCCGCCGAGCATCGTGGAGCTGTCGGAGTTCTGGCCGCCGGTGTTCGAATACACCTGCGTGTCGAGCATGATGATCTTCACGTTCGGCCGGTTCTGCAGCATGACTTTCGAGACGTTCTGGAAACCGATGTCGCCGAGCGCGCCGTCGCCACCGACGACCCACATCTTCGGCAGTTCGCGGATTTCCTGTTCGGTCATCATCGCGTCATCCATGTGGGTGTAGGCGAAGTAGTCCTCCTCGGTGACGATCAAATCCGCGCGGTCGAGCAGCGCGTCGCTGAGGCGTTCCGGCACCACCGAGTGGCGGGAATGATTCAAGATGAGCGACTCGGCCATGAGCCACGAGATGGTCGCGCCGTCCTGGAACAGCGAGTTCATCCACGGATACGGATGCGGATTCGACGGCGGCGTGGAGCCGTAAACGGTGTTACAGCCGGTGCTCGCGCCCATCATCATCACGGACATGCCGTTGGCACGGCGGCCTTCGATGGATTGGAAATCGCGGTGGTTGAAGGCGGACTGCTTCAGCACGGCCACGATGCCGCTGACAATCTGCTCGTCGGTGATCGGCCCGTGTTTGGCTTCGTAAGCAGCGATGCGCGCGGCGGTGTCCGCGTCATTTTCGCCGCCGAGGCCCATGATGACGTGGGCGACGGTCTTGCGGAGCAGGGCATATTCCACCGCGCAAGCGGTCTTGAGCGCCTGCAGTTTTTTCAAGCCTTCCTGTTCGAGGCGAGCGGCCTTCGCGCGGAGACGGTCGGCCTTCGCATGATAAATCGGCCGCATGTACGCCTCGGTGACGGAGGCAAGCGCGCGGAGAACACTCTTCTCACCGCAACCGGCGCACGCACCGTCGCCGGAGACGAGCGCCTCGTAATTGCGCCGCACCATTAAGTGATTCCGCAGCGCGGCCTCGCGGGAGGTGGCGGCATTGCCGTCGTTGTAAAGGCCGAGGTACTTCTGCTGTGTGTCGGGGAGCAGGCGCGAGAAAATCTGCGCGGTGGTGAGATCGGCGTTGAGCTCCTCGGTCTCGGTGGTCATCCGCAGCGCGTCGTGCTCGCCGCAGACCTGCACGCATTCGCCGCAGCCTTTGCAAAGGTCGCTGACGAAGATGGAGAAGATGCCGCCGGCACCGGGCGTCTTCGCCTCGATGGAACGGAAAATGGCGGGGACATTGTTGTACGCCAGCGGGAGCTTTTCGATGATGCCGGTGAATTGAGTCTTCGCCAGATCGTTGATGACCGTGAGCGCCGTCACTTCAGCGGCGATGATGTCCTTGAAAGGCACGTTCGATTTGGCCTTCACGGACTCGTTCATCTTCACTCGGGAGCGGTCCTCGATGCCCTTCAACTCCTTCATCAACTTGCTGCGCTCGGCGGCGTCCACCACATAATTGCCGGCAGCGGTGCGGAGAAGGGTGCCGACATCTTGCGACGTGTTCGGCAGAGCGGTGTCGGGGCAGGCCGTGATGCACTCCATGCACTGCGTGCAATTCTCGGCGATGAACACGGGCGTCTCGCGACGGGCAACGTACTTTGATTGCGTCGCACCAGTGCCCGAAGCCATGACGCCGACCGACGCGAGCGCTCCAGCGGGTTGGTGATAGCCTTGACCGCTGCGGTATTCGCTGTCGAATTTCGCGAGCGTCTGGAACGAGGCCCGCGCGGCTTGGCCGACAGGCGTGGAAATACTCGCGCAAGAACCGCCGGTGTTGCAACCAGCGGTCGGGATCATTTCATGATTTCCCTGCGGCCAGATTGGGGCGTTGCGCATGGAGGAGCGATCGGGCGATTCGATCTCGCCAATCTTGATCTCCTGCACGCGGGAGAAACCTTCGGTCATGACCGTCATGTTGGAGTCCACGACGGCGTCGCCGAAACGGCCGAACTTCTTCACGTACTGTTTGCGGACCGTCTCGTGGAAAAGCTCGTCGGTGATGCCGTTATCCTTGAGGAACGGCGAGACGCGGAAGAACGCGCCGAGGAAGGAGTTGCCCTGCATACGCAGCTGCAACTCGGTGCGGTCGGTCGCTTTGCGCGCGATGTCGAAGCCGGGCAGGATGAACACGCGAATGTTATTCTCCTTCACGAACTTCCGGTGCTGCGCTGGAATGCGTTGCCACGCCATCTCGGGCGTGTCGCTCGATTCCCAGACGAGGCAGCCGCCCTTCGTGATGCCTTCGAGCGGATTGGTGTGGGTGAAAGCTTTGGGGTCGCAGCAGAGCACCACATCCACGTGGTTGAGCTCGCAGTTCACCTGAATGCGCTCGGGCGCGACGGTGAGATAATAGTTGGTCGGTGCGCCCTTCTTCTCGGACCCGTACTTCGGGTTCGCCATGATGAAGAGCTTTTCCATCAGGAGGCCTTCGGCGTCGTAGCTCGGGGAGCGATGAGCGAGCAGGTCGCCGAACTCGCCGATGATTTCGCCGAGGTTTTTGCCGGTGGTGATCATGCCCCAGCCGCCGATCGAGTGGAACCGCACGGCGATGGCTTTTTCGGGCAGCAACGACGGCGTGTCTTTGCTGATGGCCGCGTAAGGATGCTTCACGCCGAGCACGAAAAAGGTCTCGCCGTCGGCCGCGCTGCGACCGTCGGTGCGCTTCGTTTGACCGGTCGCGAATTCGTAGGCACCGAGCGTATGCTCGGGGCGGAAATCGCGCGAGCCGATGCCGTACACGCCGCGGAAGATGCGCGGGGTTTCCTCGGTCTTCAGCGCGGGGAGCTCGCCGCCGAATTTCACAATCTCGTGGGCTTTGCCGAACGCCACGCGGATGTCGCGGGCGAGCGGGTTGTCGCCAGCCAGACTTTCGTCCGTGCGCTCGATGATGATGACGTTCTTCTTACCGCGCAGGGCGTTGATGACGGCTGCCTCGGGGAAAGGCCGGATGACGTTGACGTGGATGGAGCCGACCTTCGCGTTGCGGTGCTCGCGCAGATAATCGCAGGCGGCCTCAATGTTGTCCGCGGCGCAGCCGAGCGAGACGAACACGGTGTCCGCATCCTGAGTCTTGTACTCGGTGAGCAGGCCGTAATGGCGACCAGTGAGGTTGCCGAATTCCGTGTACGCCTTCTCGAGGAAGGGGAGGATGTGCTCGTTGAAATTGTTGCGGCGAGCCACCACGCCGTTCATGTGATGCTCTTGGTTCTGAACCGGTCCGAGCAGGATCGGGTTCTTCAAATCCATCATGATCGGCACGCGGCGGCGCTTGGGGCCGAAGAGTTCGCGTTGAGCGGGGGTGGGGCAATCGATCTCATCTTCCGCAGCGCCGAGATACTCGCGCAGCAGCTCCGCTTCGGGCGCGAGATAGGTGCGCTCGGAGTGGGTGGTGAGCATGCCGTCCTGAATGTTCATGCCCGGGTTGAGGGAAAGCTCGTTGACCTTGCGGAGAATGATCGCTTGGTCGGCAGCCTGCTGGGCGTCTTTGCACATCAGCATCGTCCAGCCGACGTCGAGCGCGGCGTAGAAGTCATCGTGGCCGCAATGGACGTTGAGGGCGTGCTTGGTCAGCGCGCGTGCGCCGACCTCGATCACCATCGTGCAGAGCTTGCCGGGCGCGTGGTAATACTGCTCCATCGCATACACGATGCCCTGACCGGAAGTGAAGTTCACCGCGCGCCGACCGGTGACAGCGAAGGCCGTGGCGCCGCCCTGCGCAGCGTGTTCGCCTTCCGTCTCGACGGCGATCTTCTGCTGGCCCCAGACGTTCAATTCGCCCATCGCGTACGAGCTTTGGTAAATTTCGCCGCCCTCGGTCGAAGGCGTGATGGGATAATAGATGCCCCCTTCGGTGATGCGCGTCTCGACGTGTTGCGCGACGAGCTGGTTGCCATTGCACGTCACCCGGACGCCCGGATATTTCGGCTTGTTGGCCGGGCTGGACTTCGGGGCGGCAACATCACCTGCGACTGCGGTTACTCCGTTCATTGATTTCAATCTTTCAGTTCGCGGCACCCGGCAACATACCCGGCAAAACGCGGACAGCCGACACACTACATTTTCCGCCTCCGATTAACAAAGAAAAATAAAGTGCTCCGGTACGCTGCGACCCGCGGAAAGCGCGCCGCGCTACCACGGGAATGTAGACCAACTTTACTCTCAAAGCCATTCCACCATTCCAGCTATTGCGCACGTCTCCTCGCCATTAACCTACAACTGGAGCTTGCGGATAAAGAACCTCGAGGAACAGGGCTGTGACTGGAGCGATTTCAACGCCGCCATGGCCAAGGAGTTTCAATGGGGCGATGAACCGCCGGTCGGCGTCTTCTACAAATCCGCCGACATCCTCTGCCTGCAAGGCCTCGATTCGGTGCTGGCCGACGTTGGCCCGCTGGCGTTTCGCAAACTCGGCGTGAGCCGCGAACAGGCCGCCGCTCTCCTGGAAGAGTTGCTCTAGGAAAAACTACGGGAAGCGCTCCGAAGGCTCCGTCGCCGTCCGACTCGTCCGGTAGACGAATCAACGGCCGCCGGTGGAGGCTTTCACGCGGGCACGAGCCCCGTCTCGTTTTCCGGCAGGCCGAGAAGGCCGGCGACGATGGGCATCTCGTTCGTTTCAATCCACGCGCCCGTCCGGTCGCGCAGGAGTTGAAAGTACGATCCGTCCAGCGTCTTGCCGTGCGACGTGACGAGCACCGGCTGTTTTTCGTGATACTCCAAGTGCAGCCGGTAATTGTAGGTGATGCCTTCACTCGATGGGATGACCAGTTTTGCACGCATAATTCCGCCGCGCGGTTTGGGAATCCGCTGCGGCTTGATGCAAGGTAAAGCAGTCGATCCAGTTTTGCTACCGCGGACGAGCGATTTGCTGCGCCTAATTAGTATTTGGCCGCGGCGGGTTGGTCTTTGCCGAGACCGAGCGCGGAGGTGACCTCTTTGCCTTTGGAGAGCAGCATCCCGATGTCGCTGGCGACGGCGATGAACTGGAAACCTTCGGCGCGGCGGCGTTGCGCGGCAGCGGCATCGGCCACGTGAATGCCGGGGGCGATACCGTATTTCTTGGCGGTCTTGCGCACGTGCTCCAACGCCTGCACGAATTCCGGATGATCGCTCTCGAAGCTCGGCTTCAGGCCCATGGATTTGTGCAAGTCGTTCGGCCCGATGAACACGGCGTCAATCCCTGGCACGCTGAGAATCTCCTCGAGGTTCTCGATTCCCCTCACATGCTCGGCCATCACGATGACGAGCACCTCGTCGTTCGCGCGCTCGTAGTAGGTGGCCGGAGCTGTGCCGAAGCTGATGGCGTGAAGCTGGCCCCCCACGGAACGGTTGCCCATCGGATGATAGCGCGCGCCTTCGACGACCGCCTCCGCCTCGGCCTTGCTGTTCACCATCGGCACGATGACGCCCCACGCGCCGAGATCGAGCGCGCGCTTGATGTTTTCGCCGGTGTTCCACGGCAGGCGCGTGAGCGGCGCGACGCCGCCGGCGGCGATCTCGAGAAAGCACTGCGCGGCGGTTTCCCAGTTCGTAGGCGAATGCTCAAGCTCGACCGTGAGCCAGTCGAAGCCGACACCCGCGAGCTGCCGCGCGGAGAACGGCGTCGGGAGCGTGAGCCATGTGCCGATGGACGGCTCACCATTTTTGAGTTTGGCGCGGACGTGATTGGTTTTCATTTGAAGGAGTAGAAAGGGGCTTTGACGTAGTTCAGACCAGCTTCCCGCGAAGTGCGGCGAGGTTATTAAAGACATCGGGGTTCACGACGAATTGAGGTTTCTTGCCGCTCTTCAAATCCACGATGGCCTGCGCGGCGGCGTTGCTCACGCGCTGGCCGGTCTCACGCGCGAACGAGGCCTGATGCGGGCAGAGCAGGACATTCGGCGCTTTGCGGAAAGGATGATCTGCCGCCATCGGCTCAATCGCGAAAGTGTCGAGCGCCGCGCCAGCGATCCAATTCTCGGTGAGCGCGCGGAGCAGCGCCGATTCATCGAGCAACGCGCCGCGGCCGGCGTTGATGAGATAGGAATCGGGCTTCATCTTGCGCAACTGCGCTTCGCCGATGAGGCCTTTGTTCTGCGGCGTGAGCGCGGCGTGGAGCGTGACGAAATCGCTCTGTACGAGCAGTTCATCGAGCGTGACGAACTGCACGCCGAGCTTCGCGCCCAGCTCGAGATTCGGATACGGATCGTACGCGAGCAGTCGCATATTGAAGCCGCTCGCTCGCTTCGCCACCGCCGCGCCGATGCGGCCGAGCCCGACGATGCCGAGCGTCTTGTTAAAAACATCGTGGCCCCACGTGCAACGCCATTCGCCGGCGCGCATCACTAGATGGCCTTCTTGAATGCGCCGAGCCATGCCGAGTAGCAGCGCGAAGGTGTAATCGGCCACCGTCTCGTCGAGGAAACCGGGCGTGTAGGCGATGACGATGCCTTGCTGCGTGGCGGTCGGGATGTGGATGGAATCGTAGCCGACGCCCCAGCGGGAAATGATCTTCACACCCGCCAGTTCCGGCGAAGTGAGCACAGCGGGCGAGTAATCGTCCGGACTGACGAGCGCGGCGTCCATGCCGGCGATGACCGAGCGGAGTTCGTCGGCCTTGAGCGGACCGAGTTTTGGGGGGATGACGAGCTCGCAGCCGCCCTGCTTCAGAATCTGCTGCGCTTCTTGCCCGACGTCATTGATGGTCCGAGCGGTGATGAGAACTTTCCAAGTCATAATTTCCTGCCATAGGGCAGGCGGCGCAGTGTAGCGGGTTCACTTCTCGGCGCAAGCTTGGGGGGGAAAGGAACTAACGAAACCCATCGCGCCGCGGCCGCACTGGGATTGCACTGACGTCGGACGGGCAGCGGGCGTATATTGAGTTAGACTTAGAACTATTCTAAGTATTGACGGGCCGGGCCGAGGCGATACAGTGTCAGCACTATGGACGCAGTCAAGCATCCAAAACGGGAGAAACACGATGGCCCGCTGAACGAGCGGTTGGCCACGAGCGGCTTTCGTTTCACGCCGCAGCGCCAGCATGTGTACGACGTGCTGCTGGGCGATCGCAACCATCCGACGGCTGAGGAAGTCTTCATCCGCGCCAAGAAGGGGATGGCCGATATCTCCATCGCGACGGTGTACAACTGCCTCGACGCGCTGGTAAAGTGCGATCTGGTGAAACAGGTGAACCTCGACCGCGACGCCACGCGTTATTGCCCGAATATGACCGAGCACTCGCATTTCTACTGCGACGAGTGCGGAGATATCCACGACATCGCGCTGCCGGCCACGACGCAAGCGAACCTGAACCTGCCGCGCGGGTTCCGCGTGAAGCAATACGAGATATCGCTTCGCGGCCTCTGCCGCGACTGCGCGGCCAAGCAATAAGGAATTTCTGATGAGCACCGCCACCGAAACCATCGAGAGCTTTGTCAAACAAGGCTACAAGTGGGGCTTCGTCACTGACATCGAGTCCGAGTCCGCGCCGCCGGGATTGAACGAGGAGATCGTCCGTTTCATCTCGCACAAGAAGCAGGAACCGCAGTGGATGCTCGACTGGCGACTGAAGGCTTACCGCCACTGGCTGACGATGACTGAGCCGACGTGGCCGAATGTCCATTACCCGAAGATCGATTTTCAGGCCTCCATCTATTACTCTGCGCCGAAGAAAAAGGGCGACGGACCGAAGAGCCTCGACGAGGTCGATCCGAAATTGCTCGAGACGTACGAGAAACTCGGCATCCCGCTGAACGAGCGCGCGCGCCTCGCCGGCGTGGCGGTGGACGCGGTGTTTGACAGCGTTTCCGTCGGCACCACGTTCAAGGACAAGCTCGCCGAGAAGGGCGTGATTTTCTGTTCGTTCAGCGAGGCGGTGAGGGAACATCCCGAGCTCGTGCGCAAATATCTCGGCTCGGTGGTTCCGTACACGGACAACTACTACGCGACGTTGAACAGTGCCGTCTTCAGCGACGGTTCGTTCTGCTACATCCCCAAAGGCGTGCGTTGTCCAATGGAGCTTTCCACTTACTTCCGGATCAACGCCGCCAACACCGGCCAGTTCGAGCGCACGCTCATCATCGCTGAAGAGGGCGCGTATGTGAGTTATCTCGAAGGCTGCACCGCGCCGATGCGCGACGAGAACCAGCTCCACGCCGCGGTGGTCGAGTTGGTCGCGCTCGATAACGCCGAGATCAAGTATTCGACCGTGCAGAATTGGTATCCCGGCGACGAGAACGGCCGTGGCGGCATTTACAACTTCGTCACCAAACGCGGCATCTGCAAAGGTCGTAAGTCGAAGATTTCCTGGACGCAGGTCGAGACCGGTTCCGCGATCACGTGGAAATATCCGAGCTGTATTCTCCAAGGCGATGATTCCGTCGGCGAGTTCTACTCCGTCGCGCTCACGAACAACTGCCAGCAGGCCGACACCGGCACGAAGATGATTCACATCGGCAAGAACACGCGGAGCACCATCATCAGCAAAGGCATCTCCGCCGGTAAAGGCCAGAACAGCTACCGCGGTCTCGTGAAAGTGATGAAGGGCGCGACTCACGCGCGCAATTTCACGCAGTGTGACTCGCTGCTCATCGGCGACAAATGCGGCGCGCACACGTTCCCCTACATCGAGGTGAAGAATCCGAGCGCCCGCGTCGAACACGAGGCCACCACCTCGAAGATCGGCGACGACCAGATTTTTTACTGCAACCAGCGCGGTCTCTCCAAGCAGGACGCCGTGAACATGATCGTCAACGGCTTCTGCAAAGAGGTCTTCCGCGAACTGCCGATGGAGTTCGCCGTCGAGGCGCAAAAGCTCCTCGGTGTCAGCCTCGAAGGTAGCGTCGGCTGAGTCCCGCCTTCGCCGCGATGGTCGTGGCGCAATCAATTTAACCGAATCAAGAAAACGCAAATGAGTCTTTTGGAAATCAAGAATCTCCACGCCGGCGTGGACGGAAAGCAGATCATCAAGGGGCTGACCCTCACCATCAATCCCGGCGAGGTGCATGCGGTGATGGGGCCAAACGGCTCCGGCAAGAGCACGCTCGCCGCTGTGCTCGCCGGTCGCGAAGGCTACCACGTCACGCAGGGCGAGGTGCTTTACAAGGGCGTGGACCTGCTCGACTTCGCTCCCGAGGAGCGCGCGCGCGAAGGCCTCTTCCTCGCCTTCCAGTATCCCGTCGAGATTCCCGGCGTGAACACCACTTACTTCCTTAAGGCCGCGCTCAACGAGGTGCGCAAGCACCGAGGATTGCCCGAGGTGGACGCCATCGAGTTCCTCGACATCATCAAGGACAAGATCCAACTCCTCGAACTGCGCGAGGATCTCCTCAAACGTTCCGTCAATGAGGGTTTCTCCGGCGGTGAGAAGAAGCGCGCCGAGATTCTGCAAATGGCCGTACTCGAACCGACGCTCGCCGTGCTCGACGAGACCGATTCCGGCCTCGACATCGACGCGCTCCGCATCGTCGCCAACGGCGTCAATCACCTCAAACGCGCTGATAACGCCCAGCTCGTCATCACCCACTATCAGCGCCTGCTGAACCACATCGTGCCCGACTACGTGCACGTGCTTTTCGATGGACGCATCGTGAAGTCCGGTGGCAAGGAACTCGCCTTCGAACTCGAAGCCAAAGGCTACGACTGGCTCATCAAAGGCCACAAGGATCAGCTGCAGCCGGCCTGATTTTCGCGCCATGATTCAGACCGCACAGCAACGCCCCGCCGCCGCGAGTGACCCTTTCGTGGCCGCGTTCGCGCGTGTCGAGCAGGCGCGCGCCGACCAGCCTTCGTGGCTTTTCCCGCTGCGCAAAGCCGGCCTCGCCCGTTTTGCCGAGCTCGGTTTCCCGACGCTCCAGCACGAGGATTGGCGTTTCACCAACGTCGCGCCCATCGCGCAACTTCCGTTCCGTCCGCTGCTTGCTTCCAGCGTCACGCAGCTTCCGTCCAATTTCATTGCCACGCTGCCGCTGGCTTCGCTCGCTGGACCGCGCGCGGTGTTTGTGGACGGCCATTTCGCGCCCGCGCTTTCGAATCTCCGCAATCTGCCAAAGGGCGTGAAGGTCGCGAGTCTCGCCGCCGCTTTGGTTGATCATGCCGCGCTGGTGCAGAAGCATCTCGGCCAGCATGTACGCGATGACGCGAACGCGTTCGCCGCGCTGAACGCCGCGTATTTTCAGGACGGTGCGTTCATCTTCGTGCCGGCCGGCGTGGTCGTTCCCGAGCCAATTCAATTGATCCATGTCGCGAGTTCGCGCGAGGCTGGCGCCACGGCGAACCTGCGCCATCTCATCATCGCCGAAGCGGCCAGCCAATCGACGATCATCGAGAGCTACGTCGCTGCGGTGGACGCGCCGTATTTCACCAACGTCGTCACCGAGTTGGTCGCGGCGGACAGCGCGCGCGTGGAGCATTTCAAATTTCAGGACGAGAGCACGGCCGCGTTTCATATCGCCGCGCTGCACGCCACGTTCGGTCGCGCGAGCAACGTGTGGCATCACTCCTTCGCGCTCGGCGCGCGCATCGCGCGGAACAACATCCGTACGCGGCTTGAGGGCGAGGGGTTGGAGTGCATTCTGAACGGCCTCTATTTGCCGAAGGGCAATCAGATTGTGGACCACCACATGCTGGTGGAGCACGCGCAGCCGCGTTGCGCGAGCCACGAGTATTTCAACGGCATTCTCGACGATCACGCGAAGGGCGTTTTCCACGGGCGCATTCTTGTCCAGCGCGGCGCGCAGAAGACGGACGCCAAGCAGACGAACAAGAATCTACTGCTCTCCGACACGGCGACGGTGGACACCAAGCCGCAGCTCGAGATTTACGCTGACGACGTGAAATGCACGCACGGCGCGACCATCGGGCAGATGAACGATGAGTCGGTTTTTTACCTGCGCTCGCGCGGCATCGGCACGGAGCTGGCGCGGCGGATGTTGATGCACGGCTTCGCCGGTGAGATCATCGATCGCGTGCAGCACATGGCGCTTCGCGAGGTGATGGATAAGATTATCTGGGAACGTCTGGAGATGAATCCCCAGATTGCGGAGAGGAAATGAGCCGAGCAGGCGAAGGCACGCGCTATGTTTGACGACCTTCAGGAGCTTTATCAGCAGGTCATTCTCGACCACAGCAAAAGCCCGCGCAACTTCCGTCGGATCGAGGGCGCCACGCGCATCGCGCAGGGCCACAACCCGCTCTGCGGCGACAACCTCACGCTCTATCTCGTGATGGATGGCGACGTGATTCGCGACGTCAGTTTCGTCGGCGACGGCTGCGCCATCTCCAAAGCGTCCGCTTCCATTCTCACCGAAACGATCAAGGGCAAAACGAAAGCCGAGGTCGAAGAGCTGTTCGAGAAAGTCCGCACGATGGTCACCACCGGTGAAATGTCTGGCAGCAATCTCGGCAAGTTGGCTGTGTTCGCCGGTGTGCACAAATTTCCCGCGCGTGTGAAGTGCGCAATTCTCTCGTGGCACGCCGTGAAGGCGGCCGTGGCAGGCGAGGCCGCGCCGGTCTCGACCGAGTGAGCTGCGCGGACGATATTGATTTGTAATCTATGATGAACAATAACGAGCCAGTTATATTGACGCGCGATGTCGAAGCGGCCGTTGTGCCGGCTGGCACCGTCGTCACGCTGCTTGCCGGCGAGAAGGCCTACATCACCCAGTCGCTCGGGGGCAGTTACACCGTCATCGTCAACGGCAATATGTTTCGTGTCGAAGGTCGGAACGCCGACGCGCTCGGTCAACAGCACGTGCCGACGGCTGCCGAGAAGGCTGGCAAAGCCGGCTCGCGCGAGGAACTGGAGAAGCTGGCGTGGGACCAGATGCGCACCTGTTACGATCCCGAGATTCCCGTGAACGTCGTGGACCTCGGCCTCATTTACACCTGCGAGTTCGAGACGCTCGGCGCGGACAGCTACCGCGTGAACGTGAAGATGACGCTCACCGCGCCCGGTTGCGGGATGGGCCCGACGATTCAGCAGGATGTGCAGAACAAGCTGCTCTGTGTCGAGAGTATCGACGAGGCCATCGTCGAGTTGGTCTGGGAACCGCAATGGGGCAAGGAGATGATGAGCGAGGCCGCCAAGTTGCAACTGGGATTGATGTAGCTGAATCTTTTTTCATGTCTTCCCCCACTCCAGACTGGTCCGCGTTGCGAAAGGATTTTCCAATCCTCGACCAGCAAGTGCATGGCCAGCCGTTGATTTATTTCGACAGCGCGGCCACGAGCCAGAAGCCGCGCATCGTCATCGACACGCTGCGGCACTACTACGAACGCGACAACGCGAACGTCCACCGTGGTATCCACGAGTTGAGCAATCGCGCGACGAACGCCTTCGAGGCCGCGCGTGAGCGGACGGCGAAATTCATCCACGCCCGTAGCGTTGATGAGATCATCTTCACTCGCGGTACCACCGAAGGCATCAACCTCGTCGCGAACGCGTGGGGCGGAAAGTTTCTCAAGTCCGGCGACGTGATTTTGCTTACCGAGATGGAGCACCACAGCAACATCGTGCCGTGGCAGCTTCTCGCCGAGCGCACGGGCGCGAAGCTCGCCTACATACCCGTGACCGGCGACGACGGCCTGCTTGATCTATCGAAGCTCGACGCGTTGTTCACGCGCGACGTGAAGCTTCTCGCGATGACGCACATTTCCAACACGCTCGGCACGGTGAATCCCGTGGCTGAGTTGTGCGAGCGCGCCCGCAAGCTTGGCATCGTCACGCTCGTCGATGCCGCGCAGAGCGCCGGTCATTCGCTCGTGGACGTGCAGGCGATCGGCTGCGATTTCCTCGCTTTCTCCGGTCACAAGATTTGCGGACCGACTGGCATCGGCGTGCTGTACGCCCGCGCCGAGCGACTCGCCGAGATGCCGCCTTACCAAGGCGGTGGCGAGATGATTGTGACAGTGGATTTCCACAAGACCACTTACAAGCAGGCCGCGCACCGCTTCGAAGCCGGCACGCCGGATATCTCCGGTGCGATTGGTCTGCACGCGGCGATGGATTATCTCGATGCTGCGGGCTGCGACAAAATCTTCGCGCACGATCAAGCCCTCGCGCAGTATGCTTACGAACGGCTGGCGGAGTTTAAGAACATCCGGCTCTTCGGGCCAAAGACGGGACGCGCCGGCCTCGTGAGTTTTCTGCTGAAGGACGTGCACGCGCACGATCTCGTGACCGTGGCCGATCAGCGTGGCATCGCGTTGCGAGGCGGGCATCACTGCAACCAGCCGCTCATGCGCAAGCTCGGCGTCGAATCCACTGCTCGCGCGAGCTTCTACTTCTACAACACGCGCGCCGAGGTGGATTGTTTCCTCGAAGTGCTGTGCGACATCCAGAAGTTTTTCGGAGCCTGAACGGCGCTCTGCCGCTGCGCTCCAGCCCTCGGAAGACTCAGCGCAACTGCTCCGGCCAACGCTCCCAGCAGGCGAGTTGCGCCTCGCAATCGGGCAGGTCTTTGTAATCGGGATTGTTCAAGAAGCGCAGCGGGTAGCCGGGTTCCAGCGCGAGCACATCCACCGTTTCGCCGGTAACCGAAAAGATCGCGCGCCATCCACCGCAGCCAATGCTGAACATCGCGGCGCCGTGGCGGCGGATGCGACGGGTGCGGTGAGGCGATGGATCAATGGCCAGTAGTTCAATCAGGCGGGGACGGAATTCAATTTCCCAGTTTGCCAACAACCACTCCGCCTGCGTCGTGGCCAACGCAGCGAACTGCACCGTGAACTTCGGGGGTCCAATCAGCGAGGCATCGACCTCCTCCGTCCAGCCGCCGGCTGCCTCGGGAAAGGCATCGTAAGCGGCGATGTACGGTTTGATGTCGAAGATGGGCGTGCCATCCACCAGATCACACGGACCGAGCAAAAGCCGGCGGCCCTCGATCCCGAGCAGTTGCACCGAGGTGAGGCCGAGTGGATTGGGACGGTGCGGCGAGCGCGTGGCAAAGACCCCTCGTCGTTGCGCGGGTCCGCGCGGCGGCAGTACGAGCGGTCGCCACGAGGTATTGCGATGGAACCACCAGAGGAGCCAGACGCGGGAAAAGCCGGCGAGATTCTGCAATGCCTGCTGATAGCCCGGCTCCGGCAACAGCTCGAGCACGTTGCGCTCCGACTGCGCTTCCGCAGGCTGGTGCAGGGCTTGAAACTTCACCCGCTTATGCGTGGCGATGAAGCCGATGGGGCGGAGTGTGAGCGATGATTGCAAGCGACGGTTCTTTTCAAGCCAGTCAACGACCGCGCGCACAATCTATCCAAGCCGCCGCCCGCGCAAGCTTCTACCTTCGCAACAGCGGAGCCGATCCATCGGCAGCGAACCCGCAGGCCAACTGCCGCAGCTTCCGGTTGTTTTCAGAAAACCGTGTCCCCCAGTGTCCATCCGTGGTTATATGAAGGCGTGATTTTGACTGGGACGATTTCATCCGAGAGCGTGATGGCCGATGTGCTGGCCGCCTATCCCGGCGCGCAGCGGGCGATCTTCCGAAAATACCACATTGGCGGCTGTTCGAGCTGTGGTTTCCAGCAGGAGGAAACGCTCGCGCAGGTCTGCGAACGCAACGGCAACTTGCCCGTCGCCGAGGTGCTGGCGCACATCCAGTCCAGTCACGAGCAGGACAAACAGATTCTCATCGAGCCGAAGGAACTCGCAGCGCAGCGCCAGCAGAACTCCGCGCTCCGATTGCTCGACATCCGTTCGCGCGAGGAGCACGAGGCCGCGCGTATCGAAGGTGCGATTCTCGTTTCGCAGCCGTTGATGCAAGAGATCATGGGCCGCTGGCCGAAGGACGAGCTGTTCGTCATCGTGGATCATCAGGGTAAGCAGTCGCTCGACGCCGCCGCTTATTTTCTCGGACACGGCCTTACCAATGTCCGCTGTCTGCGCGGCGGGATGGACGCGTGGTCGCAGGAAGTGGACGAGGCGATTCCGCGTTACCGTCTGGCGTGACGCGTTGTGGCGATGGAGTGAAGTCGGTTGAAAGCAGTTTTTATGGACCCTGATTTGCAGAAGAAAATCACCGAGGCGTTGCGCGATCCGAAGAACCTCGGCGAGATGCCCGACGCCGACGCGATCGGCACAGTGGGCAATTCCGACTGCGGCGAGATGCTGCGGATGTGGGTGAAGTTCAAGGAGCAGAACGGCCGCAAGGTGATTGATCGCGCGACGTTCCAATCCTTCGGCTGCGAGACGGCCATCGCCGTGGCGAGCCTCGCCACCGAGTTGATTCGGGGGAAGACGGTCGAGGAAGCGCTCGCACTCAAGACCGAGGCGCTGGCCGGCGAGCTCGGCCCGCTGCCGCCGATGAAGATTCACTGCGCGCAGTTGGTGGAAGGCGCGCTTCGTTCCGCGCTCGATCCCGCGAATGCGACTGGTGCGACAAGTGCCGCCGCCGCAAAAACTGTTTCGACTGCGGTGAAGGGTTCCAACCTCGTGGACAGCTTGAATCCGCAAGCCAAGCCAGCTGGAGTGAAAATCGTTTTCCTCGATCCTAAAAAGCCGCAGAGCTGAACGCGCGCGCGGCGTTCTTCAGCCCGCGATCTTCTTGTAGGGCTCGCCCTCGTTGAGCGTCGGTCGCTCGGGTCGGCCTTTGTATTTGTACACGAGGCCCATGTTGTCGAGGCCGAGGAGCCAGAGAATCGTCGCGTGCAAATCGTGCACGTGGAGGCGGTCCTTCACGGCGTGGAGACCCACGTCGTCCGTCTCCCCAATCACTTGGCCGCCTTTCACGCCGCCGCCAGCCATCCACATCGTGAAGCCGGTCGGGTTGTGATCGCGGCCGTCCCCCTTTTCGCTCATCGGTGTGCGGCCGAATTCGCCGCCCCAGACGACGAGTGTGTCCTTCAGCAGACCGCGTGATTTCAGATCGCGCAGCAGACCGGCCACGGGGAGATCCATCGCGCGACAAAGCTCGGTATGGTTCTTCTCGATGTTCGCATGCGCGTCCCATTTGCTGCCCGCGCCGTGATAAATTTGAACGAAACGCACGCCGCGCTCCACCATGCGTCGCGAGAGCAGGCAGAGGCGGCCGACGGTGGACGTCTCCTTTTGGTCGAGGCCGTAAAGTTTCTTCGTCGCCTCAGTTTCCTTCGAAAGATCCACGGCCTCGGGCGCGGCGGCTTGCATGCGGAAGGCGAGTTCGTAACTGGCGATGCGCGCCTCAAGTTCACTCTGCTCGGGATGCGCAGCCGCGAAATCGCGGTTAAGCTGATCGAGGAAATCGAGCTTGCCGCGCTGCTGCGCCTCGGTCACGCCTTCGGGCGTGCGGAGATTCGGGATCGGCTCGTTACCGCCTTGCAACCGAATGCCTTGATAAAGCGCGGGCATGAAACCAGCGCCCCAGTTGCGCGGGCCGTTCACGACGCTGGATTGATTGTCCTGCATCACCACAAACGCGGGCAGATCGGTGTTCTCCGTGCCGAGACCGTAGCTGGTCCACGCGCCGAGACTCGGCCGGCCGCCGAGGATTGAGCCAGTGTTC